>ENA-OOWN01000242-OOWN01000242.1-human-gut-metagenome-genome-assembly--contig:-NODE-242-length-48602-cov-6.021320_pt1 | contig 48602 bp, 47 predicted proteins | sample MGYA00241406_ERZ501319 | MGnify/ENA primary metagenome ERZ501319 (study PRJEB25962, sample SAMEA2042734) | human gut metagenome | biome: human gut; feature: human-associated habitat; material: faeces... | reverse complement strand
TTATCCTTGTGGACGGCCAGCCGCAGGATAAGATCCCCCGTCTCTTTTGTGGATGCGCCCGCTTCTTTTCATAGACAATCAATATATATGGTATTATGGCTCATTATGGGCTTACCTCTGCCTTGCGTTTCCGCCTCTGTGGTTTCCGCCTCCGCCTCTTGCCGGTGTGCTGCGGCTGCTTCTGCCGCGGCTTGCGCTGCCTACTGACCGTTTAACGGTGTTGTTCCTGTTAATGGCGGTTCGCTGGGTGCTGCGTTTGGGTGTGAACGTGTTGCTTGGCTTGCGCTGTACGCTGCCGCCAATCGAGCGCCGGCTGACGTTGGAGTTGGCGCTTTTCAGAGAGTTGTTCTTAGTGCGGACCGTGGCTCGCGTGCTGCTTTCACGGTGCTTGCGTAAATTGCCGCGGTTGCCTCTGAAGTTGGATTGCGGCCTGTTCTTGTCGTAACGGTGGCCTTGCGGCTTGTTTCCTACACCGGTATTCGGCCTGTTTCCGTGGTTGCCTTTAAAATGTCTGCCGCCTCCGTTGCCTTTGTGGTGGAAGTCGCCACGGTCGAACCGGTCTCGCAGTCCGTGTCCTCTTACGCCTGAACCGTGGTGGAACGTGCGCCCTTTGTACCAGCTGCGTCCGCCGTTGTGCCGCCACGGTAGGTTATGTATATGCGTGGCCGGCCGAAATAGAAGTAGTTGCGGTGCGGATAGCGCGAGTATATGGCGAAATGCCATACGCCTGCGGTCCAGTACAGCGGCTTATAGAAATACGTTGCGGCACAGAATGCGCGGTATTGCCAGTCTAACAAGATGTAACTCAGGTCGAGGTTGCGTTGCGTCCAATATGTAGCGTAAAGGTCGTCGGGCGTGTTGACGCTCATCAGGTAATCCAAGTTTATCTCGTAAGCCGCGTCGTATTGTTCTTCCGTGAGGTTCAGCTCGTATGCCATTTTGTCCGTCAGGAACAGCGCTTGCTCGCGTGCCTGCTCATAACTCATCGCGCCTGCAGTGGCTGTCAGGGTGAGGAGTGCGGTAAATATGATAATCAGTCGTTTCATAATGAATATGTTTTTAGCGTTTCTTTTGTGACTGCAAAATAAGTGTTTTTTATTCATTCCATAAAAGGTTTTTCCCTAACATGCGGTGGGAAAATCCCTATTTCATCGCTATCGGTGTTCCTGCAGGTGGTCGTTGCAAAGCGTGCAGGCCGTTTGCACACTTTGTGCATGATGTCTGCGCACTTTGTGCGGACTACCTGCACAAAGCGCGTTAACGGCTGTTGCCGGTGCCATTGGCTGTAGATGCCATGTATAAATGCGTCAGTCCGTTATATAATAAAAGCTTTCTGTCAGCGTTATTTGTTAAATATAGTTTCATTTTTAATGAAGAATTTTATATCCTTTCTGCTGTCTTTCATGGTCGGCACGGCAGTTTCAGCCCAAGAGTTTGACGACGACATCAAGGGCGGTATTCCTATAACTAAAGGTCTTGAATATTCTGTTGAGGCGCAGTCGACGTTTTCCGACGGGCGTACTCCATTGTGGCTGAACGCCAACCGCTACGGACTGAGTTCGCTTGACGAGGCCAACGGATATTTGCGCGCCGGTGTGTTCCGCCCGTTGCGTAGGGATTCCGCGCGCCGATGGGGACTTGGTTATGGTGTCGATATTGCCGTGCCATACAATTTTACTAGTAAGTTTGTGGTGCAGCAGGCTTTCGTTGAGGGGCGCTGGCTTCACGGCGTGCTGACGGTAGGCAGCAAACAGTATCCTATGGAGCTGAAAAACAACACGTTGAGCAGCGGCTCACAGACTTTAGGCATCAACGCCCGACCTGTGCCGCAGGTGCGGATAGCTTTGCCTGAGTATTGGACTTTGCCTTTCGCTAACGGCTGGTTGCACTTGAAAGGACACATAGCTTACGGCATGATGACTGACGACGGCTGGCAACATGAGTTCACCGGGCGCAAGAGCAAGTATGCCGATAAAGTGCTTTACCATAGCAAGGCCGGGTATTTTAAGATTGGCAACGAAAACTTTTTCTGTCCGTTCTCGCTCGAATTGGGACTGGAGATGGCCGCAACGTTTGGCGGAACGGCCTATATGCCCGACGGTCATGGCGGTATGACGCAGATTAAGGGCGACACGGGGCTGGGCGCTTTCTGGAGCGCTTTTGTGCCAGGAGGACACGATAAGATAGAGACTACATACCAGAACGTAGAAGGAAATCATCTTGGCAGCTGGCTTATACGCCTTAATTGGAATACGGACACATGGCGTTTCAGCCTGTATGCCGATAAATATTTTGAAGACCATTCGGCCATGTTGCAGCTTGACTACGACGGTTACGGGCAGGGCGACGAGTGGATGGATAAGAAAAAGAGCCGTTATGTACTGTATGATTTCAAGGACTGGATGCTTGGAGCAGAGTTTAATATAAAGTATGACAGGTGGATTAACGACGTAGTGTTCGAATATGTGTATTCTAAATACCAAAGCGGACCGATTTACCACGACCATACAAGTGCTATTCCTGATCACATCGGAGGAAAGGACAACTTCTACAACCATTATATCTACCCCGGCTGGCAGCATTGGGGGCAGGTTATGGGCAACCCTCTTTACCGGTCGCCGATATACAACGACGACGGAACGATAAGCGTAAAGAACAACCGTTTCATGGCTTTCCATCTCGGCATCGACGGTCGTCCGTTGCCGCGGTTCAAGTATCGTGTGTTAGTGTCGTGGCAGGAAGGGCTTGGAACATACGACGAGCCGTATGACAAACCGCAGCATAATGTAAGTTTTCTTGTGGAAGGAGAGTATGCCTTTGGCGGCAAGCTGCTCGACGGCTGGAGCGTGAAAGGCGGCTATGCGATGGACTTCGGCAAGATATTAGGCGACAACTATGGTTTCCAGATAACCGTGGCGAAGCGTGGCATGTTGAATTTCTAACAGAAAGGCTATGATTAAACTATATTTGAAATATGTTTTGGCCGTGGTCGTGATTGCGGTCATGTATTCGTGTGAGTTGGAGACTTCAGGCAACGGAGACCTTGACGGAATGTGGCGGCTGTCGCAGGTTGACACATTGGCCACGCAGGGCGTTGACCGCATGGAAGGGAAAAAACTGTATTGGTCGTTCCAATACGATCTGTTGCAGTTTGACGATAAGGCCGGAGGGCATGGCAGCGTGTTGCTTCGCTTTGAACGTTCCGGTTCTACGCTGAGGCTTCATGACCCATACGTTTACGACCGTGAAAACGGTGACTATCAGCTTGATGAAGTCTCGTTATTGTCGCCTTTCGGCATGAACAGCCTTGATGAGACTTTTACGATAGAATCTATTGACGGCGGGAAAATGGTGTTGCGAACAGAGGAATTGCGCCTTTATTTCAGAAAATTATAAACGATAAACACACAAAATGCCGCCTTTTACAATGTGGCTGTTTTGATTTTCAAATGTAGGATGCCGTAAATGGTTTTACGGTTGTGTGCCGACAGCCTCTTTTTTGCGTATAAAGTGGTTTAGCGCAAGGTTTAAGACGATGTATATGAGTATGTCGATGAAGAATACATAAGTGTTGCTCATTATCTTCAACAGCATGGAATTAACAGCGATGTAAGCCAAGGCCAGCGTGATGATGCACACCAAAGTCTGGTGCTGCGTCAGTCCGGCGCGCATGAACTTGTGGTGTATGTGCCTTTTGTCGGCCGTGAACGGCGAGCCTCGATGATATATCCTGACGGCGAATACGCGCACGACATCGAACATCGGGATTATGAGCAGGGTGAACGGTATGATGAAGTCGAAATGACGATGAGGTATCGTGCAGGCGTTGAACATGGAGTATTTCACGCAAAGCACGCCAATGATGAAGCCCAGCGTAAGGCTTCCGGCATCGCCCATGAATATTTTGCGGTTCTTGGCAGGATTGCCGAAAATGTTGAAGTAAAGGAATGGTACAAGCACTCCCACAAGTCCGGATATCAGTATGGCATAAAGCCAAATGCCTTGTGACGCGAAGATGTAAATGAAACCGCAGAGGGCTATTACCGAAAGGCTGGCCGCCAAGCCGTCGATACCGTCGATAAGGTTCATCGCGTTGTCGATGAATACGATGGCGAGCACGGTTAGCGGAAAGCCTATGTAATACGGGATTTCATGTATGCCCATGAAACCGTACATGTTGTTTATATACAGATACGACATAGGCAGTAGGCAGGCCGCCACAATCTGCACGGCGAACTTTGTGAGTGGAGACAGTCCGAGAATATCGTCCACGATGCCCATTACATAGATAAGCAGGATGCTTATCAGGAAGCAGAGTGTCCAGACGTTGACTTTTATAATCTTGTCGGTTGCCCCGATTACCATTACCGCTACGGCAAAGGCTATCAACATGCTCGGCATAAAAGTTATTCCGCCGAGGCGCGGAATGGCGTTATGGTGTATCTTTCGTGAGTTTGGGATGTCGTAAAGGTTCTTTGCCTTACAGAAGTTTAGGATTATAGGGATAAATATGAAACCGCAGGCCATACTTATCAGAAACACGGTGACTATCCAGAATATATATAAGCTCATATTAAATAACGTAGTATAAGATTGTTGGTACAATGCCGCGACGGTGTTGTTGTAAACGCTTCGCCTACCGGTGGCATATATTCCGCCATACAAATATATAAACAGACCGACGCTTAAAATATTGCATAGTATGTTAAAATATTTGTGGTCAGGCCGTGATAAATCATGAAAGCCTCACAAACCAATGGGTTTGTGAGGCTTTCATGATGTTTAATGTGGATGTTATTCAGCGCACACTGTTTAGACCGGGGCGGCATACTTTGGTGTCGCCGCCGTTCTTTATGATAATGTTAGTTGTCTTTTTACCTTTCATGTCTATGTCGAGCGCGTTGCCGGGCAGGTAGAACGTCACGTCTTCAAATGTAACGTTGCGGCTGTCGTCAATGGTAATCTTGTTGTCTGTGGCTTGTATTTCAAGATTACGGAACGTGAAACCGTCGGCGTCGTTGAGTGTCCTTATAATCTTATTGGTTCTTATCTTTCCGTTTTCTATCAGCACGTTGGCGCATGGAATTTCAGGTATTGCGTTGACTGTAAGCAGCCGGTTGGCCGATTCAACGGTAAAGTCGCGTATCGTTATGTCCTTAACGGTAGGTGTCAGCGGCGTTATGTCAAGAGGAGGATAGCGGCGTGCCAGCTCGCCCATATATGTCTTCGAGCCGAGCAAATCCCATGTGAAAGCTTCATTTACGTCTACAAGGCGTACACGTTCGTAAGTAATACCTTCCACAGTCCCTCCACGGTTGCGTCTTGTCTTGAAACGGAAACCTGTGCGTGTGCCGTAGAACAGGCAATCGTGCAGATAAACGTTGCGTATGTCTCCGGCCGTTTCGCTGCCGCAGGTTATGCCCCCGTGTCCTTCTTTTGCGAGGCAATAGCGTATTACGACGTTTTCCGTCGGCCGGCCTACGCGCAGCCCGTCTTCACATCTTCCCGCTTTCAGGGTGAAGCAGTCGTCGCCGCAGTTGAGCGTGGAATATTCAATCAAAACATTCTTGCATGACGAAATGTCGATGCCGTCGCCGCTCGGCACTTTGGTGGAATTGACCGTTATGCCGCGTATTATGACATTTTCACAATATACGGGATTGACATTCCACAAAACGCTGCGCTCAAACGTTACGCCTTCTACCAGCACGTTCTTGCAGTTTATAGGCGAAAAAGACTTCGGCCGGTAAAAAGTTCGGCCGTCATAGCCGTCGCATATTCTATTTTTTACAGGCATTGTATGAGGCACGTCGTTCTCAACGACGCTCTTTCCGTTAGGAAGTTTGCGCATGGCGACATCCATCGGCGGCCCCATTATTGTGCCGTGGCCGGTCAGCGCGATGTTTTTTTCATCGTTGGCGTAGATGAATGCGCCTGCGCCCATTATCTCAATGCCTTCATGGCGGGTGAATACGGCAGGCTGATAGTCGTCAATCGAGCCGGAAAACTCTATCACGGCACCGTCTTCAAGATGCAGTTCCACATTGCTTTTAAGTATGATTCTACCTGATGTCCAGTGCCCTTTTGGTACTATCACCCGGCCTCCGCCACGTTTCGACATTTCGGCTATCATCATGTTTATGCCTTTGGTGATTTTTCCGTTGTCGCCTATTGTAGCCTGTGATATAGAAACTTGCCTGTCGGGAAACGTAGGGCGTTTAAGGTCTTTCATCTTAAACGGGGTGTCGCCTATACTAACTATTTCGGTCGGCATTGCCTTCGCGCCCACTGTCTGTTCGGTCAGTGCTTCTTTGTCGGCATCAGCATGTATGCTTGCCGTTGACAATATAAGTATTAAAGTCAGGAAAATTTTAGTGCTCATAGTTATCGTCATCTTTTTATGAGAGAACGTATAAAACTTGTTTTTGTAATCAAACAAGTGGCAGGTAAATCACTTTGATAGATAAATGTAGCGCAAAGTATATGTTTATTCGTTTATCATTGTTTGGGAAAACATGGCTGTTTTATAAGTATGAAACCTCCATTTGCCTGCAAAGATATAAAAAACCGTGAATTTAGAGCATTACAAAGAAACTTTTTTGATAAAATTTTACTTGCATTGTTGCATTAAAACGAATAATGTTAGACTAATGGCGGTATCCATAAATGGTAATGTTTTGATTTAAGGTGGTTTACGTTTCATAGACGTTTCATACTTATGCAACGGTGATATATCCTCCATAGGAACAAGAACTAAATTAAGGAAACAACAAGGAATTTTGTGGTATGGAAATGAGAAAAATGAAGCCTGCAACGCTTTGTTCGTCACGCCACATAACAACGGTAGGTAATCGCCGCTGAGTTTCGTCCGGGATACCCTCCGTTACGCCTGAAAGATAATGCGATAAAGCCAAATGGGAACAGGAAGCTTTACACAGTCATTCATCTTGAAAAGGTATTTGGGAACTTTCATGCGGTTGTCATGAAGGGAACGTGGAGAACGTGCTTTCCGCAAGACCTTTGATTACGGTTTCCTATATTAAACTCCGACCTTACTTTCCTTGCTTTCATGAAGGACAAGCTTAACAACGTAGACTATTGCTGGTATATTGTCCGTACCAGGCCCCACCGTGAAAAAGCTACCGTGGAACTTTTGGAGAAATACAAGGCGGAGAACAGCAACATCCTTGAAATATACGCCCCTGACCGTACTACAGTCGATGTCGGTTTAGGTAAGGAAATAAAGAAAGGGCCTCTTTTTTCAGGTTTTGTATTCGTCTTGGCAACACAAAAAGCATTGTCGGAATTTCTCGGGCGGTATTCAATGGAGGAGTTCATTCAGTACGAAAGAAAGACGGAAAACGGAAAGAAAGCGTCGATGAGCGTAATTCCTGAAGACCAGATGAGGCAACTCAAGGACTACAACGAGAACTACCCCGATACTGCAATACCACTCGAACGTCCTTACACCGACTACGCATTCAACCCCAAAACAAACGAGCCTAACGACATTGTAAAGGTGATTGACGGGCCACTTGCTGGAACTGAAGGATACATCACGAAATTCAGGAGAGACAAAAGGCTTGTATATCATTTGAAAGGACTTGACAGGGCAGTGTCAATCCCCAACATTTGGAACTTTCATGTAGTAAGGGTTCACAACGCGGAAGGTGATAAGCAGACATTAGGGACAATCAAGGAAAGGGCTGTTGATTTGTTGATAGGCCTGATTCAAGGTTGCGGTTATGGCGAAAAGACGCTTCCTATGCTCTATGAATTTATCGACGAGTTAACATTCAAGCCCTCGTTGGTTGATTTTTGCAAAAGCCTGTATAATAAAGGGCACAAAGAGTTAAGCCAAAGGTTCGCTAAACTTGATACTAAGAATGCCGAGTTAATCCTGAACTTAATCCGTTACGAAAAAGACAATCCGGGTTATGTAAAAAGCAACTGGAAAAAACTCATAATCAGACCATTCCTCACTCCTACTCCCGGTGTTGAAATGAAAGAAGGTCAAGATGAAGCACAGTTACAACATACAAATTTCACAGAGATAATAAGGAAAGTAGATATAACGGAACAGGTATATTATCCAAGTAAGGAAGAGGAAGGGACAATTACCACGCCTTATTATGCCCACGTTGGAATAATACAAGACAAGGAGAACGATAATTTCACTCTTTTTGCTAACTGGGATTATTTTCTTGGAGAGTATTTTATGACAGCAGGAAAGGCAAACGAGAAATTGGTGAAAGGGACAAAAATACAAGCGGTAAACAACCCTGACAATCCTGAAAGAAAGGAAGGCAAGGAAAATAAAGTGGACAAGGAAAAGCTGATTGAGTCGTTCCACAATTATGCCCCTACCTTATACGATGTCCTAACCAACGAAATTTCAAAAGTTAAACCAATACAAAACTTTAATATAGGAAAAGAACGGCTCAATGTAATGGCAATAACTGTATCATCAAAAGAAAATATCAACGAAGCGAAAGATGAACTAATAAAAACCTGCACTAATATCTGCAAGGAAATAAACACCACGACCCATCTTGCTGTCTGGAGAAGGTATCTTAGGACTGTTTGGCTGCATATATAAAAGGTGAAAAGGTGAGGAAGTGAAAAGGGAAAAATGAAGTTAAGGAGGCAAGACAGTGAAAAAGCGGCATAATAACCAATCTTCAAATATAACCATAACTTCTGAAGACATATTCAAGAAAAGGTGGCAGAAATTTCATCATCCCACTATGGACGTAAATGGTGACGTGACTTTTTATTACGGTGTCTACAAGCAATTCCATGACATCGCAAAGGGAAGTGCCAGGAATATGAACGAATATTACCTGCTCCAATTGGTTCTGCTTGTCGAAAATACAGCGTCCGTTGATATTGATTCCTCTTATAGTGTAATTTACAGGAGTTTGGGTAACATGGCTTTTTATTGGTGTGACAAGTTGGATATATCAACGAAAGACACTAACCTTCTTTATAATGCCTTTACCCAAGCCGTAGCCGATGCACCCGAAAGCAGCCTGAAACAATGGATAAAGGGAAATGTTTTGTCAGGGGATTTCCAAAGGTTGAAAGATGTGGCTTTGTATTTCGTCATTCAAGACAAGACAATAAGGAAAATATACCCGAACCTTCAATACCGAAAAGACGCATTCATGGAACTTGTCGGAGGTGATAAAGTTAAGGCTAAGGAAATGCTTGAATCTGACTTGGCTTTCAATTGGCATGATAAGGAAGGAGTTACATTGCTTTCAAGAATTGCGAATAGTTTCAGGAGGTATGAGGACGGAAAGAAAGTGATTGCGAACCTGAAAACTGTCAAATCATTGCCCTTGGATTCATACATTCCTTTAGAAAGCAAAGACGGTGGACGAACAGTGACAATAATAAAAAAGGACAATACCACGCTTGATGTCATATTCCCTACCCGTGTCTCAAAAAGGAAGATTGAGGATATGTGTTTTGTCGGTCAGCTTGTTGAATATCTCGGGGAAACTTATGTCAACGGCCCTGTAGTATGGCTTGATAAAAAAGAATTCGACTTATGGGACAGCGTTATTTTCTGGGATAACATACATGAAGCCGAGGAAGAGGACTCAAGACACCGGTCCTTCACCACAAAGTTCGGAAAGAGATACACCCTCTATCAAGATCTTTACGGTGAATTTGAAAAGGATGGAAACGGATTCTACACTGATGAACCAAATATACTTGATTTCCTGAACTTCTTAGGGGAAATATCGGAGCGGAGTAAAAGCAACGAAATGAAAAGCGGTGAAAAGGGATAAAACAAATGACAACAGTCTAAACCTATTTTAATATGAAACAGTTAGAAGAAATGTGCATAGAGGAGAACAAAAGATAGCCGAACTTGAAAAACAGACGGAGTTTACTTAGGTATATAGAATCAGTAAGTTCTAATGAATCAGAATTTGTTAAAGATATACCTAATTTACATAAAATACTTAATATGGAGAACGAGAAAAAAGCTGAATTACAAAATAGGTATGATGGAAAAGAAAAGGTTTTGCAGAGATAGTCTCTCACAATCTTGAAAATAAAATTACGCTTTTATCAATTGATACAAGTGCAAACAATTTACAAACTTAATCATATTTTTTATCTTATTTCGGATGTATCATTTAATGGATAGGAGATATGTCAGGATTAGATATTTATTTACTATTTTTGATTTATGAGATTATTTTTAGATAATTATAAAGGATTTGTTGATACAATTATTTCTATCAAGGATGTTAATTTTCTTGTCGGTGAAAATAGTTCAGGGAAAACATCTGTCCTTAAATTATTAGAAGTTATATCATCTCCAAGATTTTGGTTCCAGCCTGAATTTAATTTTGAAGACATAGAGCTAGGGTATTTTTCCGAGATTGTTAACCGAAACAATAAAAAAGACAATTCATTTAGGATAGGAATTGATTTTGACGTCAAAGAATCTTCAGGGTTTATTCATAAGTTTTTTTGGCTTGAATTTGTTGAAAGAAATTCAAAACCAATCGTTCATAAATTTAAATTTACTTCTGCTGAGAAATCCATTTTGTGTATTTTTGAATCAGAAACAAGAGTTGTTTACTTTCAAAAGGATTTTGAGCAAGATGAGGATTTTTATAATTGGGTTCATGATATAAAAACATTCGAAAATTTAGAAAAATCAGATGTAGCGCTTCATTATAATGTCCCTTTTGCAGCAGTATGGTCAATGGTTGAAAATAAAATTAATTCTGATAATATTAATCGGATTTATGTACCAATTCCATTTAATAGAGTTCAACGTTTTGCACCAATAAGGGCGACTCCTAAAAGATGGTATGAGTCATATGCAATTTCTTATAATTCAAATGGGGAACATACCCCTTTATTATTAAAAGAATTATTACATAGTTCAAAAAGTAAATCACTTATTGCTAAACTTGAATATTTTGGTAAAGAAAGTGGACTTTTTGACAGCATTGAAGTTAGTGACATAATCAAAGACTATCCATTTGAATTGAGGGTGAAATATGGTAGACTTTCTATGAATTTAACAAATGTTGGTTATGGCGTTTCTCAAGTCTTACCTTTAATAGTTGAACTTTTAATTAGTAAAAATCAGACATTCGCAATAGAACAGCCAGAAGTTCATCTCCATCCACGAGCTCAAGCAGCATTCGGCTCTTTTATACATGACATAGTTACAAAAAACAAAAATAGACTGATTATAGAAACTCACAGTGATTTTCTGATAAATAGATTTCGATATATGGTTAGTAAGAGCCACAAAAGAATTAATGCTCAAATATTATATTTTATTCGTAACGGTCAAGGTACCCATGTCTATGAATTGCCTATAAACAATAAAGGGGTATTGTCAGGAGATAAGCTTTCTGATTATATGACTTTTTTTATGGATGAAGAACTTAAAATGCTTGAAATATAAGGTATGGCGATAATTATTGATACAAATTGTTTATCCAAAGTTTTTTGTTCAACAAATAAAGAGCACAAAGATTTTGAGCCTGTTTTTAGATGGATTATAGAGGGAAATGGATTTGTTGTATATGGTGGTTCAAAATATTTTGCAGAATTGAAAAAAATAGGGAAATTCATCAAATTATTTACTTATCTTTCCACTTTAGGAAAAGCAGTAAGATTTTGTAACAAGCAAATAGATGAACTTCAACAAAAATATGAAGCCATGATTTCCGATCCCGATTTCGACGATCCACATCTTCCTGCAATTGTTTGCGTTTCAAAATGTAGAATTATCTGTAGTTGTGATAAAAGATCAATCCCATTTGTAGCAAACAAGGATTTGTATCCAAAAAGATTTCGTATACCTAAATATTATACAGGGGTAAAAGATAAAGGACTTTTAATAGATTCCAATATAGATAGAAGGCTTGCAAACAAGAAGAATAAATTGAGTAAAAAAGACATAAATCAGCTAAATAAATTTATTTCTACTCTTAAATAAAGATTCGATAAACTTGTTCAAGCGCCCCCAAAAAATTAGTATAAATCTGTAAAATCAACAAAACTGTGACTACGGAAAGCTTATGCCCTCATAATTGACATAAATGCTAACAAATTATAAATATAACATGAGTCTTAACCTTATCTGTTGATTCCCATCTGTTAATACTGGGAGCAAGTTAGAATTGGGCCTTACCAAATAGGAAGCATATAATTTATTTATTATAGTTTGTTCCATATAGTTGTGGTTCAAGCAAAATTTTAAGAAATGGCTACAGAAAAAATCTCTGCTAACAATAAACGCATAGCCAAAAACACCATACTGTTATATATCAGAATGTTTGTTACGATGTGTGTGTCATTTTACACATCAAGGGTAATTTTACAGGTATTAGGCGTTGACGATTTTGGATTGTATAATATTGTAGGCGGTATAGTTGTACTCTTTTCAATACTTAACGGGGCTTTATCAAGCTCAACTCAAAGATTTCTTAATTATGAAATAGGTAAAAATCATAACGACAATGTTACTATTATATTTAAAAACTCGCTATCACTTCATTTGGTTTTATTGGTAATTATTATAATTTTGTCAGAATCATTCGGCTTATGGTATTTAAATCACATTATGAACATACCGATTGATAGACAGTCGGCAGCTAATTATGTTTATCAATTTTCAATAGTAACATTTTGTCTGAATGTAATACGTGTTCCATTTAATGCGAGTATCATTGCGTATGAGAAAATGAACTTTTATGCTTATGTAAGTATTTTTGAGACTGTATTAAAATTGCTGATTGTTTATTTGCTGCTGATAGGGAATTTTGATAAGCTGATTCTGTATGGTTTCTTATTAATGTTGGTAACCTTTTTGGTAAATTCAATTTATGTGATATACTGTTGCCGTAGTTTTAGAACAATAAAGTTAGGACTTTCATGGAATAAGAACACATTATCTAATATGATGTCTTTTTCCAGTTGGAGCCTCTTTGGTAGTGTGGCCGTGGTATCATCCCAACAGGGTATAAATTTAATTTTAAACTATTTCTTTGGGGTTGCAATAAATGCAGCAGCAGGTGTGGCAAGTCAGGTAACAAATGCTATGTATGCTTTTATTTCTAATTTTCAGATAGCATTTAATCCACAAATAATTAAGTTATATGCGCAAGGAAATAAAGAAGAACTTACTAAACTGATATTCAGAGCTTCAAAATTTTCTTTCTTATTATTCTGGCTTATCGGTTTACCTATGCTTGTTACTGCTCCGACAATTCTTGAAATCTGGTTGGATGTAGTACCTGAACATGCAGTTTCTTTCACTCGGGTGATTATTATTTATTTGCTTATAGATGCTCTCAATGGTCCATTATGGACAGCGGTAAATGCTACTGGCAAAATTAAATATTACCAGATATTGATTAGTTGTATTCTTTTATTAAATCTTCCGGTTGCTTATATAATGTTATGGTACGGTTATATCCCTGAAACAGTATGGTTCTCAAGAATTGTGTTTAACATATTTGCTATGGTTGTACGATTAATTTATCTGAATAAAATTATGGATTTTCCGGTTACAGTTTATATAAGCAAAATAATTTTTCCATTAGGAATTATTGTAATCTGTAGTTTATTGATTTCATTCTTCCTTATTAAGTATAATAATTTGACAATTCTTACCATTATTATTGATGTTTTTGCTGTAATGATTTTATCATTCTTTATAATATTAACATCTTCTGAAAAGATAAAAATTCTTATGTTTTTTAAGAAGAAAATAAAATCTATACAATGAATATAATTGGGAAAAAACTTTTAATATCTATTTGTCTATTTTTATATGTTCTAATAGAATTATCTCAAGTATTAAACAAAATAATGCCTATTATCGTAAGGCATTTAATAGCATATGTCTTTTTTTGTATTCCTTTATTTCTGTATAATAAGAAAACAATAAAATTACAAATACTAAAAGTTCCATTTTTTTGTATATTATTTTATTGTATTTTATTTCTGGCAACTGGGAGGGCTATTTCTTTTTTTAATATACTTAACTTTTTTGTTTCTACAACAATACTTGTAGCATTATCTTCAAAAAAAGATATTAAGCAAAATAAATATTTCATTTCATCTGGAATAATTCTTTATTTATTAAATATATGCGTTACTATTTTTGAATATAAAAATCAGGTTAACCTTTTTTACTTTGATATGAATAAGCAATGGATAGCTGAAAACGCATATTATCGTTTCAGATCTACTGGAATTTGGGGACACCCTCTATATTCTGCTTTGATACATGGTGCTTGTATGATATTTATATTAATGTCAGATTTAAAGAAGCAGATAAAACTTATATTATGGTTTTTAGGGTTATTTACTATTTTCCTTTATGATGCAAGAGCTGCAACAATAGCTGTGGTTTTATCTTCTGGATATTATATTTATAAAGAAGGCTTTTTTAAAATTAAAAATTTAATAGGAATAATATTTTTATGTTCACTTTTTTATGTGTGTTTTGATTACATTTCACAATCTGATATTGGAGGAAAATTATTTGATGTTCAAACGAAAAGTTTTAATGATTCAAGTTCTAGTACAAGGTTGATTGCTATTCAAATATTTTTTGATCTTAATCCTGAAAACCTTTTGTTCGGAGTTGATGATCAATTTGAATACGTTAGAAAGCGGTATGGAATAATATGTGCCGAAAATTCATTTGTTGGATTAACTCTTATTTATGGGTTGCCTTTAGCTATTTTTATTTTTTATTTGCAAAGTAGAAATATAATTTGGATCTTAAAGGAAAATAGTTGTAACTTTAAAACATTGATAATCCTTTATTTGTTACTTTCAGGTTTATTTAATCAAGCTCTTGTTGATTATTCTGTATGGAATACATTTATACTTATGTATATGTTTTTTTGTTTCAATAAAAGAAAAATTAAAATGCAAAATAATTTATGAAAAGAATAGGGTTAATAACATTTCACGCGTCAGATAATTGTGGGTCTATGTTGCAGACGTATGCCCTTCAATACGTATTAGAGAAGAAATACGGACAATATGTTGAAATCATTAATTTTTCAAATGATAAGCAACATGAAATGTATTCGATATTTGTGAAAGTTCGCAGATTAAGAGATGTATTACGCAATGTTCTTAGACTTATCCTATACCCTTTATTAAAAAAAGAACAAGACGGATTCAGAAAGTTCTGGAAATATTATAACCTGTCAAAAAAGTCATACCGCTCAAATATTGAACTTAAAGAACTTGATGGGAAATATGATACAGTAGTATGTGGAAGCGACCAGATATGGAACTTTCAGACAGGTGATTATGATGATGCTTACGTCCTTAATTTTTTGAATAAAACTCCGAAAGTGGCGTATGCTGTCAGTTTGGGGCAGGCTAAGTTAAATGACACATCAGAGCATAAAGAGAAATATAGAAACCTGTTAAGTGATTTTAAAGCAATATCTGTAAGAGAATTTAAATCACAGCCATTAGTTCAATCACTCTCAAAAGTCAATGTGGATATTTGTTTAGACCCTACATTCCTAATCAGTCCAGACGTTTATTATAATATAATGCCGGAAAAAAGGCTGATAAAAGAAAAATATATTTTTTGTTATGCTTTTTATTATCATAAGCAGTTTTGTGATAATGTTCTCGAACTTTCAAAACGTTTGAATTTACCGGTCTACATGATGGACCGCAAGCAATACTACATAAAAAGAGTATTTTCTACCGGGATAAAGCTGACACCATTTGCCGGACCGGAAGCATTCTTGAATATTTTTAAATTTGCTGATATGATATTTACGACATCGTTTCATGGCACGGCTTTTTCCGTAATATTCAAAAAGAAATTCTGGTATCTGAATGAAACCGGAGGTGAAGGCGACGGACGCGCAACATCCCTTCTCCGTCAAATGAATCTGATGCAAAGATATGTAACTCCAACAGAGATTAAACAGAAGAAAAACTTATGGGAAGAAATCAATTTTATAGACGTATACAATAACCTTGAGATGCTACGCAAACATTCATTTGAATTCATTGAAGAAAATATTATAAAATGAGACAGGCATATTTAATCTGTGCACATGGAAGTTTTAATCTTCTCAAAATATTGATTAGTCAATTAGATTATCCGGATAATGATATTTTTATTCATTTTGACAAAAAATGTGGTGAAATAAATTATTTTCAGTTTGAAGCTATTACAAGATATTCAAAGGTTTGTTGTCTTCATGATAGAATCAGCGTGAAGTGGGGAGACGTTTCCCAAACTAAAGCGGATTTAATGTTGATAATCGCAGCAAAGTCTTACTCAAAATATGATTATTACCACTTGATTTCAGGTGTTGATCTTCCAATAAAAAGTAATGAGTATATTAAACATTTCCTTGAAAAACATAATGGGAAAGAATTTGTAGGCTTTAAGCCGTGGGATGCTACATTAGACTATAAATTAGGATTGTATCATTTAATGCCGAAAAATGTACAGGATAAATATAGTTTGCTTAATTTCTTGAATAAATGTCTGCTCAAAATTCAAAAGATACTAAACATACGTCATTATAAAGATACGCATAAATTTTGTAAAGGATGTAATTGGTGGAGCATAACAGATAGATTGGCATCATTATTAATAGAAAATAAAGACAAGATATTAAGAAAATATAGATATACATCATGTTCTGATGAAATTTTTGTTCAGACAATAATAAGTGAACATCCTGAAATCATATCAAATGTATATGATATCCACAATGAATATAAAAGTTGTTTGAGGTGCATTGATTGGGATAGAGGCAATCCGTATATTTGGCAGGCTGAAGACATAAATATGTTAATGACTTCAGATGCATTGTTTGCTAGAAAATTTAGTGAAAGCAAAATAACGGTGGTAAATGAGATTATAACTCGCTTAAATAACAGATAAATATGAAAGTTACATGCATAACAGCATATACTCCTACCCCTGAAAATAAACGAGGTATATCAGCCTTAATTTACTGGCTCTTAAAAGACAGACCTGCAAATGTGGAATTATCATTGTATTCATATAATATGAATCTAATTTCCAATGAAGAGATGGATGCAGTTTCAGAAGATTTGAAGGTAAACGTTCATTTATTAAATCTTCCGAAATGGTATAAAACAATTAATCGGTTTTCATCTAAAAAGATATTGTCATTATTTTTAAGCAAGCCTTTAATTACTTACGTTAAACCGGAAAAGAAAATAATTCCTGTATTGAAGAAGTCTGATATTATATGGATTTATCCATATTTCTTTTACAATTATTCAAAACTGATTGAATCAAAGAAATTTATTATTTCAGGGTGTGATTGTATATCACATGTCTGTTCCACACGTTTCTCCGACAACTTCTTCATCAGTAAGTATATGCGAGAACTTCATCTTTTCTTCACCCATAGGCAGTGTATAAATGTTGAGAAGGAATTTTGTCGTAAGAATATAGTCATGCATTATGTAGGTCTGGAAGATTGTATAGCATTCAGGCATTTACATAATGCGGAAAATGCTTTTTTCTTATTACATCCGCATTATGCGCTGAAGCATAAACAAATTAAATTTGGTAAAAAACTTAAAGTACTGATAGCTGGCAAAAATGACCATTATATGACAACTGAAATAGCATTGTTCGTATCTGGCCTGATAACTGAAACCGACTTGAAGAGCAATTTAAAATTTACTTTCTTAGGGAAAGGTTGGGAGGCGATAGTAGAAGATTTGGTGAACTGCGGATTTGAGTGTTGCCATAAAGTGTGGGTGGATGACTATATCGATGAAATAATAAAGCATGATGTTCAGATAACGCCTATTAGTAACGGAGGAGGCACGAAGGGTAAGGTGTTAGACAGTATAGGTAACGGTCTGTTAACAATAGGCTCAAAATATGCCTTAGAGAATATATGTGTAAGAGATAAAGAGTCATGCTTATTTTACCGTTACGCTTCAGAAATTCCTTCAATTTTACGTTCAATAATATTTAACAAAGAAAAATATGAACGAATTGCTGCAAAAGGAAGACAACAGGTGTGCACATTTCACGACCCGAAAAGAATCTCAAAGCGATTTTTTGAAATAATACAAAATTTATAATTATGTTTTTATTGAATTTATATAGAAAATACAGGGAACGCAAGTTATATTCCTGATTAGGAAAACGTGGCAGGAGAATTTTTATAGGTTTCCCTATTATGATTTCAAAACCTGAGTTATTGTATATGGATGATTTTACCCGTATTCTTAACGGCGCAAATTTAATTCTAAATAGCGGACGTTTTATTGTCGGTAAATATACAGGTATCGCCTCGGGGCTTACAGTTGTGACTGATAATCACACACCTACAGTTGGAGTTCCTTTTTATTTTACAGGACATTTCCATTTAAATGATAGAAATAAAGACGTTATTATAAAAGAGGATTGCTGGCTGGGTACTAATGTTACTCTGTTGCCAGGTGCCATTATAAACAGAGGAGGGGTAGTAGCAGCTTGCGCCTTGGTTAATAAAGAATTTCCTCCATACGCTGTAATAGCAGGAATTCCAGCCAAAATTATTGGTGTTAAGTTTTCATGTGAAGAAATAATCGAGCATGAAATGAAATTGTATGAGCCAAAGGCCCGATTGTCAGTTGACTATTTAAAAGAACTTTTTAATACCGTATATAAGGATAAGAAAATAATGAATCATGCAAGGCTGGACTCAAAGGCTGAAGGATGTTTGAAGCATGAATTGCAGTCGGAAGGGTTTACTTATCCCAAAGCCAACTGGTATGAAATGTAAACATGTCAAGACACAAAGATGACATTCTGGAGATATTGTGGAAAAAGTTTTTTATTGAATAATACATAGAGAATAACAGCCGTTAAGATGTTAAGCTGTACAATTATTTTGGTAGTTTGTCTGTTTCTGCGTGGTAAAGAATTAACCCCTTTTACAAAGGATAAGACAATTTTCCTAAAAGCTTTTTTACCGTTTGGTGTAATCTTACATCATTTCTTTAAATATAATGAAATACCCTTTCTTAGTACAGATACATCTAATTTAGGAACATACATAGTTTCAGTATTCTTTTTCATAAGCGGATACGGATTGTGTTTTAAGTATCAGAAAGAACCGCAAAGTATATCATGGTATTATGTAGGCCGAAGTATTATTAAATTGGTCATACCCTTAATTGTTACAACATTTTTTTACTTCTTATGCATTGTATTATGTGGCGGCGTTTATCCAAGTATGAGTGAAATAATGGCTAACTTAAAAATAGGGACAACACCATTACCTTATAGTTGGTTTATTGTTACATATATTTATTTGATTATTATGTATCGGCTATCTGTATGGTTTTCTCCGTCTAAAAATATTTGTGCCTTAGTTGTATTGCTGTTTTTGTTTATAGTAGCTGAAAGTCAGGTGGTTAATAAATCAATACCGTTCCATCATTACAATATGGTACTGGCATTTTCGGGGGGGGTAATTTATAAAAAATATGAACAATATCTTATCAGTCAGATCAGAAAATATTACTTGCTTATTAGTGTTCTTATACTTTTGTTTATTGCTGTCGTATCGTTCTTTCATATTAATTTATGGGGGAAACAGTCGTTTGTCTTTGGCTTTATATTCAGTGTAGCGTTTGTTTATGTTTTTAATTCGATTAAAATTTCCTCAGGAAACGCATTAACCAGATTTTTTGCTTCAATATCATTTGAATTATATTTATGCCAAAGTATAGCTTTGTATATTGTTTCATTATTTCATATAGCAAATAATTGGTTGCCAGGATTGTTTTCAGTTTTGGCCTTAACGGTATTATTGTCATTTGCAGTCCATAAAATCTGTTCATGTATATATAAAAAATAAATCCGACATTTATGAAGAATCTATCATTGTCTTATTGGCTTGGGAAGATGTTGTGTAATATCAGAACGCCTCAAATAGTGCATTTCAATTCTGGCTTAGGAAATCAGATTTTCCAATATATGTTTTATTGCTGGTTATGTAGGAATAAGCATAGGAAAAAAATTTACGGGTACTATAATAAGAAGTGGCTACAACAACACAATGGTTTAGAGATACATAAGGTGTTTGACATACAGTTACCTCCTTCAACTAAATACTCTGATTTCATAGCTTTTGTTTGCAGAGCATTACATAGGTTGGATAAAAAAGGAATATTTTTTTCCTCTGATGATAATTTTAATCCTTCATCTATTTATTTTAGTGGATATTGGCAGGATAAGAAATTTTATATAAATGAGAAATTTAGTCTCCGTTTTAGGAATGTTGAACTAAACAAACAGAACTCAGATATTAAACAATTAATATTAAAAACAAATTCTGTAAGTCTGCATGTCAGGCGTGGAGATTATTTACAGCCTGTAATATTCTCAAAAATGGGTAATATTTGTACTAAAGAATATTATTCTGAAGCAATGAAAATTATTAATGAAAAGATGGAGACGCCTGTATATTTCATTTTCTCGGATGATTGTGATTGGGCAAAGAAGAACTTATTTGCAGAACGAATTTATTATGTTGACTGGAATATAGGGACCAATAGCTTCATAGACATGTATCTCATGTCGCTATGTAAAGGGCACATTATCGCTAATAGTTCTTTTAGTTATTGGGGGGCATATCTATCTCAGAAAAATGTAGTAACTGTTTATCCTAAAAGGTGGTATAATGACGCTCCCTCACCTGATATTGCAGCTAATAGCTGGATATCAATTTAATTTCTTTTTATTATGGAAAATCCTCTCATTTCTTGTATTATGCCGGTTTATAATGGAGAAAAATTTCTCAGACCTGCAATCGAAAGCATTTTGAATCAAACGTATAAGCATTTTGAACTTATAATCATTAACGATGGCAGTACTGACAATACGGAAAACATAATATTGTCATACAATGATGAAAGAATCAGATATGTAAAAAATGAGTGTAACTTAAAACTGATAAAGACCTTAAATAAGGGGATTGATATAGCAAAAGGGGAATATATATCCAGAATGGATGCTGATGATATAGCCTTACCAACATTATTTGAGGAAGAAGTTGGAGCTTTTGAACGGTATAAGGATGTCGGAATGATTAATACTTTGACATTTCATTTATCTGAAGACGGGAAACATATAAGAAAAAATAGACTTATTATTAATTTACAACCGAATATATTGCCTTTGATAAATGGTTTTCAAAATATGATTTCTCATCCTGGGTTAATGGTTAAATCAGAGTTGATGAAAAAATACCGTTATCGTGATAACTTACAAGTATTACATTTAGAAGACTATGATTTATGGCTCAGATTTTTTAAAGACGGTATAATCTGTCATACCTTAGATAAACGGTTGTTATATTATAGGACCGTTTCAACTAGTATCAATGCATTGTATGAAAATGAGCGGGAATATCGCCGAAGAACGATTTTAGCAGAATACTTAAAAACAACATACAATTATCAGGTTCCTCCGAGTTTTAAGACACAAACTTTACATAATATTCATGGCATTTTATATTATCATTATGTGATGAGTTCTTTTTGGGGCTATTGTTACAAAAATAAGATTCTTTCATTGACATCCTTTATCTCAATAAAGAGGTATCAGGTCCGATTATTATTATTTCATCTTAAAAATTTTGTATTTAGATAAAATCTTATGTTATCAACATCTATGATTTGAAAGCTACCATCTTACAAAGTCCAGAAGTTTCCTTAATAAATAACAAATGCGCATTCTTCTTTCCAACAAATTTTACTACCGTCGTGGTGGCGACTGCGTCTATATGCTCAATCTTGAACAGCTGTTGAAGGCGCATGGGCACGAGGTGGCGGTGTTCGCGATGGATTATCCTGAGAACAAGGATACTTCATGGAAGAAGTATTTTCCTTCGAACATGAGCAAGCTGATGGCTTTTACACGGCCTTTCGGCTCCAGCGAAGTGAAAAACAAGTTTAACAAGCTGCTTGATGATTTCCTTCCAGACGTGGTTCATCTTAATAATATACATACGCAGCTGTCACCAGTAATAGCCGAACTGGCGCACAGACGAGGTATAAAAACGGTGTGGACGCTGCATGATTACAAGCTGCTTTGTCCGCGATATGACTGTTTACGAGATGGCAACGAGATTTGCGAGCTATGTTTCAGTGGAAACAAAACACCGTGTAAAACGTACCGTTGCATGAAAGGTTCGCTTATGGCTTCGCTTGTGGGATATAAAGAGGCGGTGAAGTGGAGTCGCAAAAGACTTGAAGCCTGCACCGATTTATTTGTATGCCCAAGTGGATTTATGGCGGAGAAGATGGTCAAGGGAGGTTTCTTAAAAGATAAACTACGTGTGTTATGCAACTTTATCGACGTTGAGAAGTGCCGCAAAGACGATTACGCGAAGGACGACTACTATTGTTACGTTGGTCGTCTGAGCCATGAGAAGGGCGTGGCCTCGCTCGTTGAGGCCGCAGCCAGGTTGCCGTACAGGCTGAAAGTAATCGGCGGAGGGCCATTGCAGGAGCAATTAAAAATAAAAAACAAACAATTAAATGGCAATGTCGAATTTCTTGGTTTCTGCCAATGGGATGAAATAAAGGATATTGTAGGGAAGGCGAGATTTACCGTGACACCGTCTGAATGGTACGAGAATAATCCGCTGTCGGTTATTGAGGCGGAATGCTTGGGCACGCCTGTGCTTGGCGCTCGTATCGGCGGTATACCCGAATTGATTGACGAGGGTGTGAATGGAATGACTTTCGATAGCGGTAATGTCAATGACCTAACTGAAAAAATCAAGGCGATGTTTAACGCAGATTTTGATTATAAAATTATAGCCGAAACCGCAATGAAACGGTACAATGCCGAAAATTATTATGACGCAATAATGAAGTGTTACCTTGATCGTTAAAGGGCACTTTGCAAAAAGCCGTATATTGCCGTTCAAAAGGGCACATTTTGTATCACGAAATGGCACGTTTTATCTTGCAATATGCGAAAATCTGAAATCCGAGAATTTCCTTTTATCGACAATGTGCTCTTAAGCATATTGCCAAAACATATAAACATCTTATTTTCAACGATTTAAACATTAAAGAGACAATATAAAATGATTAATACAAAAGTTCCGCGTCCTACCGACGCAAGCATAATTCTTACGTATCGCTGCCCGATGCGTTGCCAAATGTGCAACATTTGGAAGAACCCGACCAACAGACAGGAGGAAATCAAGGCAGAAGACCTGAAGACGCTGCCACAGCTGAAGTTTATCAACCTTACGGGCGGCGAGCCGTTCATCCGTGAGGACTTGGACGAGATTGTGGAAGAGTGCTACAAGCACACACCACGAATTGTAATCTCTACTTCGGGCTGGTTTGAGGACAGGGTTGTCGCCCTTGCCAAGAAGTTCCCGAACATAGGCATCCGTATTTCCATTGAAGGCCTTAGCCAGAAGAACGACGAGCTGCGAGGCCACGCCGGAGGGTTTGACAAGGGACTACGCACATTGCTGACCTTGAAGCACATGGGGCTGAAGGACATCGGCTTCGGTTGTACGGTGTCAAACCACAACTCTAAGGATATGCTTTCGCTTTATCAACTTTCGCTTGCCATGGGGATGGAGTTTGCCACGGCGGCTTTCCACAACTCATATTATTTCCACAAGAGCGACAACGTGATTACGAATAAAGACGAAGTGTGCACCAACTTCCGCCAACTTATCGAATGGCAACTTCAAGAGAAACATCCGAAGAGTTGGTTCCGTGCATGGTTCAATATGGGATTGATTAATTATATCGAGGGCGGACGACGTATGTTGCCCTGCGAGGCTGGCATGGTGAACTTCTTCATCGACCCGTGGGGCGAGGTGATGCCATGCAACGGACTGGAGGAGAAATATTGGAAGGAAAGCATGGGCAATATCCACAACGCACCTTTCATGGAAATATGGGAGAGCGAACAGGCTCAGAAAGTGCGCGCCATGGTACGCAAGTGCCCGAAGAACTGCTGGATGGTGGGCACGGCAAGCCCGGTGATGCACAAGTACATCAAGTATCCTGCCAAGTGGGCGCTACAGAACAAGCTCCGTTCGATGCAGGGTAAGCCAGCTTGCATAGACCCGAAATGGTGCGACGTAGGACAAGACCCGTGCCAGGGAGACTTGAGGGATAAGTTCTGACTTACTTGATTCTTTTACCTGTAATGAGAAGCCACAAAGCGGAAAGGCAAGAACATACGATAATTCTTGCATACAATATAGTTTCTTTAAGGCTGCCTCGTGTTTTCCCCATTTGTTGAGTTGCTTTTGTTCATGCAAAAGTAATTATTTATTTGTGAAATAAAAAGGCTTTTATGAAGATAGTTGTTGCCGGCACCCGTGGCATCCCCAATATCATGGGTGGAGTTGAGACCCATTGCGAGGAATTGTTTCCAAGACTCGTGAAAAGAGGCTTTGACGTTACAGTAATAAGACGGACGAATTACGTCAAGGACGATTTGAAGGAATGGAAAGGGGTAAAGCTGGTCAATATAGACAGCCCGAAGAAGAAATCCTTTGAAGCAATCATCCATACTTTCAGGGCTATAAATGAAGCCAGGCGGTTAAAGGCGGACATCCTGCACATTCATGCAATAGGCCCTGCATTGCTTGTTCCATACGCGAAAATGTTAGGTATGAAGGTCGTGTTCACCCACCACGGCCCTGATTACGACCGCGACAAGTGGGGATTTGCTGCAAAGACTATGCTGAAGTTGGGCGAACGAATGGGCTGTATGTTTGCAGATGAGGTGATAGTGATTTCCGATGTTATCCGCAATCTGATAAAACGTAAGTATGGGCGGACACGCAACGTACACCTAATTTATAACGGAGTGTCACAACCCGAAGTATGTGACTATCCTGAATATTTCAAGGAATTAGGTATAGAAAAAGGCAAATATATTCTCGGTATGTGCCGCTTCGTACCTGAAAAGAATCTTCATCATCTCATAGAGGCCTATGTTAAAGTAAAAGATCAGAAGCCCGATACGGATATAAAGCTTGTATTGGCCGGCGATACTGACTTTGAAGACGATTATTCAAAAAGTCTGAAAGAAAATGCAAGGACGAACGGCGTTATTTTGACAGGCTTCATCAAAGGCCGGAAGTTGCATTCCCTGTTGACTAACTGTCTGTGTTATTGCCTCCCGTCAAGCCATGAAGGACTGCCCATCGCCTTACTCGAAGCTATGAGTTACGGCGTGAAAGTTATAGTGAGCGACATCCTGGCGAACCTTGAGGTTGGTCTGCCAGAGAGTGATTATTTCCCTGTCGGAAATGTAGAGGTATTGACGGAAAAACTGAAAGTTGTTATTTCTCAGCCATTACAACATATTGATTACAACATGAAGAAGTACGATTGGGAAAGAATTGCCGACCAAGTTGAGGAAATTTACAATGAATTAATACTAAATTGATGTTTTAAACATCAGCCACCTCTTTTGTCTGATTAGTATAGAAATTATCAGAACAAGTCTTGACTATTACATCAAACTTGTTTATTTCACATTTTGACATATTTGTGTCACATTTGATTTTAATGATTTTTCTGCCACAATTTTCTACCACTCTGGTATTTCACGTTTGAACACTCTTGATTTACGGAGACTTTCGGTAATATCTTCAGGAGAACCGTCACCCCCCCAGTCAGTATTGAAGCAGTCAAAAACATCCATGTCCATAGTTCCGTCGATTTCTTTGATTAAGCAGTCCAAAGAGTCATATTCATAGACACGGCTATTTCTCATATCGTCATTTGATTTTTCGTAAGATGCCATATCCTATATTTTTCTGCAAAATTGGCACTAAATAATAGATTTTCAAATGGCGAAACCTAAAAATGACTATGTCCATGTCGTTCTGCTGTTTGTTAATTTAAAGAAGAATATTGAAGCATACTTGCATGAATGTAATTTTTATATTACCTTTGCACTATGAAGATAAGGGAGGTCATTGTATATAAAAGTTATTTTGATGAGTTCTTCAAGGCACAAACACAAAGGGTCAAGGACAAGATTATCAAGGTCTTGGATATCATCGAGCAGGTTGAGCGTATACCTTCAACGTACCTGAAATATATTGAAGGGACAAATGGTCTATTCGAAGTTCGCGTCCAGCTTGGGAACAATATATTTCGCATCTTCTGTTTCTTTGACGGCAATAAGCTCGTCGTATTATTGACGGGTTTCCAGAAAAAGACACAGAAAACGCCACGGATAGAGATACAACGTGCCGAACGTCTTATGAATGAATATTATGAAGATAAAAAGAAGGAGGAATAAAAATGAATATCAGGACATTAGACCAGATAAAGAATGAATATTACGGTGAAATCGGGACACCTGAGCGTGACCGTCTTGAAAGTGAACTGGAAGCATTACGAATAGGTTTCAAGATTCGTTCTGCCAGGGAAAAGAAATCTATGACCCAAGAGGAGCTGGCCAAGAAGATAGACAAGAAACGCACTTTTATATCAAGGGTTGAGAACGATGGCGAAAACATAACCCTTAAAACTTTGTTCGATATAGTTGAACGTGGACTTGGAGGAAAACTGAAAATAGAGGTGCAGTTATAAAAAAGCCCGACACAAGACTTAAATCATACATATCCGATGGATGGCTGAATTTTGCTGTCTATCGGATTTTTTATCCTGTCCTTGTAATCAATAGCGGCAAAAAATAAAACGACCCCCGATTTGAGCATTGTCGAGAGGATTGGGGGGCTAGTATTGCAAAGGTACAATTATTATCTTGAATGTTGTCTTATTTGCACTGATAAATTCATAGGACAAATGCAATCTTCCGTATTTGCTCCAAACGTTTCATGAACGGGAGGTCTTTTCTTGTTGACGGAATATTGTATTTCATTTGGAGCTTCATCAAAGTTCGGCAGATATACCAAATTCATTTATCGCCATAATGTCCTTTAAGCGAGATAACAATTACCGTGACAACTTCTTCCTCTATTTTATAGATAATCCTTGAACCTTTATCTATACGCCGACTCCAAAATCCGTTCAAGTTGCCTCTTAATTGTTCTACTTGTCCGGTTCCCGTTTTTGGGTGTAGCCGTATTTCCTCAAAAAGGGCCGCTATCTTTTGGAGTGTTTTCTTTTGTCCCGATTTACCCCATTCTTTCAAGTGCCTTTCTGCTTCAGGAGTCAACACCAGCTTGTAAGTCATACCCCTAATGTTTCCTTGATTTCGCCGATTGTATAGACCCTGCCTTTTCCTGACTTCATTTCGGAGATGCCTTGATTGACGGACTTCATGTTTTCAGGGTCGTCAAACCATGTGTCTCCTGTCGGTGAAGGATTTTCCCTGACCTCTACCGAGATGCTGTTTGCCTTGGAAATGAGCACCTGTTCAATGTATGCTTTCAGGCTTTTCCCTTGTGCCACCGCCATAACAGACAGTTTTTTGATTGTGTCCATAGGCAGGTCAATGTTCTTTCTCTTTACAGTTGCTTCCATATTTTCAATGTTTTAACTTGCCACAAAGATAAAGAATATATTTTATATACGATATACATATTTGGCTTTTTTGCTTATTTCACTTCATCATAAGTATTGGTAATTGAGATATAGACTCGCACCATGAATTTCATTGAAATAGCATCTAAATCTACATCTAATCTATAATGCCATCAATCACATTCTAAAAAGCAACATATTACCTACTCATTTGCCTCCTTTTACCGCCTGTTTTGCCACGTTTTACTTTTACGAGATTAATCCATTGATTATCAGGCGGTTAAATAAATTTTCTAATCGACTGACATAACATTGCCAAACTTAAATCCACACAAACAAAATTCACAAAAAACGGAACGACAAAAATATCCCCTCCTTGCCACACTTTTTTATCGGTATGGTTTGGAGGGGGTTTGTTTTCAGGGAGATTGAGCTTTTGTCTGGTTGAACTGGATTTCATGCCAGCCTCAATTCCCCATGGCATTCCATCTGTTCCGGTTGTAATTCATGCCTTCGTTCCTTCGTTGGTATATTTCGGTTCTCTTGCTTCCGAACTTGTCGCGGTTTGAGTTGTAGTTGTTTATTGCCATCGCCTCTATATCTTCCTCGTCTATTCCATGCCTTCCGAATGTGGACTTAAGGTAATCAACCGTATCATCGAACAGCACTCCGTAAAGACACAGCCATTTGGTTCTTGAAAGAATTGACTTATGCCTGTTGCCGTCCTTGTATGAATCCGGGTAGTCCTTTCTCCAGTGCTTGTCGGCATAGTTTACCAGCTGCTTGTCCTTCCATTGCGCCTGGAATATGGAGTTTAGTCTCATTTCTTCCTCTGTATGCCTGAACTCCTTGCTTGAATATCCTTTTGAGCCGTAATCCCTTGGCGGTATATTCGGGTATTGAGGGTCGTAAACAAAATGGAAGGGTGTCAATTTTTTCCTTTCAGGATTAAGCCATACATCCGGGTCGTAACTCAGGAAACAGGTACGGCTGATGTTACCGCATTTCATGTCAAACTGTTCCGTGTTGGGATATACCTTGAACCTGACCTGCATGAATAAGTTGTAGTGGTATTCGGGATTAGCATTGTCATGAAGCATTGCAACCTTCACTCCCTTGTTACTTGGAGAGAACCATACAGCGTAGATGTGGAGTTGGCCGGCATATTGGAACAGTTTTTGTTTGAACTCGTTTGCAGCTTCATGACTTGGGAATTTATCGAAGTCAAGAACCATGATGTTTGAGTATTCCTGAAGGTTGTCAATGTTGTCGTTCCTGTAAGTGAAAACACCTGAAGGAGCAATCATCGGAAGTTTCTTTTTCTCCTCCTTGAACATATCTTCATCAAGCTGGTTTCTTACAATTTCCGTCTGTTGTTTTAATTGTCCGTCTTTTGCCACCATTTCAAGAAGTACGTAGTCAAGGCTTATGTATCTCTTGCTTTTTGAATCTTCAGCGTTGTTATAGTAGCTGACAGTATTTTTTATCATCATTGTTTCCATTTTGTTGATATTTAAATTTTTACTTTGTTATTAAGAGAGTTGTGGCCTGATTGTTTTTTCGGTCGTTCTCTCTTTTTGATATACTTTTCCTTGGCTTTATTTTTTCTGTATTCTTGATAGATTATTATTTTATTTTTCATTGCCGTTAAAACCAAGGGATAAATTTAGCAACATATTTTTACTTTGCTATCAAGGAGGTCTGTTGTTTATTCGTTCCATCATTTTGCTCTTTATTTTTTTGTTGAGTTATTTTGTCAGATTATTTTTACTTGACACATCCGATACAATGAACAAGGATAAAGGACAAACATCACAATTACTTTTTTTGTTTTTTGATTGATTGTATTTTTAGCCTTTCATTGATTGACTGTTGTATCTTTTATCATCGTTTTTCTTGATTCTGTTTTTCAATGAGGGTGCTAAGACAATTTAATGTGTTGTTTTCCTTGTACTTTATTCCTTGTTTTTGTTGGATGTAATGTAGTGATAAAAGAAGTAAAAAGATTGGTCCTTCGTCCCTTAAAGACAGTGGTGAGAGGAGTCGTGTTGATTTATTTTTTACTCCACCAGATTTACCCAGTTGATTCACCTTTTATTCTCACCTCTACTTTCACCACTCTTTTTACCACGAAGTAGGTTTGTTTTCTTTACTTTATTATTACTATTGTTTCCCCTTTATTTTTCTATTATTACCCACTTTTTCTTGTTCTCTATATAATTAACAGGTGGGCTGAAAAATAGTGGGTAGCTTTCTTCCTTGTATTGTTCTTTTGACTTTTTCCCTTTCACAATAACATACTTGACAAAAATAAAAGCAGAAAACAACGCTGGCACAATTTCACATTTAAGAACATCATTTCAAGACCAATAATTAACAGTATCGAATTTCACCAACCTTTTCACCAGCCATTATTATTTGCATTTTTTCTTTAACCGATAATAATAAGGCGCTAACAAAACTCAAATCAAGCAACAGAAGCATCAAGCCCGGAACATCATCATTTTACCACAATTTTTCATCAGGCTTAAATATCATCCAACCTGTCATTTTTGTTTTTTGTGATGTTGTGCCCTAATGAAAACCAACTCCGAACTTTTTTACTTTAATCATTTTTGTTCAGTGAGGTAGAGTGAGTGGTTATCCCCGTTCTCGTTTTTCATCATTGTTTTTGCCACGTTATTTTATATTATTGCAGCTTTTATTTTCGGTTATTTTCAGCCATATTATTTTTGTTTTTGATTTTGCTGTTGTTTATTGTTCTATTTTTGACTTTGCTTTTTTATTTTAGAGCCGTTACGTTATTTTAGTGTTTTGTTCAGCCATATTTTTCTTGTATTTTCTTGATTCTGATTTCATTTTGCTACGATTAATTTTTTGTCTTGATTTTTTTATTGGTCACATCATTTAATCATTGTTTTTGACTTTGCTTTTAATTTTAGCCACGATAGATTTTATTGTTGTTTTGTTTAGCCACGATTTTTACTTCATTATTTTTGCCGATGTTTTTTAATGATAAGTTTTTTGACCGTGATATTTTTACTTGTTGCAGTTTTATTCATTGTGATTTTTAATTTATTCGATTTTTTGCTCGTCACTTATTTTACAGGTTTTATCAACAATCAGTATTTTATCAGGCAGGTTATTTCGTTGGATTAAGATATGGTGTTAGTGTTGAATTGTTTGTTGTATTATTCAGTATTTTTGTTGTTTTTGAAGTTGGAGTATATTTTGTATTTTATCATTATCTCAACCTTACACTTACAATACAACATTGCTTTACACTGATACAACTTTCCTTATTTCAACCAACATGGACAGAAAACAAACAAATCAATCTTTCAACCAATAAAACAAATCAACCAACTTATCTGCCCTTGTAATATTCCTGACCAATTTATTTATTTTACTTAACCGAACAAAAACCAAACCCAACAAGATAAAACCCAATCATAAACTACATGACAAGTTTTCAATAATTGTGTTAATAGAGTTATCAGGATATTTTTGTTTCATGTTTTGTTGTAATTATTTTTGTTATCGTATTTATTTTCAGTTTCGTTTTTTGTTATTATTATATTCATGTCTTGTTATTTTACTGATTGAACATTGATAATACTTTTTTACTTATCCAACCTTACAAGATCAAATCATAAACCAAACCAACAAATATAATTACAATACAACGATAATATTTTTCAATCCAGATGCTACTTCATTTTGGTTGTATTATTGTGGTTAAAAAGGACAATAAAAGGAGATAACAGAAGGAAATACAAAAGAAATAAAGGAAAGGGTACTTCGTCCCAAAACAGTGGTAGAGAGAGGGAGGATTTTTCTTTTTGTTTTTCACTCACTCCTCACCACTGTCGATTACCGCGAAGCAGGTCTATTGATAACTTTTTTAATTATCCTTTTATTCTCCCATTATTTCACCTTTGTCATCCCTTTGTATTACCCTTTTTACAACAATATTATCCCCCTTTTTTTATTTCTCTATATAATTAACATGAGGGTCGAAAAATCGGGGGTGTCTTTTACTTATTGTTTTGAACTTAAGACCATGATATTAAGACAGGATTAACCAACAAATGAAGACAGCGGCTACTATATATTCCGGCATTGGTTCATCTTGTTTCGGGTACAATGTCAAGCAATATCCTGATGCTTTTAAGGACGTTTATCAGAGCCTTGTACTTATCCTTTTCATTCCGGCTCCTCTTAATCCCCAACATATCAAGAAAATCAAACGTAACCTCTTTTCTGAACTCTTTTCCCTGGACTATGGCTTCCTGCATTCTGGAGTCACTTCCGGCCAAGGTTATAATCTCGCTTTTGGTATTGCTCCTTATCTTCATACCATCGAGTTTCACCTTCCAGTCTTCATGTATCACTGGGCTTATCGGTATTAACTTGTTCTTGTTAAAATACGAATCCAACCTATCAATGAAACACTCCTCAAAATCACAAGTATAGAAAACAGTATAGACCTCTCCCTTGATGTGCTTCCTTATGCCTATCCTTGTTATAAGCTGGGCAAAATACCACATCTTAAGGTCTTGTGAATCAGCCTTTGTCCCGTATGCCTTCCTTATTTTTGCTGCTTCGGTATTAGGCAAGCTCCAGTCACCACATAGTATTATTTGTTTCATATCTCGGTATTGGTTCGTGCTTTTATTATCCGACGCTCCATAGTAAGTGACCGAGAACATTTCCGGATTAACTTTCCTTTCCAACAGTCCATTCCTCACCCTTTCGGCATAAGATGATATACCAGGTCCTTCGTCATTACCGTTAACATCCTTCCAACAGACAACAAGAGAGGGTTTGTCAATGAGCTTTACAATTCCATCAAGAAAAGAACCGAATTTGTCATTATCCAACCTGTTCCTTTTCAACCCGAACTCCACCTGCTTAAACTCCGTAACGGTATTGTATTTCTCCTTTACATCCAATAATTTGAAACATGAAGAACCCTTGAAGAGAATATTACCGGCTCCCTCGAAAATAAGCACGTGGGTCTTTATATCAACATTGTCAGGGCAAATATCTACCGGGTTAAAAGTAATGCCAACCTTTTGTCCTTCCTCGACCATCCATGAATCATAATACTTAGGAATAAGGCCAAGAACAACATCCCTCTTTATCCTGTTTATCTTGTATGTGTCGTTGAAGAAATCGAGTTTGGTATTCCTGATGAACCTGTCGTAGTATTTTTCTATTTCGACCTTGTCCTTGCTTACTATCCTGCCGTTCTCGTCCGTTTTTCCGAATATACCGAGCAATGTCCTGTCAAACTCAACGAAAGGCTTGATAAACGTTGGAGTCTCGTCAAATACGACATACCTCCTCAAGTCACCCCTCGACATCAGCTTGACAAAATCACCGTCGAATGGTTTTACTTCTTCATTTGGGTTGTAGACAAGGAAATAGTTAATCAAGTCTGTCCAGAAGCGTACATGGGTAATCAATATGACCTTCTTGTACATCAACATTTCCGGATTGTCCCTGTATAAAGAAAGCTGGTATTGGAAATCCTTATCGCTCGAAACAATCATCACGTCATTATAGTTCAGACCGCAGGATTTATCTTTCACCAGCTCGTCAATAATCCAACAATACATTTTCTTGAGTTCTTCTTTCGTATCGACACAATAAAGAATACCCATGTCGTATTTATGTCTTATCAGGCTTTTAATTGACTCTGTCTTTCCTGCGCCCATGGAAGTAGAGATTATATAGCCTCCATTTTCATCAGGGACATCAACCACTCCTGTCTTCAAGTCCATAGTGAATCCGTCTCCTGTAGAATGCGGACTTATATTAAAAAGCTCCTTCATATTCACAAATCATTTTAATCTTCGTAATCGTCTTCATCACCGACTGTATGTTCTTCTTCATAAAAATACTCCTCCTCTTCTTCATAATAGGAATCCTCTGTGTCGCCATCCTTCATATCGTCAATTACATACCAATCGTCCCGGTGCCTCATTAAAAGGAACTCATACAAAGACCAGACATCATCTTCTGTGAAAAATCCGGGGTCAATGTCCGACGATTCATTCTCCATTATCTCGAAGTCCTGTCTTATCTGCTCCAGCAACTCCGACTTGTACTTTACTTCCATACTGTTGCCGTTGTTCATTATTATCCTTTTTACTTTGTCGTTATATTTTTTCATCGCTGTTTCGTTTTTAATGGTTATTTCTATTTTTTATTTTCTGTATTTTGGTTAGTTATTTCCGTAGTCGAGGATAAGGTCTGGAACTCATTAGAACCACCATATTGATTACCGTGATTAAAAAGAGAACCAAGCCTTATCCTGTCAAAAAGAGTGTCGGGGAATAATAATGTTTTTGTGTTTTCCAATGTTATCCCGTCAAGAACAAATCAAACCAAGTAAAACCAAATATCAAATCCTTATATAATTACCATATTCAAAATTCTGGAGCTTTAGATGTGTTGGTATCGTGGTTATTTTTCCATATAGTCCCACTTCTCACCGTTCCATTCACGTCCGAGTCTGTTCTTTTCGTCGACCGTCCTGTTGTAGTATTCCTTGTATCTCGGGTCGTTTATATCTGTCCATTCAAGGTTGTCGGAGTCGAAGTTGAGCCAGTCATTATCCCTGTGGAGTATTACCGGATCCTTGAATTGTTTTTTATTTTCATTCACGTACCTAGCTATATCCATTAGCTTGTCAACACTAATCCTTTTCCTCTCGTACCTGCCCCAACTGTTTTTCCTCTCATACTCAACAAAAGGCTCGATAGGAACAATCATATCAATATCCCTGTCACCGATTGCAGTACCAACAGTCAATTCCTTTCCGTTTTGAGATATCGTACCGTTCCTTCTTACTTCAAGACCGTAATCCAATTTTACATAGCCTGCCGTTTTTGCCGTAGTTTGGGGATAGACCGTTGTTGCAAGCCTCCATTCAAGGTTTTTATAGTGGTCATTCTGTAAGTTGCCATCCTTGTGAACCAGTACATAATAATTACCGTCATTTGGCTTAGGGGCACAGAAACAATCAGCAACCAAATCCTGAATGTAGACCCTCCCTAAATTCTTGTTCTCTATGTATCTGAGGCCTTCTTCGTCCACCTTGATTTTCGGGTTGTAGGTCTTTAGTTTGTTTCCGTCATCATGGTCTATAAATTCCTTCTCCACCAACAGGCCATCCTCACTTATCTTGGTCGATGTGGCAAAATGTTTACGGACTCTTACACCATTCCTTATTTCTTCACCTTTCATAACTGCCTCCTTTCTGCTTTTTAGAGTTTATGATTAGTTCTATCCCGAATTCGTCCCTCAAGTATTGGACAAGTGTATTGTAGGCATCGGTCCTCTTTCTCTCCCTCGGTATTACAGTAAGAAGCTCAGACAAGTCAACCTTAATGCAGAGTCCGCTTTCAAGTTTCCTGCCCGTATAATCCTCCAAGGCTTCAATATCCTTCCTGAACTTGTCGGGAACTATCACAGTGTTTGCTTTGTTTGCGTTTACATCAGGAGCAACACCTTCCTGACGGCTTTCAGGATACTCTACTTCACCTGTCAGCGTTTTAAATAAGTTGTATATCAACATCTTCATAAAGTTTACTGATGTATTTTCATTAGTTAGGATTTGGAGGTTTGGCAGGAGCGTTTTAAGCCTTTCGATGACCTATTACGCCGTTCCATGTTCAACCTCTTATCCACAAGTTAGGTTTTGAGGGTCTGGGAAGTGCGTTTTATTGCTTTGAATGACATATTATACCGCCCGATGTTCAACCTTCATCCTTTTCACAAGTTAGGCATTGAAGGTCTGTCAGGCGCGTTTTATTGCTTTGGAGGACATTGCGTTAGTAACTTATTGATATTCAGGTGCTTATCTTCCAACTTACAAAAGACCATGTTTTAGCTTGCAATATGGCACCTTTCATCGTCCAATGTGCCGTGTTTTATGATGTGGTTCACCGTCTTTTGGAATGTATTATCCAAGAAGCATCCAAAGCCTTAATAATGAGGGATTACGATACGACAATATCACCCTTATCCGACAGTCAAGAAAACAGCTGGTTCGGATTATCGTTCGGCTTGTGGAGAAAATAGTAAAAACAAATCTACAGGTCGAATAACAATCAGGCAAGAGGCACCACTATGAGGAATTTGTGGAAAAGGCGGTGGCAAGAAAAGACCGTCAGTTTAAGGTCTTGGTGACGAAGCGTATGACCAGCTTTTACCTCATGTGTAGATTTTTGGAAGTACGTGGAACCTAAAGCGGAGGTCGGGACATTGTGTGAAGAGCATGGTGTTTCGGCCTTTTTATTTTTTCTCCATCATTTCTTGTGCTGCTTGTGGATACTTTCTACCAGAGGTGTTGCTAGTGAATAATTGAAAATAACACAAAATCCCACTGAAAATACCAGGTTTCCTATATAGAGGAATTATCTCAGTTAAAAAAAGTGTTATACCCTTATCTCACTAGAGGAACTACGTTGACAAATATCCATGAGCACCACTTTTATCACCTTGTAAAATAACATTGTTCCTCACCTTATCTACAATTACTTTCAGTTCTCACCTTCTCACCCTCTCACTCTATCACCTTCATTTCACCTTTTCACTTTTTGATTTTTTCCGCCTGAGAAACCCTGAAAGCCTTAATTGTGTATTAGGAAAACAAATTATTAATCATTATTAAACAACAGACAATTATGGAAATCAGGAACATTTTAAGGACGGGCTACAAAGTATTGGTAGTGACCGTAACTTTAATCGAGGCCATTGACTTGAGCAGAAATCTCATTGGCAGGTACAAGAACAAGAAAACTACCGCTTCATTGGATTCGGTAGCTGGAACAAACAGCGTTGAGAGTGCTTAAGGAAAAAGACCTCGACGTTCTGATTAATTTCCTTGAAGGGCTTGCTACGCTTTTGAAGGGAATAAAGAAATTACAGGGGGTAATCGTGAAACTATTGGAATCGCGGGAGCCTCCTTAGTTTTTCATCTTTTAAATCATCGTAACATGGAAAAGACAAAGAAGAACAAGACATCGTGCAGTATAGTTTCAATCAATGACACAGCTGCAAATCGACCGGACAACAAGGCGACAACAATCAAAATGCCAAAAAGTCCGGTCCTTTATTTCTTCAACATCGGGTAAACAACAATCAAAAACACAAGTAAAATGAAGACAAACAACAACCAACAGACGATAACCATGCCATTTGAAGGTGAGGTTATAACAAATGCCTGTGAAGCAAAAGGTAAAAATCATCCTAACTTCATCGAGAGTAACACACAGGCTATATCGCTTGAAGAACTGACCGAAAGGAACATCATACCTACATTCAGCGATAATTCATTGACCATCAGCCACCAAAACTTCATCGGGGCAGTAACAAAAGTGGCAGGTAATGTATTCGGTGAGCTTACGCCAGTTGAGTTAAGGGTTTCCCATCCTGTAATCGGTCGTATCCCATCTGCCCAGCATAAGAAAGCATACGAACTTACGGAAAAAGAGAAAACCGTATTCTACCAACGAATGGCTTTCTGCTGTCACGTACTTAACCTTACAAGGACAATCAACGGACAAACTGTACATCTTTGTATTGGAGGAGTAAGAGCGTACAACGAGGACAAGTTATACAGCAGGAAGTCGGCGATGAAGTTCAAGGTGTTCGTAGGCTGGCAGGTCCGTGTATGTTCAAACTTAATGCTGACCTGTGACGGTTATTCGGGAACTATTGAATGTTTGACCGAGGCTGATATAATGCAAAAGACCTTTGAGTTATTCGGTGGTTTCGAGCCGGGGATGGAAAATACATTGCAAGTCCTTCAAAACCTCAAATCGACAAGCATATCCGAGGAGCTGTTTTGTAAGATTATAGGTAGAATGAGGCTTTACCAAGCATTACCAATGAACGAACAGAGAAAACTTCCACAGCTTATTGTTGGAGATACGGCTGTAAACGCTATGGTGAAAAACTACGTTACAAACCCTGACTTCGGAATAACAAGCGGTGACGACTTTACCTGCTGGAGCCTTATGCAACTCGGTAATGAAGCGGTGAAACAAAGCTATATCGACAAGTGGCTTGAGAGGAACCAAAACTGCACCGACTTTGCGATAGGAATTCAGAAGGCGATAAACGGGGATGACACTGAGGGCTATTCCTGGTTCATAAGCTAAGGAACGGCTAAACAAAACCACTTACAAGAGGAGAGATACACAATCAAAATAAAAACAAGTGTGTCCCTCCTTTTTTGTTTCAACTTAATTCAACAACAACTTTAAAGCAAAACAATTATGACAAAAACAAGATTTGAAAGACCGATACTACCGAAGGACGCAACGGAAGAAGATAGAAGGAAAGCAATGTTCGACGCCCTTTATTCACTCGACCTTTCGGATAAATTGGAGCGACGGGAGAATGACAAGTTAAGCTACCTTAGTTGGGCAAATGCTTGGGCTGAATTCAAGAGGGCCTATCCAAACGCCGAATACAGGATAATAAAAGACCCGACAACCAACCTGCCTTATTTCAACGATCCAAACATAGGAATCATGGTTTATACTGAGGTTACTGCGGATGGGCAAACTTACGAGATGTGGCTGCCTGTGATGGATGCAAAGAACAAGGCGATGAAGGAACAACAATACACCTACCAAGTTTACGACAGCTATAAGAAGACTTACGTAGAAAAAACGGTACAGGCAGCTACGATGTTCGATATAAACAAGGCGATAATGAGGTGCCTGGTTAAAAACTTGGCCATGTTCGGGTTGGGACTTTATGTCTATGCCGGGGAAGATTTGTCAAATGAAGAGAACCTTGTGGCTGAGAACAATTTGCAAAAGAAACAAACAACAAGAAGGACAAGAGCAACGGTTACTACTCCGACCGCAACATCCCAACAACAAGCAGACAAGTATTCGGGGATAAGGACTGCTCTTTCTTTATGTAACGACAACACCTCGCTCATGAACCTTTACAGACAGCACCAAAACGAGGTTGAGGGTAATGCTGAAATAAAGGCCATGTTCACTCAAAGAAAGAACCAGTTGAAAGCAGCATAAGATTTAAATTAAAAATTAATAATGAAAAATCAAGTAAAACAACAACTAAAATCAATAACAATGAAAACGACAAGAATTGAATTAAAAGACAGCGACGTACTTTTCAACAAGGAGCGTCACGAATATTGGCGGGGAGATAAACAGCTATCTGGAATAACAGGAATGCTACAAAGGCAACTGTTCCCTGATGAATTCAATAATGTACCCGAAGAAGCAATAAAAGAAGCAGCAAGGTACGGTACTGAAGTTCATGAGAGTATCGAGCTTTTTGATTCAAGCTGGATAAACGACGGGACCCAGGAAGTTTCGGATTACATTGAATTGTGCCAAGAAAACGGGCTGGTACATGAAAGGTCTGAATACACAGTTACGGACGGGGAGAACTGGGCAAGCAACATAGACAAGGTTTACAGAAGCTCGGATGATACTTTTTCGTTGGGTGACATCAAGACTTACGGAACAATGACACCGGATAAGTTGGAAAAGGCAAGGTGGCAGCTATCAATCTATGCCTATTTCTTCAAGCTACAAAACCAGGGAGCTAAGGTCGGTAATCTGTTCATACTCCATATTAGGAACAAACCAAAGCAGGACGGGACATTCGATCACATAAGCAACATCATGCCGGTGGAAAGAATACCAAGTGACATCTGCAAGGAGCTTCTTGATACAGACCTGCAAGGAAAACAGTTCATAAACCCTTATTCCATACCCGAGAAATACAGAAGGCAGGAGGACTACATCAGGCAACTAATCCAGACCAAGGACGATGTGGAGGAAAAGCTGAAAATCCTGAAGTCAGAAATCTTGGAGGATATGGAAAGCAAGGGAGTGAAAACTTGGGATACAGGAACAATGAGGTTGACAAGAAAACTGCCGACCACAAGGCTATCGTTCAACTCAACCCAATTCAAGGCAGACCATCCAGAACTTGACTTTTCACCATACGAGAGGACTTCAAACGTTTCGGGCAGCTTGATGATTGCTGTCTGATATTTATTACCTACCACTAATCAAAGGGCGGGGCATTTCACAGAACAATAAAAGAAAAGTGGAGTGTCCTGCCTTTTTTCGTTTTATCAAATTCAAGTTTAACCATTAAAAACAGAACGACTATGTTATACTACAATTTTGACGGATACGAAGGCTTTTGTTGCAGGTTCGGCTTTATCGAGCATGACAACGGGAAGAAAACAAGAAGGAACAGGATACTGCTCGACTTCATAAAGGACAGGAACTTACTAAGGAAAGCGATAAGGACAAATAACTTTTCCTTACTTAACATCTCCAATATGGCAGACCTCAAGAAAGTAATGTTCGAGAAGATAATGGATTCAAGCGAGGATGATGGCTTACAATATGAAGTAAACCTGATTAACTATACCTTCCGTTCAGGCAAATATGAAACCGACAAGTACAACGGGATATGTGAAGACGGTGATTCAAGGGCTGTAAGGTATATCAACCATGACAACGGAGGAAAGGTGTTCAAGATGAAAGCCGGAAAGTTCATACGCCATTTAATCATGGAAACCTCTTTCGGAAGGACATTACCGGAAAGTGTAATAATCTACCTACAGGAATGCTTCGTTCAGGACTGGCAGGCTTTTTCTCTTTCATCACAACCGAAGGAAAACCGCTTATTCGTGGATGACAATTTCAGGGATATTTACGATTCAAACAAGTGCGATGGAGACTTCTACAGCTGCATGACAGACAAGGGATACCATTACTTTTACAGTGATTCGGTTGATGCAAGTGCCGCCTATTTGAAGAACGAAGATGGAAAAATCATAGCGAGATGTGTAATCTTCAACAAGGTTTATGAGGAAGGTTCAAACAAAATCTGGAGACTTGCTGAAAGACAATATTCCACAAACCAGGACGACGTATTGAAACGTGCCTTGGTGAACGCATTGATAATAGGAGGTTACATAGACGGATACAAGCAAGTAGGTTATGACTGCCACCATTCAAGAAGTTTCGTTGATATCTTTGGGAATTCGTTGGAGGACAAGAAATTCTACATAGACTGCGACTTGGGCACTGAAGACACACTTTCATACCAGGACAGCTTCAAGTGGTACGATATGTCTGAAGTAAGAGCATACAACTACGAGGTAAACGGCTACGACTACGAGCTTGATACCACAGACGGAAGTATTGACGGGTATGAGGAGAACGATGATGAAAGCTATGACGAGTTCCATGAATGTTATGGTGACTTCGATACCACGATTGTAATGTACCACGGAAGGGAATACAGTTGCAGTGTTGACGACCTTGGGGAATTTGTATGGATTGACTCAGAGGAAATGTACTATCACGAGGAGGATGTTGACCGTTGTCCTTGGTGCGGCGAATGGTTTGTAAAAGATGACGGCCATGAATCGGAGTTGACGGGAAACTGCTACTGCTCGGAAGGATGCAAGGAGAAGGCGGAGGATTGCTACATATCGGAGAATAAGCAAATAGAACTCAAGGCGGCATAATACTGAAAGGGGAGGAAACTGTGATAAAAGACAAACAAAAACATCATGGCTTCCTCCTTTAACCTCTCTAACAAAAACAAGAAAAACAACTTGTAAATTCAACAACAAAACAAAAAACGTAAAAAATATGGACTTCAAACTTTTAAAACAGCTTTATAAGATACACTCAAAGTCAGGATACGAGGGAAAAATAATATCCTTCGTCTGCAAGTGGATTGACAGGAACATACAAGACGTGAAAATCGAACTTGACTGGAACACAGGGAACATCTACATAACCAAGGGAACTGCAAAGACCTATCCCTGCATGGTGGCTCATCTTGACCAAGTGCAGAAATACCATCCTACAGACTTCACGGTAATTGAGACAAAGGACTTGTTGTTTGGTTATAGTCCCAAAGAAAGGAGTTTTTGCGGTCTGGGTGCTGATGATAAGAACGGAATTTGGCTATGTCTTCAATGTCTCCAGAAGTTTAACGAAATAAAAGTGGCATTTTTCGTGGGTGAAGAAGTGGGATGTGTCGGAAGCAGTAAGGCAAACATGGAATTCTTTAACGACTGCCGCTTTGTAATACAGCCGGACAGGAGGGGAAAATCAGACGTAATAACACAAATTGGATTCATGGACATTTGCTCGGACGATTTCATAAAGGACATAACGCCTGAAAAGTTTGGCTATACACCGACAGAAGGAATGATGACCGACGTGGAACAACTGAAGGAGAACGGATTGGCAATATCTTGTATCAATATAAGCTGCGGTTATTACGAGCCACACACCGACAACGAGTTTACCGACAAGAACGACCTGATGAAATGTTTAGTTTTTATTGAGCATATTATCACAAGTTGCACCAAAGTATATCCTCATGAACCGGGAATGATGAGAGGCTATGACTGCCAGTTGGTATGGTGGGAACAGTATGAGGAAATGTATGAACTGGTAAGGGATTCGCTTATTTCAGACCCTACATTGACACCTTCGGACCTTCATTCATTCTATCACGAGGAATATCCTTTGTTGGGCTTGGATGACTTCGCTATGATATGTGACGATGCGGCTACGGAACTCTATTACGAAAGGAACGGGGATGTCGCTTAACTGAATACCACACTCTCTTATGTCGCTGAATATCAACTAATTAACATGAAAAATCAGCTAACAATACAAAAGGCGGTAAACGAGGCTCTAAAATATGGCCTATTGGAATGCAAAACACGGTCTTTTACAATGCGTTTGATGGCCTTTCAGAAATTGGTTTATATTCAGCGTAATTTTTATCAACAAAACATCAAATTCAAGACAACAAAAAACAAGACAACAAAGATTTATGAACACGACAGAAAACAATACTTCAATGGCAAGATACATTTGGCGAATATTCCAGCACAGTACAATCCCTTTAAGCTGGGGAATATGCTTCGCTTCGGTTAAGACTTTGGAGAACGGTACGGAGTTTCATATACAGGGCTTCAAGATGACGGGGTATGTAAGAGTCGAATATGATGAAGGCTCGGATACGTTCACTGTTACCCTTACTCCTGACGAAAATAAAGGAAACATGAAAATCATAGAAAACGTTTATCTTGACAACCTCATTTCAGTGATAGACGAAAACGTGGAATATTGCGAAAATTATGAAACAATGGTAAAACAATGGCTAAGGAAACAAGCGGTCTGATTATGGGATATTCAAGATTACATAAGATTTACGGTTACAGTAGAAAAACAATTAAACGAAAAATCACCTTCTGTAAAACATTGACTTATGGTAAATGCTTGAATATTTGAAAAAAGAAACTCTCTTAAATGCAGGGATATGTGAAAACGGTAAATGTGGCAAAAGACCGAAAATCACGTATCTTTGTTTTTGTTATTTACGACAATCGAAAATGTGTTCAATCCGTTTTGTGTTCAAATAATAGGCATAATGTTGGATTGGGCACATTATTTTGTATTCACTTAACTCAAAGAATTATATGGAAACAACAGCAGTAGTTTACGCCAGGGTATCGTCTACTACTGACAGGCAGGATACTTCAAGGCAAATCAGGGACTTGGAAATATTGGCGAAAACGAAATCCCTGAAAATCGTGAAAACATACGAGGAACATATATCAGGCGCAAGGAAAACACAGGAAAGGCCAATCCTGAAAGATTGTCTGTCGTATTGCTTCAAGAATAAAATCGGAATCCTTCTCATATCGGAACTGTCACGCCTCGGAAGGAACGTTGACGACGTACTCTATAATGTCAGGCTTTGCAAGGAGAAGCATTTGAACGTATATTTCCAGAAAGAGCAGCTCTCGATATTCAACGCCGACGGGAAAGAGCATCCATTCCTTACGATATTCATAGCCGTACTTGGGACATGTGCGGAAATGGAGAGAGAAAACTTAAAGTTTAGGCTCAATTCGGGAAAGGAACAGTTTGTAGCCAACGGAGGGAAAGTCGGAAGAAAGGCTGGCTACAGGAAACCTGATGACAAGATGAAGGAAGAATATGCCGGGGTGATAAGACTTCTCCACAAGGGCTACCCGATAAGGATGATTGCCAAGAGCGAGAAAGTCGGTATAAGCACGGTTCAGAGAATAAAGAAAAGGTTTATGGACAATGAAAAGCAAACAGCATGATTAGGTATCACTTCAACATCACGATTGGCGGAATAAAACTAAATGTCAACGTAAACGCCAATAACCAACAGACAGCTTACGGAAAGGTTAAACGGCTCTATCCGATGGCGACTAACATCCACTTGACAAGAACTGAAAGGCTATGGAACCAAGGTATGTTACAATCCTCGACTTCTGCATCGGAGTCTTGAACATTATCAGGCTGACAGACGAGGAAGTAAAAGAATCAGAACGATACGACGACTTCGAGGAATACCTGTCAACGTTGGAGGACAAATACGGCTTCAGGTTGAATAATTGCCAGTGGATGACAACGGAGAACTTGAACGTTTACTGGTATGATAACGGACAGGAAGTAAGCATGGAACAATTTTAACTCTATACAAGGAAGGATGGCTCTAAACGGCTGTCCTTCTTTTATTTTTTCTTAAATGCGTATTCAAAAATTTTCAATTTATATTTCCCAAATAACTGACATAAAAATGGGAATAGATATGAAAAGAAATACTTTCCAATACATATTATGGGCAATTCTGTCACTTTACCTTTCAATCAACAGTTTTTCTGCTAATAACCTCATTTTTACAGCAATATACGACACTTTGAAAAAATTGGCTATTTCTTTAATAGCAGTGTCACATGTTTTAATATTACATTCTTGATTGTCGAGATAAAACGGACAACAAAGAGGAATATCTAATTTGCTTTTTACTTCCATCGCATAATTAAAAAAAGGTATATGTGGCATTAAAAGGTACGACGCAAAGATATTAGCCTGGGTTTCTATACGTATTTCCCATTTTGCCCTTCCCGTAAGACATTCTATATCATAATCTTGCGCAATGGAAATATAATCTTTTAATAATTTACGATGAAGTATGGCATGTCCAATCTCATGTGCTATTGTAAATCGTTTCCGATGTTCATCAGTTATTAATCTTGATACATAGATTTTATTCTCCATAAAACTGTATTTGCCAATAAATTCTCCACAATCAGCATTGTAATCAAAAGCAATATTGTTTTTGATTATATAAAACATTAAAATACAATCCGGTATCATTACATAATCCTTTCCACATAAGAAATCTTTTGCAGATTGCTGAATTTGTTGATTCGTGAGATATGGAACGTACTGACTTATTGGTCCAGGTATTATATCCAAAATACAGCAAAAACAATCCGACAATGAACTATAAACATCGGATCCGTCTAATGCAATAACTGTAGTCGGTAATGTTTCAGAACACAATTTTTCACATGCTTCAAGATATTTCATTCCGTGTCGATTCCCTATACGATGTAAATCCCATATAATTGTATCGTTTATGTCAACTCTAATTAATGCGATATTATGATATTGAGCCATATTGATAGCTCCTGCCTGGAAACGGTTTGTCGTTATGAATATTCCTTTGGTTGCTTTTAAATCTTGAATACGTGTATTGAATTCTGCAATATCGCCCCTGTCAACAGGATGGCCATAATCTTTACACTCTATGAGTATTAAAAAATCATTTTGCTTTTCTACGCCTTCTATTGTTAAATCATTTATGACAGAATCACCCCAAGGAAATTTTTTCTTATCCTTTTGCTTTATATGAGCGGATGACGGAACTATCCAAAATTCATTTTGACCTTTTAATTGAATTTCTAGTCCATTATTATCTAACAATTTACGCAAGATATGATATGTACGCAATTCAAAATCATCGCCTTTCTTTACACTATTCATCTATATTATGATTTTCCATGAACGATTATTTGCATTGTGTTTGCCTCTTGTTCCTACCAATATTATTTATTATAGCTTTTCATATTCAATAATCATTCATTACAGGATTATACATTTTTGTCAAAATCAATCATATATAATAGTAGGAATCATAAATCCTTTAATTTTTCCATTAAGCGTCCGAGTTCAGAATATGTGTAGTCCCTGTTACTTGCGTTTTTCTCGCCCAACGAATGGTTCGTATTTTCTGTCGCGGCATTAACTTCCTCCATTTCGTTCAAAAATACCAAGTTTTCAAGTATTAACTCTTTTTCGTATTGTTTTTATGGCTATATTCTGAATGAGAAACTTTGTTGAATCAATAATTTTAGTAATTTTGCAGTGCAGTCCCGGTAGTTCCTCTCCCAGTTTTTAGTTGCTGGTGATGAATCCGGGTTTTTATTTTTGTCATTTAAGTTTAACCGTCTCTTCTTGTGAATTCTCTTCGCCTGGCTTTTCTTCGTTGCACGAATTCAGAATACTCATCGGCATTATTGTTCATTGTATCAATAAGATATTGGGCCATTTCATGCATTTGAGTCGCAAACAACGTTGGTATTCCATTTTCATCAACGGCAAAATGAGCCAAACTGTGTTCTATTCCTTCTACCATGTGTTCAAAGGCTATGCATGGATTAATACCACCTGCGACAAGACTTGGGCATATGTTTTTTAGCCTTTTGCTGCGTTTTGCAACCGGTTCGGATTTTAGACACATCAAATCATTTTCGGGGTCATTCAAGTAGCAGTAATACAACCATATCTCAAAACACGGATTGCTGACTATCCATTGGCCTTGCTCGCCATTTTTGTTGCAATTGAATATCTTGACTATTTGGTCATAAAATTCATCTACATCTGAAAGAAGAAAAACTTTATCAGCAGCATCCAAGTGGAAGGTCTGAGCGCCTATCTTAAACTCTCCCACAGACTTGATTTGTTCCCATCTTTCTTGCATCTGGTATGATTGGAGTCCCTGCCCTTTTTGGGACATGAAAACCACCCTCAATGAATGAAGTTCACGTTGCCGTATAAGTTCCCGAAGAAAATCTTTCTCCCTTTTCTCTCCTCCTGAAATAACAAAGACCAAACTGGTTGACAGTAGCCCTTCTTCCTTTCGATATGCAGGAGGAACATTCAAAGCTGCAAGCCTCTTATTTTCTCCCTTTCGTTCTGAAGCGGAGTTACTGATACGTTCTACTGGTTCCCGTTCCAGGTCATTTTTTGAATATGTAAGTTCTGATAAATCCATATCTTCTCAAGGTTTTACATATTCAGTTCACCAATAAACGGAATTGCTCCATACCTTCCTTCCATGTATCCATTCTCAATATTGATTGTGTTGTGGATTTTGAAGTCGTTTAACGAATACATATGGCTGCAGCCGTCCTTTTTCTCAACCATCCACACTTCATCGGTGCGCAGGAAATCTTGGTTAAGCAAGCAGGTTTGATGAGTAGTGAAGATAAGCTGGCCATTGGTTCCCTTTTCAGAGAAATAGCGTATCAGCTCCCGAACCAAATGGGGGTGTATGCTGTGGTCTATTTCATCTATGAACACCGTCTTGCCTGACTTCATGGCATCATATACAGCCGGAACAAGAGACAGCAAACGTACTGTACCATCGGACTGGGCCTGTATATCCATATCCCTGGAAAAACCTCCCTCACCAAACTGCCTGAACATCATCTGGCTTATCTTCTTCACCCCGTCCTCCACGCTGATGGCCCGCGTATTCCTGAAATCCACTATCTCGGACAACACACCGGAACGCATATCACGTAGTTTATCCATCGGCAAATCGCTGATGTTGTGCGAACTTACCCACTCGTCAAAGTTTTCAGTTTCAACCTTAACACCTGCTATGCCGAGATCTATGACCTTAAAAAGCTCCGAAGCGAATCGATTGATTTCAGTATTGTTCTTGAAGATTCCTATCAGAGTCGGATTGAATGAATGAAGACCTATGATTGTAAGCTCGTTTTCAAACCAGCCATGTGCAATGTCAATATTTTCATCGGCCAATACAGGCATATCATTATTTATTGTCATCAGGCTTGCAAACGGATTCTTTTTTATCCATCCCAACACCATATTATTAACTTCCTCTGAAGGTTTTAGCGCATACTCCACGTTTCCATCCTTCCGCATGAAAACACAGTAATTCTCCTTGGAACCCAAGCCGGATATTTGCAGGGTTTCGAACGTGATTCCTGTATTATTTACTTCAATCGAGTATATAAATGGTATCCCTGACTTTGTAACGAACTCTATGGTCAGCTCCAACGGGTCGGCACCTGCATCCTCTTTTAAAGCAAAGATATATTTTCTGATGTTCTCCTTGTTCAGGAAGCTCTTGTTCAAGGCGATGGCCTTCAGGAAATTTACGCCTTTCAATAGATTGGATTTTCCTGCTCCATTAGCTCCATAAATAGCAGCCATTTTCAGTACGGGCAGCTTTCCATTAATGACCGCAATATGGTTTGACAAGGATGTTCTTTTCATGTTCGGAAACATATCAAACTGTACTTCTTCATTGAATGAAAGAAAATTTTTCAATATCACACGGAGTATCATAATGAGTTCTATTTTTTATTATACATCAACTGGCTCAATATTTTGGCCATCCATGTGCAAAGATAGGATATTTTTATCTATCCGTGAATTTTTCACGCGATTATTTTATGATTGACATTAAATGTTTTCGAATTCCCCAACGAAAATAATGATTTTGATTTGAGGTTCTCCAACAGACGTAATACATTGTAAATGGTGCCAAACTTCTCATTCAATATATCCTGCAACAGAGGTCGTTAATCATGTTTTTACAATTATTTTGCGAATATAGATATTAGGAAACGGGAAAATAACTAATTTTGCATCATGGGCTGGACGTCAATTATCTCAGCTTAAAAAAACATCATAAAAAGCGAAAGAAATATCCTGTGGAATGTGTAATAATTGAAGAAAGGGGGGAGTAAATGGGGGAGTAGTTGAGAATAAAAAAGTCCTTAAGTATTGAAACTCAAGGACTTACAAATTTTAGAGTGGAGCTGGAGGGAATCGAACCCTCGTCCAAACAGGGAAACCATACGCTTTCTA
>ENA-OOWN01000241-OOWN01000241.1-human-gut-metagenome-genome-assembly--contig:-NODE-241-length-48650-cov-22.991254_pt1 | contig 48650 bp, 37 predicted proteins | sample MGYA00241406_ERZ501319 | MGnify/ENA primary metagenome ERZ501319 (study PRJEB25962, sample SAMEA2042734) | human gut metagenome | biome: human gut; feature: human-associated habitat; material: faeces... | reverse complement strand
CTCATTGCCCATCGAGCCATATGCTCATTGCCCATCGAGCCATATGCTCATTGCCCATCGAGCCATATGCTCATTGCCCATCGAGCCATATGCTCATTGCCTATCGAGCCATATGCTACTTTCCCCCCCCCAGCCCGTCCGAGAACGGCCGTTTTGGGGTGTATCACATAGGATAGAACCGCTATCACGACTCCACCTAAGCCCCTCTAAGGGCATATATTTTTTCATCTTAAAATTTTGTTTTATGTTAAATAATTCGTCATAAGGGCTTAAAAAGGCCGATATGAACACTAATAGAGCGTGTTTTTGATGGTATATGATTCCCTACAGGTCATTATCCAAGAGAAGCAATCAAAGCAGGTACACCTTTGAGAGATATGGCACGACGAAGGTTATAAGATAGGCAAAAGAGGCCCATCTCAGCAGTTACTTTCAGTTTGCCTTTCAGTAAAAAGTAGTATTGCCCAAGTGCTCGCTTCATGGTTCCGAAAGGATGCTCGGAGAGGCATTTGCGATTGTCCATCTTGTTCTGGTCTAGATGCAAAACGTAACGGACAACCTTCTTCACAACCTTCATTTTTGGAGGTTTTGGCTTGTCTTTATTCTCTTCTTTGAGTTGCTTGCGTTTTGCTTCAGTTGCCTTTATCAAGGTGTCTTTGTTGAAGTCTGCCTCCTTAAATTTCTGGATGGTACACTTGCACTTGCATTTTTTACATGCAAGCTTGTTGCAGTAGCGGATCATACCGTTTCTTTTGATAGACTTTTGCCTCAGGATTTCTCCTTGCGGACAATAGACAAGATTGCGTTCGGCATCCCTCACGAAGTATCCTTCAAGAGCCTTGGCACGCATCTGCTCGGGAGTCATCTTCAATACAGCAGACTCTGCTACATCAGAAGTGTACTCCTTGACCTCTACAATCTGTGCATCGGTTAAAAAATCCTTGTAGGCTTCCGGTATGACTGCAGCTTCAAGACATGCCTTCAAATCTTCTGGATTAGTACTTGACTTTTGTTCGTCAGTTATGGTAGCTTCGTTATAGTCAAACTGAATCTGCTCCGTGCAGCAGCCATCACGTTGGATGACATTTGGTACGATACCATTAGCCAATGCATCTGCATGATCCTCGGGACACTCGTACCCCTTGTCTGCAGTAGATTCTAGAACGTCAACACCATAATCGGCTTTCACCTCAGATGCTACGCTTGTAAGCTGACCATGGTCTGTTGGACTGTTGCTTACCTGGAAGCCTGCTATCAGATGGCTCTCCGCATCAACAGCTGTTTGCACATTATAACCGACACAAAAGCCTTCGTTGGCTTTCATTAGTCGGGAATCAGGATCGGTTAAGGAAATCTGGCTTTCACCGCTTTTCTCAAGTGTATCACGGTATCCTTCATAACGTTCCTTGCGCTCCTTGCAAATATCAAGCTTACGTTGCAATTCATCTTTGGAGAGCCTGTGTCCTTCCTCATGATCGTATGCATCAAGTTCTTCCATATAGATTGAAATATGTTCATCAAGACGCTTGATTCGGTCATCGAGTTTGCTTAGAGTAAGGTTGTTGTCCTTAGCATTTACAGCCTTAAACTTGCTTCCATCAATAGAGATGTACGACTTGGAAAAGAGCTTCAGTCCCATGCAAAACTTGTTGAACTCTTTAAAAACTTTAGTAATAGCCTTCTTGTTGTCCTTGCGGAAATCGGAGATTGTACGAAAGTCTGGAGTCAGCTTGTTGAGCAGCCACATTACCTCTACGTTACACTTGCACTCACGAGCAAGTTTACGAGAGGAACGTACCTGATAGAAGTAACCATAAATATAGAGTTTGAGGAGATCGCGAGGATCATATCCTGGAGTACCTGTCTCTGCAGGAGTACTGCGGACGAATCCCAGTTCATCCATTTTGAGATTATCGACAAAAGCATCGAACAAGCGAACAGGGGCGTCAGCCTCTACATACTCGTCAATGCAATCAGGGAAAAGAACCCTCTGTCGTCTATCTTGACCTTTTTTATATGCCATATCTTTCTTGTTTATTACTACAAAGATACATAAAATAATTGAGAATCAAGAAGATACGAGGTTAGTTAACTATAAAGAGCAAAAGAAAAATGCTCAATTCAGTTGTTTGCTTCCCTAATTAAGTTTTCGGACGGCCTCCCCCTGAATATATATTCCTGATTTTCTCTGATCTTGCCAGCCGTTTTCCCGCCTTCATAAACTGCAACAGTAGACACCTTGCAGGAAGCCATCCTAAAAAAGTAGACTGTCAGGCAAAAGTCGTACAGTCTCTCTTTACAGGCTATGGTCCTCTGGACAGGCAAGAGTCCGGACGTATTCTCTGTCAAGATCGGATATGCCATCATCACTCCCAAAGCAGACTTGTTTCAGACACGCTCAGTGAAACACTACCATTCTTAGAATGCATCTTACGGCTCAAATCCAATTTTATTGTCTTTTTGAGGCTTATAAATAAATGAAGATCGCCGTATGGCCACTTCATAAAAAAGTTTAGCCATATAGCGATCTTCTGTTATAATGAGGGCTTTGTGACACACCCCATCAGACGGCAATTATTGGCTTGCCCTAATTTTGGATAGGGCAGTTAATATCTATTTTCTTCTTTCGCTCTCATTGATGAAGCCGTGATGATAAGCGTAAAGCAGCTCTTCGAGGTCATCGATCTGTTGACGGAGCTCCTCTCCCTTGTCGGTGTCGGCAACCAGCATACGGTGGGATGACATCTCTACGATCTGAGTCGTCGACTTGATGTCTGTGCCTCGGATAATGGCATCTTGTGTCGAAGTGAACGGCTCATGCTGTACGAGCTGGAAGCCACGGCTGTGATAGACCAGCGTATAGCCTGCAATGCCCGTCTCCTTGTGATAGGCCTGTGAAAATCCGCCGTCGATAACCATCAGCTTGCCATTGGCTTTGATAGGGTTCTCCCCGCTTCCGGCGTGTACCGGCACATGGCCATTGATGATGTGGCGGTTGGAGCCTGTCACTCCGAAAGAGTCGAGGATGCCATCAACAACATCTTCATTGTCGCGTAGAATGAAATAGTTGCCTTTTGCCTCTTGATGGGTTTCCTTATCCTTAATGAAGTAGCGCTCGAAGGTGGCCATCTTCGACTTATCAAAGAGAGGACTGTCGGGGCCACACCACAGATAGAGGAAATAGTCGGAGGCATAGCTGCGCTCACTCGATGAGGTGTCTTCCTGAAACGCTGCCCGGATCGTCATGCCGATGGCGTTCATCAGCTCGCGTCCCTTATAGCTCTTGCCAGGGCTTACCGTTACTTTCTTCAACGTACCATCCTCGTTGAGAGGGATGGAAGCATGGAAAAGCAGGTTGTTGTTGCAGATGAAATACATGCATCCGTGGTTCAATAAGATACGGATATGACGATGTAATTTCTCGGATACGGCAAAAGAGTGGTGAAGCTTGCGGATGAGAGCCTCTTCTTCAGGGGTGAGCCGGTTGGGATCCTTAGGATCGATCGTCGGGAAATGACAGCTTGTCATTGGGTAGGTCTTTCCATTGAGCGTAATGGTGCCTTTCTCATAATCGATGCGGTTGAACATCTTGCGGTCCTGCATGTTCCATTCAGGATGCTTGTCGTAAAGCTGTGCTTCCAGCTTAAACTGCAGTACGGCAATGGCCTTATGCATCTGTGCCGTCAACCGTGTCGTACGGTTGTCGATGTATTCCGCTCCGCCGCTCATCTTTGGGATGAACTCCTCACAAGGATCATCGGCATACGTATCCATGGCAAAGGTAGCCAGGGGCACTAGGTTGATGCCATAACCCTCTTCGAGCGTCTGCAGGTTGGCGTAGCGGAGAGACAGACGTATGACCGAGCAGATGCAGGCGTCGTTGCCGGCGGCCGCACCCATCCAGATAATGTCGTGATTGCCCCAGGTGATGTCCCAATGATGATAATTATCCAGCAAATCCATGATGTGGTGGGCTCCGGGACCGCGGTCGTAGATGTCGCCAAGCATGTGAAGTTGGTCTATGGCCAGCCGTTGGATGACGTTGGCGATGGCGATGATGAAATCGTCGGCACGGCCCGTGGAAATGATCGTATCAATGATCACATTGACATAGGCCGACTTGTTCTTATCGTCGGTCCGCTCATGAAGCAGCTCCTGAATGATGTAGGAGAAATCGGCAGGTAACGACTTACGCACTTTCGAGCGCGTATATTTGCTCGACACATCACGGCAGACAGATACAAGATGGTGGAGTGTGATATGATACCAGTCGTCAATATCGGGTTCTGAAGTCTTGACGAGCTCCAGCTTCTGTTCCGGATAGTAGATGAGCGTACACAGCTCGCGCTTCTCTGATTCGCGAAGGGTATTGCCGAAGAGGTCGTTCACCTTTCGCTTGATATTGCCTGAAGCGTTCTTCAGCACATGCTGAAAAGCCTCGTATTCTCCATGGATGTCGGCCAGGAAATGCTCCGTTCCCTTCGGCAGATGGAGGATGGCCTGAAGGTTGATGATTTCAGTCGAGGCCTCGGCAATGGTAGGAAAGGCATGGGAAAGGAGCTGCAGATAGCGCATGTCTTTCTGAATGTTGTAAGTCTTATTCGTCATAGTGTTATGGGTTATAAGATTTAGCAGGAGTAGTTATTTATTTCCCGGAAACTCCTTGCTTGTGCTCATGCTCAAGGAAGATCCGGATATTTGTCAGATGCTGAATTTCGTGATGGCACGTACCATTAGATCGGTTTCCTTATCGTCCTTGGGAGACATGGGCATAAAGCCTTCTGTAAGCCCAAGCACACGGTGGGTGACACCCATGATGTGGGCAGCGAATCCCTCAATCGCAATGATCTTGAGAATTTCCACAAGACGGTCTTCATCCACATCCTCGAAGCGCAGCACCTCATAGAGGTCGAGCAGGTGGAGCAGAGGAGCCGACTGATGTTCCATCTCGTAGCGGAGGTTGGCTATCATAATGGCCAACTTACGCTCGCTCTTTTCTTTCTCGTAGACATAATCGTGCAGTCTGCTTTTCATAAGCAGGTTGCGGGAGAGCAGGGCGTCAGCCTTAAGATGTCCTTCCACGTATTTAGCTTCTGAAGGGAAACGGTCAATTTCGTTTACGTTAAGTTCCGGTAGAGGATAACCAACACGTTGCAGTCCCAGTCCCATAGGACCGAGCACGTGCTCGTCCGCAGCATACAGTGTCATCAGCCTCCAGTCCTCTTCCGTGAGAGTGGGCAGGAGGGCCTTCAGATTGTCTATGCGCTCCGTATTGTGAAGCACGAAGTCGTCGATACCCAACTGCAGAAGCTGTCCCATGGCCTGTCGGCTCTTCTCTCGGAGAAGACGGGCGGCATTGCTGTCGATCACCTTCCGATAAAGGGAGACAAACTGCCGGGCACATTCGTCATGGGAGATAAGACTTGTGAAGATGGGGTTCTTGATGGTTACCACCTTCTTGTTCCATCCCAATTTCTCAAAGGTATCCCGTTCCAGTTGTCCACAGACATGCACGGCAGATGCCTTCTCGGCTGTTTGTCTTTGTCGTCTGCGTTGCCATTGTTGCTGATGCTGTCTGATGTGCCAGGGCTGGAGGCCGCCGAGAGGGGAGAGCACGGTCGGTATATTCTTGCTCTCTGCCCGTAAGAGAAGGGCCGTCGCAGCTGTGTTCCAGCAGCCGAAGACGTGAACCAGCTGGAATTCATTCAAAGGATGGTCGCCCATCTCTTTGGCAGAATGTACCGCAACGACCTCGAAAGACGTACTCAGATCGTTGGCCAGCGTGGCGACGAACTCCTCATACGGGCTGTCGATTCCGCCACCTTGAGCATTGTATAGAAGGATCCTCATCATTGTTTATGCGTGGTAAACTCTAATTTGTCGGCAGTGCAATGATGGAACATGGCAGAGGCATTATGCCAGACTACTGACATTTCAAGACAAAAGATACGTGCGGTGCCTATTGTGTCGTCGAAGACGCTGACAGCCTTCTTACCGATGATGCTTCGGATGATAATCAGTGCCAGCCAGGCAATAGCCGCTATAGCCAGGAGAACCCACCGGCCCGACAGGCCGCCCAACACCATGGCGGCAATGGGAACCCAGAATGCGAGATGGAGGAACGACTGGTCGGCGTTGAACAGTGCACGATGTGATAGGCTACGGTTGAGGAAGCGGCGGGTCTCCTGATAGAACACGCGATGATTCATCCATGTCCGATGTGACGGAGCGTTCTCTATGGTCCAAGCTTCGGGTGAGAACTCAACGGACGTACCCTCGGGATTGGCGAACTTATTGACTAGAAAGTCATATTCACCATGGATAAGATGCAGATTGCCCAGATAGCCTTCCCCTTTCATGAAGTCATCCTTGCGGATCATCAGATGGGGGCAGTTGGTGCGGTAGGCAGTTCCATATTCATCTTCCCGAAGAAGATAATAGGCCGTGTGGATGCGTTCGAAGCGTTGATACACGGTAGCTTCAGGCGCATAGGCTGTATAGCCGATCACCATCCGGGTGCTGTCGTAGCAATGGGAGGCCATGACACGGAGCCACCGGTCGCTCTGTGGACGGCAGTCAGCCTCCATGAGGAGAATCCAGTCGGTCTTTGCCGCCTTCACGCCAAGCGTGACGGCCAGCTTCTTACGACTCATGAAGCGCGAGGAATCTTGAATGGACGTGACATAAAGAGAAGCGTCGCTGGGATCGACATTCAAGTCGTGGAGCTGCCGTTTCAGCACATCCTCCGTGTCGTGATCGCTCACCTCACGAACGACGATGACCTGATAGCCGGCAGGATAGTCCTGACGTAAGAGCAAAGGCAGGTTTTTCTCCAAAGCCTCAGCTTGATTGTGAGGTGTAAGAATAATGGAGAGCATCGGAAGATGTTGTGCCTCAGGATCTTTGTCGGAATTATCAGCGCTCTCACTGGTTTCTTCTTGTTCTTCCTGAACCTTTTGTTCCTTAAACGACAGCATCCGTCTGCCCGCCTTATAACGGACAAACGGATCCATCAGGAGAGCTGTCACCGTCAGAAGCAGGACGATGATGCCCAGGACAATGGTGATATTGTCAATTATCAACATAGTATTCAATTTTCGTACAAGATATCAGACGGGACCGATGGTCCCCCTGATCTTACAGCTCCGTGCTGAGGTATCCCTCGGGAAGAGGACGGCAGTTGTATCGGCTGGCCATGATCTCGCCATAGGCTCCAGCAGAACGGAGGGCGATAAAGTCGCCGCGATGTGTCTTGTTCAGGTCGATGGCCTTGGCAAATACATCGCTTGACTCACAGATCGGTCCTACGACATCATACGTTTCGGTCGGTTCGTCACTTGACAGGTTCTCGATCTTATGCGAAGCCTGATAAAGGGCGGGACGAATAAGATCGGTCATACCGGCATCAACGATGACAAACTGTTTGGCCGTGCCCTGCTTGACGTAGAGTGTGCGGGTGATGAGTGAACCCATCTGTGCCACGACGGCACGTCCCAGCTCGAAATGGAGCTTCTGTCCCTCGCGGAGCTTCAGATGCTTGGCATAGGTTTGGAAATAGTCTTTGAAATTGGGGATCGGCTCGCGGTTGGGATGATCATAGCTGATGCCGAGGCCACCGCCCACATTGATATTTCTTACCTTTATATGATGACGCTCGAGTTGTTGCTGCAAGTCATTAATACGGTTGCACAATGCTACGAAGTCACCCATGTCGAGGATCTGCGAACCAATATGGAAGTGAAGGCCGAGGAACTCTATGTTCTTCATTCCTGCTGCTTCCTCAATGATGCTTTCCATATCGTCCATGGCAATACCGAACTTGTTCTCTGCCAGTCCTGTCGTGATATTGGCATGCGTATGGGCTCCCACGTTAGGATTGATTCGGAAACAAACGTGTGCTGTCTTGCCTTTTGCCGCAGCCAGCTCATTGATGACTTCCAACTCGGGCACGCTCTCCACATTGAAACAGAAAATATCGGCATCCAGTCCGAGATTGATTTCCCAATCAGCCTTGCCGACTCCGGCAAACACTATTTTCGAAGCGGGGAAGCCAGCCTTCAGAGCTGCTTCGATCTCACCTCCGCTGACACAATCCGCACCAAGTCCGGCATGGGCAATGATGCTTAGTACCTTAGGGTTGGCATTGGCCTTAATGGCATAGTGTACCTCAAAATTCTCGTAACGGCCAGCCTCGGTCTTTATGGTGTCTAATGTCTTCTGGAGCAGATCAGTGTCATAATAGTAAAACGGCGTACGTACACCGGCAAATTTGGAAATCGGGAACGTTCCTTTCATATTCAGTCTGTGTGTTGTATCGTATCTTATTTAATCCCAACCGGCCGGTAGACCGCTATTATTGGCTTGGCCGGCTTCTTCCGGACCTTTAATTGACCGATTGGGACTGGGTTGATAATAAATTGGATTAATCTTATTAATGCTACTGTCTTAGTTGTTGTTGAAGAGTACATCGCTCAAGCTCTGCAGCGCACGCTTCTTATCGCTCTCCTTAATGAGGAAAGAAATATTGTAGTTAGAGCCACCGTAGCTGATCATTCGTACAGGGATATCTTTCATGGCGTCGGTAGCGAGAGTCTCGAAACCGAGGTTGCTCCAATCGAGGTCACCAACAACACAGATGATGCACATATCGGCGTCAACGGTCACGGTACCATATTTCTTCAGTTCGTCTACGATCTCATTGAGATGGCTGTCATTGTCAATACTCATCGACACGCCTACCTCAGAGGTGGCAATCATGTCGATGGGTGTCTGATAGCTCTCAAAGATCTCGAACACTTTGCGCAGGAAACCTGTAGCCAGCAGCATACGGCTCGATTTGATCTTTACGGCAGTGATATGATCCTTGGCGGCCACAGCCTTGATCTTGCCACGGACAATCACGTTATCGATGATTGTACCCTCGGCATCGGGATCCATCGTATTCTTCAGGCGTACGGGAATGCCGGCATACTTGGCAGGCTGCACGCAGGTAGGATGCAGGATCTTCGCACCAAAATAAGCGAGCTCGGCAGCTTCCTCGAAGTTAAGCTGACGCACGGCCTCTGTCTTGTCAACCACACGGGGGTCATTGTTATGCATGCCGTCGATGTCGGTCCAAATTTGGATCTCGTCAGCAGGCAGTGCCGCACCGACGAGTGAGGCGGTATAGTCAGAGCCGCCACGCTGCAGATTGTCAATCTCTCCATAGGCGTTTCTGCAGATAAAGCCCTGGGTGAGATAGATCTGCTGATCGGCATTGGCATCCATCACACCTTTAAGCTTTTCCTTGATATACTGCAGGTCTGGCTCAGCGTTCTTATCGGTACGCATGAAGTCGAGTGCGGAGAGGAGCACAGCCTTCACACCCTGTTCTTGCAGGTAATTGACCATCATATTGGTCGACATGATCTCTCCCTGGGCGACGATCGTCTTTTCCTCGAAAGAGGTAAACAGATCCTTTGTGAACGAGCGGAGATAATTGAACTCGCCCGTCAGGAACTCGCGTGTCTTCTCCTTGTATTCGTCCGTAGAGTAGAGCTGCTCTATATGGAGCATATATTTCTTTTCAAGGTTATTGATTACCTCATTGGCCCCTTCAGGGTTTTTCTTGTAGAGATAATCGCTGATTTCGACAAGCGAGTTGGTGGTGCCACTCATGGCAGACAAAACGACAAACGTTGGCTCACCCGATTTGGTGATCAACTGTGCAACACCTTTCATACGTTCGGGGCTACCTACTGAGGTGCCACCAAATTTCATAACCTTCATGGTCTTCTTATTTTTAAATTATTCAATTCTTGTTTAATAAGGAAGCGGACATGGCTATTAACGGCTGCCATCAATCCTCCTCTTCCGAAACGTTCACCTTATTATATTCATGGGTGACGTCATGCAGTTCCGCGTTCTCGCATCGGTAAACGACACCGGGGAAACGGTCGAGCATTGGAATGTTGTGGGTCGACATGATGACGGCTGTTCCCTGAGCGGTGATGTCTTTCAACAGCTTGACGATGTTGTTGGCGGTATCAGGATCAAGGTTGCCGGTCGGCTCATCTGCAATGATGACTTTGGGCTGATTGAGAAGTGCGCGCGCGATGGCGATGCGCTGCTGCTCACCACCGGATAGTTCATGAGGCATGCTCTCGAGCTTGTCGGGCATGCCGACAGCAGCAAGCACTTCATTGATACGCTCGTCGATCTTCTTCTTGTTCTTCCATCCCGTGGCCCTCAGTACAAACTGAAGGTTCTTGTACACCGAACGGTCATGAAGAAGCTGGAAATCCTGGAAGATAACGCCCATCTCCCGACGCAGAGCCGGTATCTCCTTACGCTTGAGAGTCAGGAGATTGCGTCCGAGCACCTCCGCCACCTCTTCTTCTGACGGATAGAGATCAAGCTCACAATAGAAAGTCTTCAGCAGTGAACTTTTGCCAGAGCCCACCTTACCGATGATGTAAATAAACTCGCCCTCGTCAACATGGAAATTCACATTGTTGAGGACCAGACTGTCGCCTTGATAGACGTTTACCTTATTATAATTGATCAGCATAATAGTTTATTCTTTACTTTTAGCGATACGGCGTTTCTTGTCCCATTCCGGATCGTGACGCTTGGCCAGTTCCGTAACAAGGTCCTCGATGCGGAGTCCTTTGCCGGTGAGCAATACGATGAGATGGTAAAGCAGGTCGGAGCCTTCGTAGATAAGGTTCTCCGTCGTGCCGTTGGTAGCCTCAATGACGGTCTCGACAGCCTCTTCTCCCACTTTCTGTGCCATTTTGTTTACACCCTTACGAAAGAGGCTGGTGGTGTAGCTGTTCTCGGGCATCTCTTCGTGGCGTTGGCAGATAAAATCCTGCAACTCAGACAGGAACAAGATAGGGTTCAAGCGATTCTCCTCACCCCAACACGTGTCTGTACCTTTATGACAGGTAGGACCTTCGGGATGTACCTTCACGAGTAGTGTATCGTTGTCACAATCGACCTGGATGCTCACCAGATGGAGATAGTGACCGGAGGTCTCTCCCTTAGTCCATAGGCACTGGCGCGTACGGCTCCAGAAAGTTACCTTTTTCGTCTCTATGGTTTTCTGATAGGCTTCCTGATTCATAAAGCCCAGCATCAGCACGTTCTTCGTCACGGCATCCTGAATGATGGTCGGTACGAGGCCGTTCATCTTATCGAAATCTATGGTCATATTCTTACGCTTATACCTTCTTGTTTGAGATATTTTTTCAACTCCGGTATTTTAATCTCTCCGAAGTGGAAAACACTGGCGGCAAGTGCCGCATCGGCATGTCCAATGGTAAAGGCATCCCGGAAGTGCTCCATCGTGCCGGCACCTCCGCTAGCAATGATAGGGATGGACACGGCCTCAGCCAGTTCGGCCAATGCCTCATTGGCAAAGCCCTGCTTCACGCCATCGTGGTTCATGCTGGTGAACAGAATCTCACCGGCTCCACGGTCAGCCACCTCACGTGCCCAGTCGAAGAGTCCCAACGGGGTACGCTCGCGGCCACCCTTCACATAGCAGTGCCAGCCGTCCTCATCGAGACGGGCATCAATGGCACAGACGCATACCTGCGAGCCAAATCGCCGCGCTATGTCATCGATCAGCTCCGGTCGGCGGATGGCAGCGGAGTTGATGCTCACCTTATCGGCTCCGGCCGACAACAGACGTTCCACGTCTTCAATGGCATTGATGCCGCCTCCCACCGTAAAAGGAATGTTGATCTCCCGAGCCACGCGTGTGACCATGTCGGTGAACGTCTTACGGCCCTCATAGGAGGCGGTGATGTCGAGGAACACCAATTCGTCTGCTCCTTCCTCGCTGTAGGCCTTACCCAGTTCAACAGGGTCTCCGGCTGAGCGGAGGTGGACGAAGTTCACTCCTTTGACGGTTTCTCCGTCCTTTACGTCCAGACATGGGATGATCCGTCTGGCCAACGAAGAGCTGCCCGACTCCAGATAGCCGGTATTGTTATTTTGAGTCATTCTGTTAATTCTTTAATACGGATCTTTCCCTCATAGTATGCCTTACCGAAGACGACAGCTGGTATGCCGGCATCATCAAGGCAGCGTATGTCGTCATTGCTGCTGACGCCGCCACTGGCTATCAGGTGCAACTGAGGATATTGCCTCATGATCTGCTTATAGAGATCGAGGGCAGGCCCGGAGAGCATGCCATCGCGCGAGATGTCCGTGCACAGTACATTCTGTACACCAGCTTCTATATATTTTTCGAGGAAAGGGATGAGCTGTATGGGCGTATCCTCTAACCAGCCATTGATGGCAATGTTGCCGTTGCGCACATCAGCACCCAGGATGATGCGGTCGCTACCGTATGTGCGCAGCCAACCCAACACACGCTCGGGCTCTTTCACTGCTATGCTGCCAACGGTGACCATGGATGCTCCGGCATCGAAAGCTGCCCGCAGGTCGTCTTCCGTCTTGATTCCGCCACCGAAGTCGACTGTTAGGCTGGTAGCCTCTGTAATGGCCCGCACCGTCTTAAGATTGACGACGTGCTTCGACTTGGCACCGTCAAGGTCTACTACATGCAGACGTTTCAGTCCCAGACGCTCAAACTCACGCGCCTGAGCTACGGGATCGTCATTATAGACCGTCTTCGCATGGTAGTCGCCCTTTTGCAGACGTACGCATTTGCCGTCGATCAGATCAATGGCTGGAATCAGTTCGATATTCATATTCCTTCAATGAAATTTTTTAATATCTGTTCGCCTACGCGCCCGCTCTTCTCGGGATGGAACTGCACGCTCCAGAAATTGTCGCGATGAAGGGCGGCGGAGTAGGGTAGGATATAGTTTGCGGTGGCGATGGTCTCATCGCAGAGTGGCACATAATAGCTATGAATGAAATAGGTGAAATCGCCGTCGTGAAGACCTTTGAACAGCGGCGACTTCAAACCGGTTAAGGCGTTCCAGCCCATGGCAGGCACTTTGTCTTCGTGTCGTTGTGGACAGAACCGTTTCACATCCACAGGGAAAATGCCGATACAGTCGACGTCACCTTCTTCGGAATGACGGCAGAGAAGCTGCTGACCTACACAGATGCCGAGCACCGGCTGACGTAGGTCGCGGATGAGCTGGTCGAGATGGTGCTCACGCAGATAGTCCATCGTCGTCCGTGCGTTTCCCTGACCGGGAAAAAGCACCCGGTCGGCCTTCTGCAACTGTTCGGCCTCGTCTGTGAGCACCGGTTCAATGCCCAGTCGACGGAGTGCGTTCTCCACTGAGTAGATATTGCCGGCATTATATTTTACGATCGCTACTTTCATGAACTGAAGAAATTCAACTGGTTGCGGTAATTGACTTATGGTACGGCAAACCGTAGCGGGAGGTGGCTTGTAAGCTATTTCCGCAGATTTAGTCTAGCAGACAACATGCTTAGGCCGTGTCGCCACGGATGTCATGCACCTTTTTATACTAAGTCCCTGCAAATTTACATATTTTTCTGTATTTCACAAACACGATTGAAAGAAAAACCAGAATGTCCTTGACATTTCGGTCGATATGCAATCTTTATTCAATTTCTACCCTCTACAATACACCCATATCTAAAACTGGATACATTTATGAAGATCCTTTTTACGAATCTTGTCTGGGCTGTGGCGGTCCGGCCATATCCTAAGACAAGAAATTAGCCGGTCCATGGTCTTATGTTGGTAAAACGGTATATTGGATTACTAAAGAAATTTATTGTACTTTAATATATGGCAGCAGAGTAATATCTCTTTTTAAATGGCTTCGTAAATATATTTTGTAAAGAAATATCGTATCGTGCTTTCCACTTGAGAAGCTGACCCTTACAAGACGGCTTCACCCCCGTTCTCCGAAAGAAAAAAGGTGATAATACATTGAAAATTAGCGTTCTCTTTTCATAAAACATAGAGAAGGAGATTACTTTCGAAATATTTGCAGATAGTCAAGAATTTAAGTGGTAATGTATGGTCAAATTATAAATATATTGTAAATTACACGATTATTAATCGTTTTGCAGACTAAGACTCATTTGTCTTGCCAAAGAAATATTGTTCTGACGATTTTCGATATTCCCTTTTTCTTTGTGACTCAAAGAACGAGATTCTCGAGAAGAAGCAGATAGAAATAAAAACTTCCGCTCATTGGCCTTAAAAGCCGTTTCGTTCTTAACAACCTTTTACACTCCTGTTACACCTATTAATAAGGGAAATCGTTACCTTTGCAAAATAAACAACGGAAAAGACAATGACAGAGGTAACGATCAAGGATGAGGTTCTCCGCAAGGCGGCTGAAGAAGGAATGGACGAGTTCCTGCAAGTGTTCTATGATGCCATCATGGAGGCCATTGGCGGACAACTGACCGCTGAGACGATGGCCGGTCTGAATAATGATCAGATTACGCTGCTGGCTTATATCGACCTCCGCGACGAAGTGATGGACGGTGGCTTTATCCAGCTGATCCATAACGGCTATGGTGCCTTTATCTACCGCAACCCCTTTGCCCAGATGATGAAACTTTGGGGTATCGACGGCGTGAAGAAGCTCATTACCGGTAGTCATAAATATTATACAAAATATCATGAGGAGATAGAGTGCGACTGGTCGCAGGACGATTTTCAGGCGCTCTATGAGCGTATGCCGGAATTTGACGACTACGACGATACCTTTGTAGAACACGAGGAAGAGTTTACAGAACAGATAGCACAGTATGTGGACGATCACCTCGACAACTTTGCAACGATAGAGAAATGAATAAAGACCAAATTGCCCTTCGCAAGAAGAGCCCTGTACAGATACGTAACAAGAAAGCATCTTTTGAATATATCTTCATCGACACCTATACCGCCGGTATTGTGTTGACGGGTACGGAGATCAAGTCGATCCGGCTGGGCAAGGCCTCGCTGGTCGACAGCTTCTGTTATATCAATAATGGAGAGGTATGGCTGAAAGGCATGAACATCTCCCCCTATTTTTACGGCTATCGGGCCAATCATGCTCCTCAGCGTGACCGCAAGCTCCTTCTCAACAAGAAGGAAATCCGGCATCTGTTTGAAGACACGAAGACGCCGGGTTACACCATTGTGCCCACGCTGCTCTTCATCGATGATCACGGACGTGCAAAGGTGGACATCGCTCTGGCTCGAGGTAAAAAAGAATACGACAAGCGTGAGACACTCAAGGCCAAAGAGGACCGCAGAGAGATGGACCGTGCCATCAAGCATTTCTAACTCAGGGAAATGTCCTGCCAGGACGCACTACACTTCCCATCCACAGACAAAGACAAAATGACCATTCAGGATACCATACGCGAGAGGATACTGATCCTTGACGGTGCCATGGGCACAATGATTCAAAGCTATGATCTCGGAGAAAACGACTTCCGAGGAGAGCGCTTCTGCAACTGGAGCTGTCAGCTGAAAGGCAATAATGACGTGCTCAATATCACTCGTCCTGATGTCATCACCGACATCCACCGGCGCTATCTGCGCGCGGGAGCCGACATCATCACTACAAACACCTTCTCCTCACAACGCATCTCACAGCACGACTATCAACAGGAAGATGTTGCGCGAGAGATGGCTTTTGAAGGTGCACGGCTGGCCCGACAGGCTGCTGATGAATATTCTACGGCCGAATGGCCCCGCTGGGTGGCCGGATCGGTGGGACCGACCAACAAGACACTCTCCATGAGTCCGGACGTAAGCGATCCCGCAGCGCGTGACCTTACGTATGATGAACTGCTTCAGGCCTATGAAGAGCAGATCGACGGGCTGATAGAGGGTGGTGCCGACCTCCTTCTGATAGAGACGATCTTTGACTCGCTCAATGCCAAATGTGCCATTGATGCCGCACAGCGGGTGATGGAACGGCGCGGACATAAGCTCCCGATCATGCTGAGCGTCACCGTTAGCGATCTGGCGGGACGTACGTTGAGCGGACAGACGCTTGACGCGTTTCTTGCTTCAGTGAGCAGTTTCGATATTTTCTCCGTCGGACTCAACTGCTCCTTCGGAGCACGCCAGATGGCACCCTTCCTGAGAGCCCTGGCGGAAAGAGCACCTTACTATATATCGTGTTATCCCAATGCCGGCCTGCCTAACTCGATGGGCGGCTATGACGAGACGGCCACGACAATGGCTCCCCAGATAGAGGAGTTGATGCGCGAAGGTCTTGTCAACATCATCGGAGGCTGCTGTGGTACGACAGATGAATTCATACACGAATATTATCTGCGTTCGCAGGGATTGAAGCCACACCAGCCACAACCTCGTCCGACAACACTGTGGCTGTCAGGACTGGAGCGACTCGATGTGTCGCCGGAAGTGCGCTTTGTCAATGTGGGCGAGCGCTGCAACGTAGCCGGCTCACGTAAGTTCTTGAGACTCATCAGTAATAAGCAATATGAGGAAGCACTCGCCATCGCGCGTAAACAAGTCGATGACGGTGCCCTTGTGCTTGACATAAACATGGATGACGGCATGCTCGACACGAAGGAAGAGATGGTGCATTTCCTTCATCTTGTCGCCGCCGATCCTGATATCTCACGTGTGCCCGTGATGATCGACTCATCAAAATGGGACGTCATCATGGCCGGTCTGAAGTGTCTGCAAGGCAAGTCGATCGTCAATTCCATCTCGTTGAAAGAAGGCGAAGAGACCTTTATCAGCCATGCCCGCGACGTGAAGGCCCTCGGTGCGGCAGTGGTGGTGATGTGCTTCGATGAGGAAGGACAAGCCGCCACCTATGAGCGTAAGATAGAGATCGCCGCCCGCAGCTACCGCCTGCTGACAGAGGTGGTGGGGATGAATCCACTCGACATCATCTTCGATCCGAATGTCCTGGCAGTCTGTACAGGCATGGAAGAGCATGATGCCTATGCCTTGAACTTCATACGTGCTACAGAATGGATCCGCACACATCTGAAAGGAGCCCACGTGAGTGGCGGTGTAAGCAACTTGAGCTTCTCTTTCCGTGGCAATAATTATATCCGCGAGGCCATGCATGCCGTATTCCTCTATCACGCCATACAAAAAGGCATGGACTTCGGCATCGTCAACCCTGCCACGAAAGTGACCTATCAAGACATTCCGGCTGACCAACTTGCCATCATAGAGGATGCCCTTCTCTGTCGCCGAGCCGGCGCCAGTGAGGACTTGATAGCCTTGGCCGACAAGATCAAGGCAGAAGCCGATGCAGCGAAGGCAGGACTGACCACAGCCGCATCTGCGGGACAGACGGAAGCATGGCGAGAGGCAGACCTCAACAGCCGTCTGAAATATGCGCTACGCAAGGGTATCTCAGACTATCTTGACGAGGATCTCCACGAGGCACTTGCACAAATGCCCCATGCCGTCAACATCATCGAAGGTCCCCTGATGGACGGCATGAACGAGGTGGGCGAGCTGTTCGGCGCAGGCAAGATGTTTCTACCACAGGTGGTAAAGACTGCACGGACAATGAAAAAGGCTGTCGCCATACTGCAACCTTATATCGAAGAGGAAAAAGCACGGAACGCCGAGGATGATGCCGAGGCAGAGGGCGCCACTCCAAAAGCGCGGATCGTCATGGCTACCGTGAAAGGTGATGTGCACGACATCGGTAAGAATATCGTTGACGTGGTGATGGCCTGTAACAACTACGATGTGATAGACCTGGGTGTGATGGTGCCTGCCGACAAGATCATACACACAGCCATAGAGCAAAAAGCTGACCTCATCGGTATCAGTGGCCTTATCACCCCCTCACTCGATGAGATGATCCATGTGGCAGAGGCCATGGAACAGGCTGGACTGACCATACCGCTTCTGGTAGGAGGTGCGACGACCTCGAAACTCCATGCGGCTCTGAAGATAGCCCCACGCTATAGCGGACCGGTAGTGTGGACGAAGGACGCTGCGCAATGTGTCCTCATCGCTACGCGTCTGATGAATCCCGAAGAGCATGATGCTTTCATAGCGCAGCTCCGTGATGAATATGACAGACTACGCCGTGACTATAAAGTCAAACAGCAGGAGATCGCATCCCTTGAAGAGGCGCGCAAGAATAAATTGAATCTTTTCTGATAAACAATGATACGGACAGTAATCTTTGATCTCGGTGGCGTCATCATGACCATCGACCAACAGCAGGCCGTCCGCCGTTTCCAAGAAATCGGCGTACCAGATGCTGACAATCTTTTGAACCCATATACGCAAGCCGGCATATTCGGTGATGTCGAAGAGGGGCTGATCTCCGATGAAGAGTTCAGACAGAAAGTCTCCGAACATGTAGGGCACGAGCTCACATGGGATCAGTGTGCCTATGGTTGGCAAGGCTATTGCGACAACGTGCCGAAACGCAACCTTGACTATCTTCTTGACCTCAGAAAGCGTGGCTATCGTGTACTGTTGCTTTCCAATACCAATCCATTCATGATGGCTTTTGCCCGGTCGGATAAGTTCTCCGGTGACGGTCATGCCCTCGACTATTATTTCGACCGGCTTTATCTGAGTTATGAATGTAAGATGATGAAGCCGTCGGAAATGTTTTTCCGGTTCGTCCTCACTGAGGAGCAGACACTCCCCGAGAATTGTCTCTTCGTCGATGACGGTCCACGCAACTGCGCCGCCGCCTCTCAACTGGGTTATCATACGGTTTGTCCGGAGAACGGGAGCGACTGGCGGGAGCTGGTAGAAGAGGAACTACAGAAATAACAAGGGCCTTACTTTCACAGGCTCAAGAATCGTAAACATAATATGACAAGCCAATGGTAATAGGAATTGATGTCGGCATCTCGACAACGAAAATAGTAGGTATCGATGACAGTGGTACGGTGATCTCACCTATCCGCATTAAGGCCACCGACCCTGTGACAAGTCTCTATGGTGCTTTTGGCAAGTATCTACATGACAACAAAATACAGCTCTCTGATGTAGAGCAGGTGATGATCACAGGCGTAGGAGCCGCCTATATTGACGGTCCTGTGTATGGTCTGCCAACAACAACCGTGGAAGAGTTTATCGCCGATGGCCTCGGTGCCCGTTATGAGACAGATCTTGACCGGATGATAGTAGTATCCATGGGAACCGGCACCAGCCTCGTACAATGTGACGAAAATGGTATCCGTCATATTGGCGGCATTGGCTTGGGTGGTGGCACACTGATGGGACTAAGCCGTATCATGCTCAAGACCGACGATGTGAAGCAGATCATTACGCTGGCCATGGAAGGCGATATCCATAATATAGACCTGATGATCGGAGATATCTCACCTAATGCGTTGCCCGGTCTTCCTAAAAATGTGACAGCCTCTCTCTTCGGTAAGGCACGCAGCAACGCCTCACGCGAAGATATCGCGCTCGGCATCATTGTCACAGTGCTGCAGACCATCGGTTCGAGCTGCGTCCTCGCATCACTCAACAGTGGTATCCGTGAATACGTACTCATCGGCAATCTGTCGCTCCTGCCACAGTGCAAACCTGTATTCACAGCCATGGAACGCCTTTTTAAGTGTCACTTCATTATTCCTAAATACAGTCAGTTCTGTACGGCGATAGGTGCGGCTCTGGCCTACAAACAGTAGAAATCCTTCGCATGACAAGATATGAGAAAGGGGGTAAACGTCGATAAAACGTTTACCCCCTTTCTCATATTGGGACCTTTATAATATTTATTCCAGTCTATTCATATATCCGTTCAAAAAGGATCTATTCCTTCGTCTTTCCGACAGGCTCTTCCAAAGCAGGAGCAGCTTCCGCAGTGTGTCGGCAAGTAAAGGTCAACTCGTCTTCTGACGAAGCCTTATCTACAACGATGATATCACCGGGAGTAAGCTCACCGGAAAGAAGACGCTCGCACAGACCATCCTCTATATAAGTCTGGATGGCACGCTTCAGCGGACGGGCGCCATACTGCACATCGTAACCTTTCGTGGCTACCAGTTCCTTCGCCTTATCACTCACTTCAAGCGTGTAGCCAAGTTGCTCCACACGACTATAAAGACCACGCAACTCCAGGTCGACGATCTTCTTAATAGAGGTGAGGTCAAGCTGGTCGAAAGTGAGGATCTCGTCCAGACGATTGAGGAACTCAGGAGCGAACTGCTTGCTCAGGCTCTTCTGGATGATGCTGCGGGCATACTCCTTGTCGTTCTCATTCAGATTGGATGTGCTGCTCAGTCCGCCTGACTTGAATCCCACACCGTGGCTGAACTCTTTAAGTTGTCGTGTACCTGCATTGGAAGTCATGATGATCACCGTATTGCGGAAGTCAACCAGACGTCCGTTTCCATCGGTCAGTCGTCCTTCATCGAGCACCTGGAGCAGCAGATTGAATACATTTCCGTGTGCTTTCTCGATCTCGTCAAGCAGTACGATAGAGTAGGGATGACGCCGTACACGTTCGGTGAGCTGTCCACCCTCTTCATAGCCTACATACCCCGGAGGCGCTCCGATGAGTCGCGACACATTGAAGCTCTCGGTGTATTCACTCATGTCGACACGGATGAGGGCATCCGTAGAGCCAAACATCTTTTCCGCCAGCTTCTTGGCAAGATAGGTCTTTCCTACACCGGTGGGACCCAAGAACATGAAGGCACCGATAGGATGATTGGGATCTTTCAGGCCTACACGGTTACGTTGGATCGCCTTTACAAGTTTGTCAATGGCACTGTCCTGTCCGATGATGTTCTGTTTCAGCTCTGTGGCCATATTCTTCAGGCGTACACCTTCAGCCTCGACAATGCGCTGAACAGGAACACCGGACATCATCGACACTACATCGGCAACGGCAGTCTCGTCCACTTTCTCACGGCGTTCGGCATCGTCCTGCTGCCATGCGCGCTGCATCTCGTTGAGCTGATGCTCCAAATCGGTCTGACGATCACGGAATGAGGCAGCCAACTCAAAGTTCTGATTGCGTACGGCGGCTTGCTTTTTCTGTTTCACATCCTCGATCTCTTTCTCCTTATCGGTGATATCGGATGGTATGGCCATCTTTGAGAGATGGATGCGTGAGCCAACCTCATCAAGGGCATCGATCGCCTTGTCGGGGAAGAAACGGTCGGTGATATACCGTTCTGTCAATTCCACACACGCCTTTAAAGCTTCGTCGGTATAGCTTACGTGATGATGCTCCTCATAGCGTTCCTTGATATTCTGAAGTATCTGCAGTGTCTCTTCCTTATTGGTAGGCTCTACTATGATCTTCTGGAAGCGGCGCTCAAGTGCTCCGTCCTTTTCAATAGAATTGCGGTATTCATCGAGCGTCGTGGCTCCGATACATTGTATGGTACCACGTGCCAGGGCGGGCTTCATGATATTGGCGGCATCCATCGATCCCGGTGTCGAGCCTGCACCGATAAGCGTATGGATCTCGTCAATGAAGACGATCACCTCGGGATGCTGCTCCAATTCCTTGATCAATGCGCGGATGCGCTCCTCAAACTGTCCACGATATTTCGTACCGGCTACGATGGCTGTCATGTCAAGGCTCACGAGCCGTTTGTCGAAAAGTACGGGTGAGGTCTCACGGCGGGCGATCAGCTGTGCCAAGCCTTCTACGATGGCGCTCTTGCCCACACCCGGCTCACCGATGAGGATAGGATTGTTCTTCTTGCGGCGACAGAGGATCTCCGTCACACGCTGTATCTCCTTTTTACGTCCTACAACAGGATCGAGCTTACCTTCCGCTGCGGCACGGGTTAGATCGGTAGAAAAATTGTCGAGCACAGGAGTCTTGGACTGACCGCCTTGTTGTGTGGCAGCTGTTGCTTGTCCATAGCGGGTCCCGCCTCCGGTGGTCTGCCTCTGGCTGTGATCCTCCTCATAGTCTTCTTCCTCATCGGGCAATCCGAGACCGTCGGTAGTGGGTTTGGTCTGCAGAAGAGCAAGAGCGTCCTCATAATTTACATTATTAAACTCAAGTACGCGCTTCGCTCCATTATCTATCTGATCGTGAAGAATGGCCAACAGTACATGGTGCACATCCACCGTCTGGGTATGCTGGATACGTGCTTCCAATACGGCAAGCTTTAAGATGTTGCTGGCTTGGGAATTGAGTACTAATTCTGATGTATTGATCGGTGCATGAAGTGCGTCCTTCCCAATACTTTCTTCTAATTCTGTTTTAATAGATTGTATATTGACTGACAATCTGTCAAACAAGGCTTCTATCTTGCTGTTCCGTTCGCGGAGAATTCCCAGAAGCAGATGCTCCGGACCTACCGAGCTGCTGGCTAAGCGTGCTGCCTCCTCGCGGCTGTAGGCTAAGATCTCCGACACCTTCGGTGAAAACTGACTGGTCATGGTGTTATCTCCCTTTCTATTTGTGATTGATGTTGTTCGTTAAGTGCAAATATAATGTTTTTCTTCCTCTTACAGCAATTTACATGCCAAAAAAGTATATGTCTGCTATTTTATGCCTATCCTGCGGTTATAATTTTATAAAATTTGTGATCATAATGCCATTCGCATGTAGGTTTGAGTAAGCACAAGATACATAAGAAACCTTCGGAGCCTCCTTTCAACCACCGTCAAAACAAGGAAAGATCATTTATGAGGCAGTGTCGCTTCCAGAAGCACCTTGCCAGTAGAGGCAGAGCGATAGACGAAATGAAAACGGAATCCTGCTTTCTTATATGAAGCACTGTGAGTGTCTTCCATCCAATTTCTCTTGATCGTTGCCATCAGCTGAGGACGCATTCTATCGATGGCATGAGGATCATCGGCCTTACCATTAAGCAAGTAATAATAATGTATGGTCTTGTCGGAACGCGTAAAGGTGATACTGTCCGTACGTTGCATATCAGTAAACGGGGTGGGGCAGTATTTCTTTGTGTATTCTTTGCAATCCTTTTCAGCCTTGTCTTCAAGTGTGTCGTGATGACATGATGTAGCTACAGGCAACAAAACGGCCAAAGCCACAGAGAAACAGATCTTGGATATCTTCATATCAATGCATATTTTTTATTCCTGCTACAAAATTACTCAAAATATTATTGATACATTACTTTCTTCATCAGAAAATCCAGTCAATACCTTTGGTGTTCTCAATCTTTATGAGTACTTTTGCCATTAGACATCATGATTCTATCAATGATGATTTCAACCAACAATCACTAAGTAAAAACAATATGGAGAAATTTTTCAGAGACGACATAGAAGTCGGCGCAGTCGACAAGTTTTTCTGCAGTGAGATGCGGCGTCAGATTCACCGTTACATCAAAGCCATGCACGGTTCCCGTTCTTCCTTAGAGAAGTTTGAAGAGAATCTGCACAATCTCGATATTCCACAGCGCGAACGTGCATTAGCCCAATACATCGATCTTAACCGACAGGTTGTAGATATGCTTGACTGGCGGCAACTGGTAGCCCGGTCTATCGCCAACTACTGCGACTCGTACGACTATTTCAAAGAGATGGTGACTGATCTGGACACGATCGATTTTTATGTGCAGCGTATGAAGGAGAAATATCTGCGCTTTCACAAGGTGTTTGAAGAAAATGGTAAATTCGGTATCCGCAATCATGATGGCGATGTCGTACTTTCCGCTTCTTACGATTTCCTTCGCACACCTTATGTATATGTCGATGATATGCGTACGATGCCTGTAATCGCAGAGAAAGACGGCAAAATGGGACTCGTCTATCCTGACGGAAAAGACACCATCATGGCTCCTTTCATCTATGACGATATTGAGCTACGTGAAGAGGAACCATGGTTTGTATGTAAATGCGGCAAGAAGACGACATTGCTATAATCAGTCTGTCGATAAAATAATCGACACATCAATATGCTGCGGAGCGAAGTCCGACATTGCCGGCATCGCTCTACAGTATTTAACCCTACTGTCGATAGAATTATCTCATTACAGGTGTACACCCATTAGACTAAGGGAATACTTCCTGACAAAAAATCAGTTGATACGTGAAACGGTATATCGGATTGGCCTTCACTATCTATGTGGTGTGGGCTTTGCTTTTCATGCTTGAGAAACCTGTCTTCTTAGTTCTTTATTTACATAGTCTGGAGGCATTAGGACCCGTTGTCCGTCATGGGGCAATACTCGATTTTGCCATGGCGGGCTACTTGTCGGTTCTTCCTTTTCTTGCCCTTGTCATCAAGCCTTACGTATCCGATCATGCGCACAGGTGGTTTCTGCGCGTGTATTTTGCCGTGGCATCGTTGGCTGTGGCTCTCAGCTTCGTGGCGAACCTCGCCTTATATGGCTACTGGCAATTTCCTCTTGATGCAACGCCATTATTCTATTTTCTATCTTCACCTGCAGATGCTCTGGCCAGTGCACCGTGGTATGTGGAAGCAGGAGCCTTACTTATTATCGTCTTCCTTGCTGCTGTCACTTGCCTATTGTTTCGTGCTGTGTACAAAACATTCTCTGACTCTCCAGACTACACAGCAACACATTCAACAGAAATCAAAAATTGTCAACCTATGACCTTGCGGAAGAAGATCGCGACATCCGTTGTACTCTTCTTTCTTACGGCCTTTCTATTTCTTCCCATACGTGGAGGCGTAACTGTATCAACTAATAATACAGGAAAGGTATATTTCTCTGATATACAATCTCTTAATCATGCTGCAGTAAATCCTTTCTTTTCATTTATGGAAAGCATTCAACGTCAGAAGGATTTTGGAAAGCAATACCGGTTTATGGATGATCAGCAAGCTGCGCAAACGGTCACCGCTTTCCATCAACAGCTTCTATCCGCAACAAAGAATAGAGGAGAAAGTGGCACTTCTTCATCGACAGAGCTGCAAGCACAGAATAATATTGTTCCTGTGATCTTGCATGAATCCCATCCAGACATCTACCTTATCATTATGGAGAGTTTTTCGGATACTGTCACCAAGATGCCTGGAGTGACCCCTCATCTTAACCGTCTGAGACGGGAGGGACTTTACTTTGCTAATTTCTATGCCAATAGTTTCCGTACAGACCGTGGACTATTGTCCATACTTATGGGAGTGCCATCGCCCGCCACGGTCAGTTTGATGAAATATCCGGAAAAGACAAGTAAAATGTCATCGATAGCCACATGTCTTGCAAAAGCCGGATATGAGCGCCACTATTATTATGGTGGTGATGCCGACTTCACAAATATGCGCTCTTTCCTCATTAATCAAGGTTTTCAGCATATCGTAGAAGACCGCGATTTTCCGGTAGGTGACCGGCTGAGTAAATGGGGCGTATGCGACCATCTGCTCTTTCAGAGAGTAGAGACTGATCTGAAAAAATCCCACAGAACAGGTGGACAGGTTAGGGGAGTGCATCCCACATTCACAGTCATTCAAACATCAAGCTCGCATGAGCCGTTCGATGTACCTTATCATCATTTGAAAGATCCGGCCTTGAATGCCTTTGCCTATGCTGATAAGAGTATAGGTGATTTTGTTGACTATCTGCAGCGTGACAAAGCCCGATGGGAACGCTCGCTGATCATCCTGGTGCCCGATCATCTTGGCGCATGGCCTTCACATCCTGATGATTTTCAACCGTGGCGTTTTCATGTGCCTATGATTTGGACAGGCGGAGCGTTAAATGAAAAGGTACTTTCAGAATATTTCGGTACTCCGCATGTCGTGCCGGATTATGGTTCGCAACAAGACATAGCAGCCACGTTACTCGGTCAGATTGGCGAGAAAAGTCATAATATGCCTCTCAGCAAGGATATTCTTGATCCAGACGTCCCACATTACGCATGGTTCATGATGCACGATGGAGAAGGACTCGCGACTTCTAACGGATGTGTCATTTATGACAACCAACGTAAAAAGACCGTCTATATCGCCCCAAAGACATCTAAAGATTGGGGTAAATTATCTACTGAGATGTGTAAGGCCTACGTGCAGCGACTCTTTGACTACATTGCAAAACTTTAAATATAGCATCGCCTAAATATACAGAGTCTAGACTAAGCCCTATTATCATTAAACATCGGGTAAATCTGATAATATGAATATTCAAGGTCTGGTCTTAGTATATATCAAAGGTCCTTAGGCAATCAATAAAAGATTAACATAATGGAAATAAACAAGATAGCAACATTTCATTCTCCTTTTACCTCTAAATTCGGCATACCTAAACAAAGTGGATTGGTCAAGACTTTGGAAGGGCAAATTGTCTTCGAGCCTAAGTTCCGTACACGTGATGCCTTACGAGGCATTGAAGAATTTGACTATCTCTGGCTGATCTGGGGATTTTCGGCAAACCGACACACAGCAACAAGTCCTGTCGTACGACCTCCGTTGCTAGGAGGCAATACGAAGATGGGCGTTTTTGCAACACGGTCACCATTTCGCCCGAATGCATTAGGCCTGTCATCGGTCCATCTGGATCATGTTGAATGGGATACCCCAAACGGTCCGGTAATTGTTGTCAAAGGAGCAGATCTAATGGACGGGACGCCAATCTATGACATTAAACCTTACATCACGTATGCAGACTGTCACGAAAATGCACGTTCCGGATTTGTAGATCAGCATGCTATTCATAGACTGGACGTAGAAATACCTCACGAAATAGAAAATGAACTTCTTGCAGAACTTGGCGATGATCGTCTAAAGATGCTTCGCGAGGTATTGTCTTTCGATCCGCGTCCACAGACACAGCACAAGCCAGACAAGATCTACGGTATGCCATTCCATCATTTCGACATACGTTTTCAAGTCATAGACAATCATCTTCTCATCATAAAAGAAATCGTAAAGATGCCTTAAGACTTTATGCTGCCTGAAAGCCGCTTCAGCAAGACTGTACTCTACTATTAATATAATTTATGTAATCACGATTATGATAAATTGTATAAATAGAGTCCCAACCTGTCTCTCCTTATTATTATATAATAGGTAATCATCAAGAAGGCTTAAATTTTAGGGTAAGTTTAAGAAATATGAGACCTATTTGTATTTTTAGCATAAGAATCTGCTCAATTTCGATAAATTGATTACCTTTGCAACTTGAAAAGACAAAAGCATAACAAACAAAGACAATGCCAGACATATCAATCAGAGGTTTGGAGATGCCCGAGTCGCCTATCCGCAAGCTGGCTCCTTTGGCCAATGCAGCCAAGGCACGTGGCATTCATGTTTACCATCTTAATATTGGACAGCCCGATCTGCCGACGCCTCAGTGTGGACTGGATGCGCTGAAACATATCGACCGCAAGGTATTGGAGTATTCTCCTTCACAAGGTTACCAGTCTTACCGCGAGAAGCTCGTCAACTACTACGCAAAATATAATATCAACGTTACAGCCGATGATATAATTATTACATCGGGTGGTAGCGAAGCTGTGCTATTTGCTTTCATGAGCTGTTTGAATCCCGGCGACGAGATCATCGTACCCGAGCCGGCGTATGCTAACTATATGGCTTTTGCCGTATCAGCCGGTGCAAAGATCCGCACGATTGCTACGACCATCGAAGAAGGTTTCTCATTGCCCAAGGTAGAGAAATTTGAAGAGTTGATCAACGACAAGACACGTGGTATCCTCATCTGTAATCCCAATAATCCGACGGGTTACCTCTATACGAGACGTGAGATGAATCAGATTCGAGACCTTGTAAAGAAGTATGATTTATATCTTTTCTCTGATGAGGTCTATCGCGAATATATTTACACGGGATCACCTTACATCTCTGCCTGCCATTTAAAGGGAATTGAACAGAACGTGATATTAATTGATTCTGTATCAAAGCGTTATAGTGAGTGTGGTATTCGTGTAGGAGCACTCATTACGAAAAACGCCGAGGTGCGTAAGGCTGTGATGAAGTTCTGCCAGGCACGTCTCTCCCCTCCCCTTATTGGCCAGATCATCGCCGAAGCATCATTAGATGCTCCTGAATCTTATTTCCGAGATGTGTACGATGAATACGTTGAGCGTCGAAAATGCCTGATCGACGGTCTTAACCGTATCCCCGGTGTTTATTCCCCTATTCCTATGGGTGCATTCTACACTGTGGCCCAGCTACCCGTCGACGACTCTGAGAAATTTTGTCGTTGGTGTCTGGAAGAATTCAACTACGAAGGTGAGACAGTCATGATGGCTCCTGCATCTGGTTTCTATACTACCCCCGGGGCTGGCATTAATCAGGTGCGCATCGCGTATGTGCTAAAGAAAGACGATCTTCAGCGCGCCCTTGTCGTACTCCGTAAAGCCTTAGAGGCCTATCCGGGACGTACAGCTGCCGAATAAGACAGTCAAAAGTGATCATACAAGCACAGATCTTGCTTCTATAAAATTATCAAGAATGAATCTACCCTTGTTTATAGCCCGTCGTATCCATTCCTCACAGGATGGACCACGTAAGGTGTCTAAGCCTGCTGTCACCATTGCTACCGCCGGTGTAGCCGTGGGCTTGGCAGTCATGCTTATCAGCGTCAGCGTAGTATTAGGGTTCAAGCACACCATTCGCGACAAAGTAATCGGGTTTGGAGCGCATATACAAATCTCTAATTTCGCTAATCAGTCAACATCTGGTGACACACCGATTGCCGTCAACGACTCTATGATGAAAATAATCAAGGCGGCTCCAGGCATTAAGCATGTTGAACGTTTTGCCTATACACAGGGAATATTAAAAACGGACTCAGACTTCCTAGGAGTGGCTTTTAAAGGTGTAGGACCGGAATTTGACACCACATTCATTCATGAGCATCTTGTCAGTGGAAGCATTCCCCGTTTTTCTGACGAGAAATCGGGAAACAAGATCTTGATTTCCAAGACGATGGCCGATAAACTGCGTATGAAGAGCGGACAGCGTGTCTTCGCCTACTTCATTAATCAGCAAGGTGTTCGTATGCGCCGTTTCACCGTCTCCGGCATCTATGACACCAATCTCTCACAGTTTGATAATATCATGTGCTTCACCGATCTCTATACAGCACGGAAACTTAATGGCTGGGAAGATGAACAGATCTCTGGTGTAGAAGTGAATGTGAAGGACTTCAACCGTCTCATGGAGACTGAAGACTATTATATAGATAATGTGAACCGTACCACAGACCGTTATGGTGAAACCTACACATCTCATACCATTCAAGAATTATATCCGCAGATCTTTTCATGGTTGGGCTTACTCGACATGAACGTATGGATCATTCTTGTACTTATGGTGAGTGTAGCCGCTGTGACAATGATCTCCGGACTACTTATCATTATTTTGGAGCGTACACAGATGATCGGCGTCCTTAAGGCTTTGGGGTCGCATAACTCTACAATCCGTCATATCTTCATGTGGCTCTCATGCTTCATCATCAGCCGCGGACTCCTTATCGGTAATATTTTGGGACTTGGACTTGTCGCTATCCAATATTATACCCATGCGATCTCCCTTAATCCTGAAAATTATTATGTATCGTATGCACCCGTAGAATTCAATTGGCCCTTGATAATTATCATAAACCTTGCTACCCTACTTATTTGCATGTTGGCTCTTGTCGCACCAAGCTACCTTGTGAGCCACATTCATCCATCCAAGAGTATGAGATATGAATAGTGAGGTTATGATTATATAATAAGGTGTATTTTGATAATAATATATAAAAAATATTAAAACTGGAATTTCTTTGAAATAAACATAATAGAAAGGTGCTACCTTTGCACCCGATTTTGCGAAGGCAGATATAATCTGCCCGATAATGATCATAAAGTCTAACTTTATTAATTACAAAACATTACTTATTTAACATGTCAAATTTTAAGAACGTACAGCCATTGGATAACTTCGATTGGGACGAGTTCGAGAATGGCACCAGCTCACAGGTGAGCAAAGAAGAGCTTACGAAGGCCTATGATGACACTCTGAACAAGATTCAGGAGCATCAGGTTGTAGAAGGCACCGTCATCTCTGTCGATAAGAAAGAGGTGGTCGTAAACATCGGCTACAAGAGCGACGGTATTATCCCCGCATCTGAGTTCCGCTACAATCCCGACCTGAAGGTGGGTGACAAAGTGGAAGTTTATGTGGAAAGCCAGGAGGACAAGAAGGGTCAGCTGGCACTCTCTCACAAGAAGGCTCGTCTGAGCAAGAGCTGGGAACTGATCAACAAGGCTTTGGAGGACAGCGAAGTGATCCAGGGATACATCAAGTGCCGCACAAAGGGTGGTATGATTGTAGATGTATTCGGTATCGAGGCATTCCTGCCCGGCAGCCAGATCGACGTTCACCCCATACGCGACTACGATGTATTCGTAGGCAAGACTATGGAATTCAAGGTTGTAAAGATCAATCAGGAGTTCCGCAACGTGGTTGTTTCTCACAAGGCACTCATCGAGGCAGAGCTTGAGGCACAGAAGAAGGAGATCATTTCTCATCTCGAGAAGGGTCAGGTGCTCGAGGGTACTGTCAAGAACATTACCTCTTACGGCGTGTTTGTTGACCTCGGTGGTGTTGACGGACTCATCCACATCACTGACCTCTCTTGGGGCCGCGTAAGCGATCCTCACGAGGTTGTAGAGCTCGACCAGAAGATCAACGTTGTTATCCTCGACTTTGATGAGGAGAAGAAGCGTATCGCTCTCGGTCTGAAGCAGCTCACTCCTCATCCTTGGGAGAGCCTTGATCCCAACCTGAAGGTGGGTGACCACGTGAAGGGTAAGGTTGTTGTTATCGCAGACTACGGCGCATTCGTAGAGATCCAGCCTGGTGTTGAGGGCCTGATCCACGTAAGCGAGATGTCTTGGAGCCAGCACCTGCGCAGCGCACAGGAGTTCCTGCACGTTGGCGATGAGGTAGAGGCTGTCATCCTGACTCTCGACCGCGAGGAGCGTAAGATGAGCCTGGGTATCAAGCAGCTGAAGGAAGATCCTTGGGAGAAGATCGAGGAGAAATATCCTGTAGGCTCTAAGCACACTGCCAAGGTACGCAACTTCACCAACTTCGGTATCTTCGTAGAGCTGGAGGAAGGCGTTGACGGTCTGATCCATATCAGCGATCTCTCTTGGACCAAGAAGGTTAAGCATCCTTCTGAGTTCACTCAGGTAGGTGCAGAGATCGAGGTCGTTGTTCTCGAGATCGACAAGGAGAATCGTCGTCTGAGCCTTGGCCACAAGCAGCTCGAGGAGAATCCTTGGGATAAGTATGAGGCTATCTATACTCCCGGTTCTATCCACCACGGTAAGATTACCGAGATGATGGACAAGGGTGCAGTCATTACTCTCGATGAGGGCGGTGAAGGCTTCGCTACTCCTAAGCACCTCCAGAAAGAGGACGGCTCACAGGCTAAGCTGGGCGAAGAGCTCGACTTCAAGGTGATTGAGTTTGCAAAGGAGACCCGTCGTATCATCCTGAGCCACTCTCGTATCTTCGAGGCTGGTCACGATGAGCCTAAGCACACTCACCGTAGCAACAGCGGCCGTAAGCAGCAGAACGATATCCCCGAGATCAAGAACGTACAGGCTGGTACTTCTCTCGGCGACAATGATGTTCTCGCTAAGCTGAAGGCTCAGATGGAGAAGAATAAGTAATTTCTCTAACAAGCATATAAGAGAGGCCGGTATGACGATTCATACCGGCCTTTTTTATAAATAGATGAAAAAAGCTAGACAATTATTTCTCTTTTTCATACTATTTCATTACCTTTGCATCAAATATGAAATCATATAGCGGTTTCAGTTCTTGAAACCACTTTTTCAAATTACATTAGTTATACATGTTTAGCAAAGACGAATTACTTTCCAAGGCTAATTCCGAACTCAAAGATATTGCTACAGATCTTGGGCTGGAAATAAATGATGACATGTCACAAGATGATGTCATTTATGCCATATTGGACAAGCAGGCCGATGATGAAAGCAATCGGTCATCTATTACCACAACAAAGCGTAAGCGTACGAGAATTGCAAAGAAAGAAACCGATCGTGTCTATTCCGTAAAAGGACGTGATGGTGAAAATTTCGATCTAGCCAAATCAAGAAACAATAATGATACCCCTTCCCTATTTAAAGATTCTCCAGACGACAGCTATACAACTCCTTATACAGAAGAGCCTATAACTGCAAATTCCATTCCAACGATAGAAGAGTTGGAGACAGAGTTGATGTCGCTGCCGAAACATCGCGGTCCGAAGACCAAGCGTGAACGCGAATTGATAACACAAATTATGGCCTTGAAAAACCAAATGGGAATAGAGGAGCCTGTTGAGACTTCCGACACCTTAGAATCAGAAAATATGCCCCAGGATAATGAGCCGCAGAACGACACCTTCGTTCCTGAGCAGGCTTTCAACAATGAAGCAAATACGGAACATTCAGAAAATGATGATCTGAACATCCAACAGTTACAGCAGAAGATTCAGGCACACAATCAGTCTGAAGAACAGCCTTCTTTGCCCTATGCTGAAGGCGTGTGGGAAGGTGATCCCGGTGATGGCACAGACTTCATCACTGTCGTAGATCTGCCTATTGAGGATCAAGGTATGACACCGAATTATGACATGTTCGATCAGCCTACAATGCCGCAATACAATCAACAGATGTCAATGCCGGAGTACTCACTCGAACCTGAACCTGAAGAGACCTATAACTTCGACGATATCATTTCGGCAAATGGCGTACTTGAAATCATGCCCGATGGCTATGGATTCCTGCGCTCCAGTGACTATAACTATCTCTCATCTCCAGATGATGTCTATGTTTCCACACAGCAGGTTAAGCACTACGGTCTAAAGACAGGAGATGTGCTCCAATGCAAAGTGCGTCCTCCTCATGATGGAGAAAAATATTTCCCACTTACCTCTATCGAAAAGATCAATGGCCGTGAGCCGTCTGAAATCCGCGACCGCGTGCCCTTCGAGCATCTTACGCCACTTTTCCCTGACGAGAAGTTCAGTCTTTGTGGCGACCCGGCTACCACCAACCTCTCGACACGCATAGTCGATCTCTTCTCTCCTATCGGTAAAGGCCAGCGTGCCTTGATCGTGGCACAGCCTAAAACCGGTAAGACTATTTTGATGAAGAACATCGCCAATGCCATCGCTGCCAACCATCCGGAAGCTTATCTTATGATGTTGCTCATTGACGAGCGCCCTGAGGAGGTGACCGATATGGCACGTACGGTAAATGCAGAAGTCATCGCCTCTACTTTCGATGAGCCCGCAGAGCGTCACGTGAAGATTGCCGGCATTGTCCTCGAGAAAGCCAAGCGCATGGTGGAATGCGGCCATGATGTTGTCATCTTCCTTGACTCCATCACCCGACTGGCCCGTGCCTACAATACCGTGTCACCTGCCAGCGGCAAGGTACTCACCGGTGGTGTAGATGCCAATGCTCTTCAGAAGCCGAAGCGGTTCTTCGGAGCAGCCCGTAACATAGAGGGAGGCGGCTCACTCACCATCATCGCCACAGCCCTTATTGATACCGGTTCAAAGATGGATGAGGTGATCTTTGAGGAGTTCAAGGGTACCGGCAATATGGAGTTGCAGCTCGACCGTTCACTCTCCAACAAGCGTATCTTCCCCGCAGTCAATCTCGTTGCTTCCTCTACGCGACGTGACGATCTGTTGCAGGACAAGACCACACTCGACCGTATGTGGATTCTCCGCAAGTATATCGCGGATATGAATGCCATCGAAGCCATGAACGCCATCCACGACCGTATGGCCCAGACTCGGAACAACGACGAATTCTTACTCTCCATGAACAGTTGATGATGTATTCGTCTCAAAATACAAAAGAAGGAGACTGCTCGCTTTAAAGGAGTGGCCTCCTTTTCCCGTCAATAATCAACCCCGTCCCCTTGTCGGACGACAATCTCATTTCGCCATGCATATTCTAATGAAACGCCTTATTTGTAGTCTCCTCTTCTGTCTGCTACTGTTACCTGCCAGTGCACAGATGAGATGGAACGCACAGTACCAGTCCTACATCAATCAATATAAGGATCTGGCCATAGAAGAGATGCTCAAATATGACATTCCTGCCAGCATTACACTAGCTCAGGGACTCTTTGAAAGTCGGGCCGGAATGAGTGATCTGGTGATACGAAGCAACAATCACTTCGGCATCAAATGCCATGGATGGACGGGAAGGACCACTTATCATGATGACGACGAGACTAACGAGTGTTTTCGGGCTTACAACAATGCCAGAGAGAGCTATGAAGACCATAGCCGTTTTCTTGTCAAGAACCGACGCTACGCACGGCTCTTCCGTCTCGACCGTGACGATTATAAAGGATGGGCTAGAGGACTGAAAGAGTGCGGTTATGCCACAAATCCACACTACCCGCAGAAGCTCATAGAGATTATTAAGCTCTATAAACTTGATCAATACGATAAGGCCCGTTCCTACGATCATTTCATGGCCGACCGGTCGGGTAAAGATCAACCAGCCAGCTACGGACAAAAGCTACATCCGATCTATATCTATAACGACAACTATTATCTTGTTGCACGTGAGGGAGATACGTTCAAGGCGATTGGCAAAGAAACCGACTTGTCGTGGAAAAAAATCGCCAAGTATAACGAGCTCGATAAGAATCATGTGCTACATGCAGGAGATATCGTCTATCTGAAGAAAAAGAAACGGCATGCTCTGAAAAAATACAAAAACATACCCCATGTCGTAAAAGCCGGTGAAAGTATGCATGCCATCGCACAAAAATATGGTATTCGGTTGAAGAGCCTGTACAAGATGAATCATCTTGACGAGACTTACCAGATCAAGGTGGGCGATCGTCTACGGGTATATTAGTCATATATGCTTTCAAACGAATGATCTCTCTTTCGATGCCGCAATTAATGGGGTTTCAACTGATCTCAATCCATTCAAAGATAAAGATGATAAAGAAAAGAATATATATCTTTGCTCTGACTGCTATGGCAGTCCTTAGCGCTAGAGCACAAGTATTCGACAAGTATTTTGAAGATAAGACACTGCGTATTGATTATATCTTCTCGGGAACAGACACTACACAGCACATCGCCGTAGATGAACTTTACCGTGAACCGCATTGGTACGGAAAACGTACCCGACTTGCCGAAGTACCCGTGGAAGGTAACGGACAAATAACAGTCCGTGATCACCGTTCACACCAAATCATCTATCGCAATTCCTTCTCCACCCTCTTTCAAGAATGGCAGGAGGAGCCGGAGGCAAAACAGGTGGAAAAAGCTTTCGAGAACGTTTTCCTTATCCCTATGCCTAAGGATACCGCTGATGTGACTGTCGAACTGCGTAACAACCGACGCGAGATCACCGCATCACTTACCCATACCATCCTCCCTAACGACATCCTCATCCATCCGATCGGAGAGAAAGATGTGACGCCCTATATCACCCTTCAACAGGCCACAGACACAACCCACTGTATTCATCTGGCTTTTCTGGCTGAGGGATATACCGAGAAAGAAATGCCTGTATTCCTGGCTGACGCCCGCACAGCCATAGAGGCACTCTTCGACCATGAGCCTTTTAAGAGTCTGCGTTCACGCTTTAATATTATTGCTGTAGAGGCTGTCTCAAAGGAGAGCGGGACGAGTGAGCCAGGAAAGGGTAATTGGAAACAAACCGCATTAGGATCTAACTTCGATACATTCTATAGCGAACGTTATCTTACCACTCTGAAACTCAAGCTCGTACACAACGCTCTTGCCGGTACGCCCTATGAGCATATCCTCATTCTTGTCAATACCGACCGTTATGGTGGCGGTGGCATCCTCAATTCCTATGTTCTCTCCAGCACCCACCATAAGTGGTTCCGCCCTGTCGTGGTACATGAATTCGGGCATAGCTTTGCCGGTCTCGCCGATGAATATGCTTATGAAGAAGAGCAGATCCCTATGTATCCGCACGATATAGAACCATGGGAGAAAAACATCACGACTAAAGTCAATTTCCACGACAAATGGGAAGACTTGATCGGCAAAGACAAGAAGATCGGCTTCTATGAAGGAGCGGGCTATTCGCTGAAAGGAGTCTACCGCGCTTATCCAGACTGCCGCATGCGTACCAATGAGACTCCGGAGTTCTGTCCCGCATGCCAGAAGGCAATCCGCGATATGATCGACTTTTATACCAAATGAAGTGGCGTACCTTTTTTATAGGTTTATGCTTACTCTTGACTGTTCCATGCCATGCCCAAAAAACAGAGGATGCCACACAACTGGGCATGGCCCTCGACTATTTTCAGAGCGGGAAATACCACGAATGTGGACTTATCCTGCAACGTCTCGACAAGCAATATAAACTTAACCCCCGTTTCCGCGCTTATCTTGGTATATGCCTTTATTACGACTGGGACTATCAGCAGGCGGCAGCTCTGCTTGATGAGGTCATTCCCCAGCTTACGGCTTTCTCTCCTCAGGAACGGTCTGTCTATTATTGGGCCGATGCCGAAAGCCATTTTCATCTGAACGAATATGACGCGGCCCTTCCGCTCTACCAGCAGCAGCTCACACTGTGCCAGGAGAATGAAAGAGCCGATGCCTATTATAAAATAGGAATAATTATGATATCTCGGGAAGACTGGCTTGGCGCTCTCGACAATCTTCAGAACGCCTTGGTCTACTACCGCAAATACCAGCCATCCCAAGAAAGCCGTATCTCACAGATCCGTAATATGATTACAGGTGTTTGCGAGAAACTTCGTTAATCCATCCGATTCTTATAATCTTCAAATGTAAACTCTCGCAAGAGTTCCAGTTCTCCATCCGCATGCGCCAAAGCAAGAGCCGGATGGCCAATACCATTGAACATGTTGGTCTTCACGGTAGTGTAATGAATCATGTCCTCAAAAATGATATTCTCACCAATCTGCAGATCATGATCAAACTTCCAATATCCCATATAATCACCGCTTAGGCACGAATTGCCACCAAGACGATAGATATGGCAGCCCGGCAGATCAGATCGGCCATCAGGGAGTAGGATGAGTTTTCCTGAGTCCGCAATGGCTTTCAAACCTTCCTCACCTTCAATCGTTTCTGCTCCACGCACCTTCGGCCAATATGGCATCTCCAAACAATCGGGCATGTGACAGGTGAAACTTACATTTAGGATGGCGGTCTGAATACCTTGATTTTCCACGATGTCGACTACCTGACTCACCAGCGGACCCGTCTGCCAGGCAAAAGCGCTCCCCGGCTCCAGATAGATCTTAAGATTAGGATGACGCTTGTGGAATTGTCGTAAAGTGTCAATCAGCAACAGGTGGTCATAATCTGCACGGGTGACAAGATGACCTCCACCAAAGTTGATCCATTTCAGTTGATCCATCCAGCGGCCGAACTTCTCCTCTATATGAGCCAGCGTCCGGGCAAACACATCAGCTCCGCTCTCACATAACGTGTGACAGTGGAAGCCTTCTATATCTGCAGGCAATATCTCCGGCAACTGATCGGCCAGAACTCCGAAGCGTGTGCCCGGTGCACATGGATTATAAAGCAAGGTCTCTACTTCGCTATACTCCGGATTGACACGTATGCCAAAACTTACGGCTGGGTTCGCCTCGCGGGCTACAGCAGCCAGACGCTGATACTGTGAGAGGGAATTGAACGTGAGGTGCGATGAGCAGCGGGCTATTTCCGGCATCTCCGCAACAGTGTAAGCGGGAGAATAGGTATGGGTGGGACTTCCAAAATATTCTTTCCCAAGCCGCGCCTCATAAAGCGAACTCGCCGTTGTAGAACGGATATACTCACGAAAGATGGGAAACGTCTTCCACAAGGCAAAAGCCTTAAAAGCAAGGATAAATTCCACATCGGCCTCGCGGGCTATGTCTTGAATAAGCGAAAGGTTGCGACGGAGGCGAACTTCCTCCATAATATACATCGGACGGTGGATTTCCTTAAACGTATCGACAGATATTTTCATTATTTCTTCCTTTTTCTGGCAAAGATAACTTTTTATTTCCAAATACTATTGCGCGATTGCAGGAAAATCCTTACATTTGCAAAAGATTAGCGTAAAGGCGTCTCACAGAACGCCCGATCTTTTGAAAAAAGACATCACACTTCTAATAATAAATCGCTAAAGAAAATGAGTGAAAAAAACTCTTATTTAGTTTTTTCCGGTACCAACACGAGATACCTCGCAGAAAAAATCTGCGCCAGTCTCGGTGTGCCACTTGGCAATCTTGTTGTTACTAAGTTCTCCGACGGTGAGTTTGCCGTTTCTTATGAGGAGTCTATCCGTGGCCGCGATGTATTCCTCGTACAGAGCACCTTCCCCAATTCTGACAACCTCATGGAGCTGTTGTTGATGATCGATGCTGCCAAGCGTGCTTCGGCTCGTCACATCATTGCCGTTATCCCCTACTTCGGATGGGCTCGTCAGGATCGTAAGGACAAACCCCGTGTCAGCATCGGCGCCAAGCTCGTTGCCGATCTGCTGAGCGTTGCCGGTATCGACCGTCTGATCACGATGGACCTTCATGCCGACCAGATCCAGGGATTCTTTGATGTTCCTGTAGATCATTTGTATGCTTCAGGCGTGATCCTTCCCTATCTGCAGAGTCTCCATCTTGACAATCTCGTTATCGCTTCGCCTGACGTTGGCGGTTCAAAACGTGCTAACACCTATGCCAAGTACCTCGGCTGTCCGCTCGTATTGTGCAACAAGACGCGCGCACGCGCCAATGTCGTAGACACCATGCAGATCATCGGTGATGTGAAGGGTAAGAATGTCGTGCTTATCGATGATATGGTAGATACAGCCGGTACAATCACAAAGGCTGCCGATCTGATGAAGGAAAACGGAGCTCTGAGCGTACGTGCTTTCGCATCTCACAGCGTCATGAGTGGTCCTGCCAGCGAACGTGTGCAGAACTCATCACTGGAGGAGATCGTATTCACGGATTCCATCCCCTACACTCATCGTTGCTCAAAGGTAAAACAGCTCAGCGTTGCTGACATGTTTGCTGAGACAATCCGTCGTGCAGTAACTAATGAAAGAATTTCTTCGCAGTACATCGTATAAGATGGCTGTAAAAGATAATAATGTGTGACTAGAAGCAAACTACAGCTTCTGCTTCACAAACCACAATCCTGCTTCTGATTTTCAGAGGCAGGATTTTTTACGTTTATATTCCTTTACTATTTCCTGTTCTCCATCACATCCGACATTCCTCATCGCTTTTTAAGTCTTTAATAGACATCGTCATGAAAAAATAATATACATAATCAACTGATAATCAAAGGATAAAATCGCATTCCAATTTAGCAGGCTGATATATCATACTCCCGGTATGCTATGCTTCTGTCCCTACAGAGACATAGCATACATCCGTCATGTCATATTCTTCGAATTTTCAAGGTATTCTAACCCTCCACGATCACTAACTTCAAGAATCTAGGCTTATTACGTTTTCGACCATTCATAACGAATACAGATTCTTCTCCGTCTTTTGTTGCACAAAATCCTTATCAAGTGCAACAAACAAGGGCATTCGTGCCAAAAAATACAAATTAAGAGAATATATATTCTGTAGTTAGAACATATTTTGCTATATTTGCAAAAATATTCTGAAACAAGTTTGAAATATGGAATTTACCGCTAAGCAAATAGCACAATTCGTACAGGGTACCGTCGTAGGCGACGAGAATGCCGCTGTCCATACTTTTGCCAAGATTGAGGAAGGTACACCTGGCTCCATTTCCTTTCTCGCCAATGAGAAATACGTACACTATATATATACCACACTGTCGACCATTGTTCTGATCGACAGTTCCATCCACCTTTCCGAGCCTGTCAAGACTACGCTGATCCGCGTGGATAACGCACGCGATTGTGTAGCCCGTCTATTGCAGCTTTATGCATCGGCACAGCCTAAGAAGCAGGGCATCGACTCGCTGGCTTTCATCTCTCCGTCAGCAAAGATCGGCAAAGACTGCTATATCGGTGCTTTCGCTTTCATCGGCGACAATGTAGCGATCGGTGACGGCTGCCAGATCTATCCCCATACCATTATCGAAGATAATGCGATCATCGGCAACGACTGCATCTTCTATCCTAATGTGAGCATCTATCACGACTGCAAGATCGGCTCGCGGGTCATCCTTCATTCCGGTTGCGTCATCGGAGCTGACGGCTTCGGGTTTGCTCCCAACGGTAAGAGTTATGATAAGATCCCCCAGATCGGAATCGTCACTATAGAGGACGATGTTGAGATAGGAGCCAATTCATGCGTAGACCGTTCTACGATGGGCTCTACCTATGTACGTAAAGGCGTGAAACTCGACAACCTCGTACAGATCGCTCATAATACAGATATTGGCGAAAACACAGTCATGTCTGCACAAGTTGGTGTTGCCGGTTCCACTAAGGTAGGACAATGGTGTATGTTCGGCGGTCAGGTGGGTATCTCCGGCCACATCACTATCGGCGACAGGGTATTCCTCGGTGCACAGTCAGGTGTTCCCTCTTCACTCAAAAGCGGTCAGACACTTATCGGCACCCCACCCATGGGCAAGATACCTTACTTCAAAAGCCAGGCTCTTTTCCAGAAATTGCCTGAGATTTATAAACAGCTCCATGAGCTGCAGAAACAGGTAGAAGAACTGAAAAAAAATAAAGCATAAAAAGATATAAACCGTTTCGTGACCGGGACTTGTCTTTTAAGCAGCCCCTCTTCAGAGTCACGCAGTAACTATAAAACGATGGATACAGCAAAGCAAAAGACACTGAAAGGTAGCTTCTCCCTGTATGGAAAGGGACTGCACACAGGATTGAACCTTACCGTCACTTTCAACCCCGCACCCGAAAATACCGGCTACAAGATCAAACGCATTGACCTGGAAGGTGAGCCTGTTATCGATGCTATTGCCGATAACGTGAGTGACACCCAGCGCGGCACCGTTCTCCAGCAAGGCGATGTACGTGTCTCTACGGTTGAACATGGTATGGCAGCCCTTTATGCCATGGGCATCGACAACTGTCTCATCCAAGTCAACGGTCCTGAGTTCCCTATTCTTGACGGCTCTGCCATCCTCTATGTAGAGAAGATCCGTGAAGTGGGGGTTGTGGAACAGAATGCCCCGAAAGACTTCTACTATATCCGTAAGAAGATTGAGGTAAAGGATGAACAGACAGGCTCTTGTATCACAATCCTGCCGGATGATGACTTCTCCATCACGGCAATGTGCTCTTTCCCTTCCAAGTTCATCAGTTCTCAATTTGCTACGCTCGACAACATGGAGGACTTCCCCGCGGAGATCTCACCTGCCCGTACGTTTGTCTTCGTACGTGATATTGAGCCACTGCTTGAGCACAATCTCATCAAAGGCGGCGATCTTGATAATGCTATTGTCATCTACGAGCGTGAGACGACACAGGACAAGCTCGACACACTGGCCGACCTGTTGCATGTGCCTCATATCGACGCACACAAGATCGGATACATCCAACACAAGCCCCTCATGTGGGACAACGAGTGCACACGTCATAAGCTTCTCGACATCATCGGTGATATGGCCCTGATCGGTAAGCCTATCAAAGGACGTATCGTGGCCACACGACCCGGTCATACGATCAACAATAAGTTTGCCCGCCAGATGCGTAAGGAGATCCGTAAGCACGAGATCCAAGCTCCTATCTACGATCCCAATGAAGAGCCTCTGATGGACAATATCCGCATTCGCCAGCTTCTTCCCCACCGTTACCCCATGCAGCTCATCGATAAAGTTGTGGCCATGGGAGCGACAACCATCGTAGGCGTGAAGAATGTAACGGCTAATGAGCCGTTCTTCCAGGGCCACTTCCCTGACGAGCCTGTCATGCCGGGAGTATTGCAGGTGGAGGCGATGGCTCAGTGCGGTGGTCTGCTTGTCCTCTCACAAGTAGAGGAGCCCGAGCGCTGGTCGACCTATTTCCTGAAAATCGATGATGTGAAGTTCCGTCAGAAAGTCGTACCCGGCGACACTCTGCTGTTCCGTGTAGAACTGTTGCACCCCATCCGTCACGGCATCAGTTCGATGAAGGGATATGTATTTGTCGGCGAGCACGTAGTCTCGGAAGCTACCTTCACAGCACAGATCGTCAAGAACAAATAAAAGCCCGGCAATATCAGATATCGTTGGGTAAATCTTAAAAATAAGTAATTACTTTACTATGAATCACATCAGCCCGATGGCCTACGTTCATCCGGAGGCCCAACTTGGAGACAACAACATTATCGGTCCCTTCTGCTTCATCGACCGTAACACCGTACTCGGTGACAACAACGTGTTGCAGAACAGTGTGACGATCAATTATGGTGCCCGTATCGGCAACAATAATGAGATCTTCCCCGGTGCCAGTATCTCTACCAAACCGCAGGATCTGAAATTCAAAGGTGAAGATACTCTCTGTGTTGTGGGCAATTTCAATTCCATACGTGAAAATGTGACCATCTCACGTGGCACTGCCTCGAAAGGCAAGACGATCGTAGGTGATCACAATCTCCTGATGGAAAACATGCATATCGCACACGACTGTGTGATGGGTAGCGGGATGATCATTGGCAACTCAACAAAATTCGCAGGAGAGGTGACGGTCGATGACAATGCCATTATCTCAGCATCTGTTCTCTGCCACCAGTTCTGCCACATTGGCGGTTATGTCATGATCCAGGGCGGTTGCCGCTTCTCACAGGACATCCCACCCTATATCATCGCAGGTAAAGAGCCTACACGCTATGCTGGTATCAATCTCGTCGGCCTGCGTCGCCGTGGATTCAGCAACGATCTGATAGACCTTATTCACAATGCCTATCGCCTGCTCTATAGTCAGGGAACAATGGCTGATGGTATTAAGAAGATACAGAGCGAACTGCAGGTAACTCCTGAAATACAATATATTATCGACTTTGTATCCTCTTCAAAGCGAGGCATCATACGATAATACTATTTTATTGACGAGCAACAGAAAGTTCTTTAGAGAGACAAGTTGCAATCGCCACATAAAGACAATATACCATAGAAGTGAAACATCTGATCGTTTTACTTGGTCCTACAGGGGTGGGCAAGACGGAACTGGCGCTCCGTCTTGCCCATCATTTACATTCCCCTATTATTAATGCCGACAGCCGGCAAATATTTGCCGAAATACCTATCGGTACTGCTGCTCCGACGCCTAAGCAACAGGCAAAAGCCAAGCATTATTTTGTAGGCAATCATCATCTGGAAGATTATTATTCTGCCTCTATGTACGAGCAGGATGTGCTGGCACTGCTCGACCGGCTCTACAAAGAGCATGACGCTTTGCTGCTGACTGGAGGCAGTATGATGTATATCGATGCCGTATGTGATGGTATTGACGATATTCCCACCATTCGCGACGATGTGCGGACAGAGATGAAGCGACGTCTGGCCGAAGAAGGATTGCCGGCCCTTGTAGAAGAGTTACATCAGCTCGATCCTCAACACTGGGCCATAGTCGACCGCAACAATCCAAGACGCGTAGTACACGCACTTGAGATCTGTCATCAGACCGGCAAAACCTATACCAGCTTTCGCAAGCAGGACTTGAGGAAACAGAATCCGGGCAATCTGTCCAACACACGTACAACTCCTTCCGGTACTACCTTCGATATAATAAAAGTCGGTCTGGAACGTCCACGTGAGCAACTGTATGACAGAATCAATGCCCGTGTACTGGATATGATGAATGAAGGAATGGAAGAAGAGGCACTCCGTGTCTACCCTCTGCGTCATCTCAATGCGCTTAATACTGTGGGATACAAGGAGTTGTTCCATTACTTTGATGGAAAGATTGATCATGAAGAGGCTGTCCGGCAAATCCAGTCGAACACACGACGCTATATGCGCAAACAAATGACTTGGTTCAAGAAGGACGCTAGAATCAGATGGTTCGCTCCCGATAACGTTGAAGATATCTTAAAATACATCGATGAAAAGACGCAGTAAATAAGGTTTTTCGTAAATTTGCAAAATCACACAAAGACAGATTATTCTATAGACTTCGATAATGAAAAAAATCAAAGCACTCCTATCATGGCTTCTTGATAAAGCACGTCGCTTTTGGCCATGGTACAAATCTCTCTATCGTGGTAAGGCGTGGTACACCAAGACCATCTTGGTGATCGTTTCCTGCATTGCCGCTTTTATTATTTATTTGGGACTGGTGGACATCAACTTCCTCTGGCTCTTCGGTAAAAGCCCCGGCTATTTCTCCGGAATCATGGATCCCCAAACCTCACAGGCATCCGAGATCTACAGCGCCGATGGCAAACTGATCGGAAAGTTCTTCAATGAGAACCGTACCCCAGTAAAATACGAGGATGTCAATCCTGCTTTCTTCAAAGCGTTGATCGACACAGAGGATGAGCGTTACTACAAGCGCCCGCGTGGTTTGGCTGTCGATCCCATCGGTCTGTTCGCAGTAGTGAAAGATGCATTGTTGCGGCATGACAGCCGTGGAGCATCGACCATCTCACAGCAGCTGGCCAAGAATATGTTCCGTGTACGTTCGCAGTATTCAACAGGATTGTTGGGACATATTCCCGGTGTGCGGATACTTATCATCAAGAGTAAGGAGTGGATCATCGCGACAAAATTGGAGACGGTATACAACAAGAAAGAAATTCTGACGATGTATGCCAACACCGTTGATTTCGGATCAAATGCCTATGGCATAAAGATCGCCGCACAGACCTATTTCAACCGTTCACCCAAAGATCTGACGACAGAGCAGTGTGCCGTTCTGGTAGGTATGCTGAAAGCAACATCCTACTATAATCCACGACTCAATCCTGAGAACAGCCTGGCACGCCGCAACACTGTACTCAATAATATGTACACTCACGGAGACCTGACACGTGAGGAATGCGACTCGCTGCAACAGATTCCCATCAAACTCGATTTTAAGGTCGAAGAAAACTATGACGGACAGGCCATGTACTTCCGTGAAGCTATTGCAGACGATCTGAAAGACTGGTGCGAGGAGAACGGATACGATCTATACAACTCCGGACTGAAGATCTATACCACCATCGACACTCGTATGCAAAAGTATGCCGAAGATGCCGTGCGGAAAGAAATGAAGCAGGTGCAACGCAACTTTGACAATCACTGGAGCATCTATCGCAATCAGAATTCCAACTGGATGCGTCAGGAGCCTTGGCGTGATGAGAATGGAAATCCTATTCCCGACTTTATCCAACAGATAGCAGAACGTCAGCCCTTCTATAAGGCTCTGATGGCCCGCTACCCCAATGATCCCGACTCCGTGAGATATTATTACAAGGAGTGGAAACATCCTGTAAAGCTCTTCGACTATGACAAGGGAACGATCACCAAGGATATGACGTCAGAAGACTCTATCAAATACATGGTATCGTTCATGCATTGTGCCTTTGTGGCAATGGAACCGCAGACAGGAGCTGTCAAGGCTTGGGTCGGAGACATTGACTTCAAGACGTGGAAATATGACAAGGTGCGCGCCATGCGTCAACCGGGTTCCACCTTCAAGCTCTTCGTCTACACGGAAGCCATGAACCAGGGCCTCACCCCATGCGACAAGCGACGTGATGAGTATATCTCCATGCAGGTGTACGACAAGAAGAAGCATGAGATGACCACATGGACACCGGGCAATGCCAATGGGTCTTTCTCCGGTGACTCGATGCCGCTGAAGAGCGCTTTCGCCAAGAGTATCAACTCGGTTGCCGTGCGTCTCGGACAGGAGATGGGCATTAAGCGCATCATTGAGACAGCAAAGGCCATGGGTATCGTATCACCGCTCGATGACACGCCATCACTGGCACTGGGCTCATCGGATGTCAATCTGCAGGAATTGTGCAATGCCTATTGTACTGTGGCTGACAATGGTCAGCACCATGCTCCCGTGCTCGTCACCCGTATTCTTGACAAAGACGGTAATGAAGTATTCCGTGACAATAGTGAAGGCGAGCAGGTGATCCCCTATAAGAGTGCCTTCCTTATGCAACAGTTATTGCAGGGAGGTATGCGCGAACCGGGTGGCACATCGCAGAGCCTGTGGGGCTATGTCGGAAAATATCGGGATACGGAGTTCGGTGGAAAGACCGGTACCTCTAACAACCATTCCGATGCTTGGTTCATGGGCGTCAGTCCTCGACTTGTAGTCGGCGCATGGGTAGGAGGCGAATATCGGTCCATCCACTTCCGCACAGGAGCCTTAGGACAGGGATCACGTACAGCCCTTCCTATATGTGGCTATTTCCTGCAGTCTGTCTTCGGCGACCCGGCCTTCCAGAACTACCATGGAAAGTTCGAGAAGCCCGACGACTCGAGCATCACTCCGGATATGTATCAATGTCAGAGTTACGCACCTCAGGTGAAACGCGACACCACACATCGTGACTCCACCATCGTGACACATGAAGAGATCATTCTGGACGATGAGGGCAACCCCATCGAGCAACCGGAAGAGACAGAGAGACAGGCCGAAAAGAACGGAGCCGCCTCTACGTCCGAACCGAAAAAAGAGAAAAAGCGGCAGCCACGTGAGGAAGCCGTTTCTCTCGACAACCTATAATTATGCCGGACAAAAGAGAAGATATCATTCCGATAGATCCGAAGAATGTGGAGATGCAACAGGCACTCCAACTTATACAGTTTACCCGTCAGTCGCTTTTCCTCACAGGAAAAGCGGGGACGGGTAAATCTACTTTTCTTCGGTACATAGCCGCCACGACCAAAAAGAAATATATCATCTTAGCCCCCACGGGTATTGCTGCCATCAATGCCGGAGGCTCTACACTGCATAGTTTTTTCAAGCTGCCTTTCTATCCGTTGGTGCCAACGGATATCCGTTATACTCCCCGGCATATCCGCCAAACCCTGAAATACAATAAGGAGAAAATTAAGATAATCCGTGAACTCGAACTGCTGATTATCGACGAGATATCCATGGTGCGTGCCGACATGCTTGATTTTATCGACAAGGTACTCCGCATCTATAGCGGAAATATGCGCGAGCCTTTCGGAGGCAAGCAATTATTGATGGTAGGTGATGTCTATCAGCTTGAGCCCGTTGTGACAAGTGATGCCCGGCAGATCCTCGAGCCCTTCTATCCCTCTGCCTTTTTCTTTTATGCCCATGTATTCCGGCAGATGCCTTTGGTCTCCATAGAACTTCGCAAGGTCTACCGCCAAAGCGATCCAACGTTTATAAGCATTCTCGATCACATACGTGTATCGCAAGTCAGCGATACCGATCTGGCATTACTTAACAAACGTGTGGAACAGAACGGAGCACAAACGGAACAGGCCCCCCAAAACCAAGACTCACCATTGAGCATCACGCTTTCCGCACGTCGCGATGTCGTAGATTATATCAATCGTCAGGAACTCGATGCACTGGAAGGTGGCAGTGAGATATTTCAGGGTATCATCGAAGGCGACTTTCCGCAATCAAGTCTGCCGACTCCACAGGAATTAGAGATGAAACTGGGAGCTCAGATCCTTTTCGTGAAAAACGATATCGACCATCGTTGGGTGAATGGCACTCTGGGTACAGTTATTGGTTTCGATGACGATACACATGATGTCATCTACATACGTACAGAGAAAGGAAAGGAATATGCCGTAGAGCGTGCCAAATGGGCCAATGTGCGTTACAGGTACAACGATAAAGAGAAAAAAATAGAAGAAGAAGAAATCGGTACATACGAACAGTTTCCTATCCGATTGGCTTGGGCGATCACGGTACACAAAAGTCAGGGACTGACCTTCTCGCGTGTCCGGATCGACTTCTCTGGTGGCGTATTTGCAGGTGGACAGACCTATGTTGCTCTATCTAGGTGTACCTCATTGGAAGGTATTCAGCTGAAGGCGCCGATCCAAAGAAGCGACATCTTTGTCCGCAATGAAGTGGCCCAATTCGCCACTCGGTATAATGATAATCATGCCATAGCGGTCGCCCTGAAGCAGAGCAAGGCCGATAAGGAATATTATGATGCCGTACAAGCATTCGATCGGGGTAACATGCAGGAGGCACTCGATTCCTTCTTTCTAGCCATCCATAGCCGCTATGATATCGAGAAACCTGTAGCCCGCCGGTATATCCGACGAAAGCTTGACATCATCAACCGGCAACGCAAAGAGATTGAAGCACTTAAGGAAGCAGCACATAAGAAAGATGAATATCTCAAGCGGCTGGCTGTTGAATATGTGATTATGGCTAAGGATTGCGAACACGAAGGTATGAGGGAAGCAGCCTTACGCAATTATGAAAAAACTCTCGAACTTTGCCCGGATCTGCCGGAAGCTAAGAGAAAGGTAGAGAAGCTGAAGGCTGATATGTCTTGACTGATGTCTATCGGTTGAAGAAACGGATAGTTCTTCTCATAACGTTTCCATTTATAAGCATGACAAGCAGACGATTTCCCAAAAATTATTAGAGATCTTAAGGATATTTCGTTCCATCGCCAAATGATTCATTAACATTTGTCAAATGTAGTGGGTTGCGTCAAGACAAAGTGACGGATGGGATTCCGAAAGAAGAATGAAAGCCATAGGGAAAAGCAATGACATAACATAGGAGCTTCCCACAAACCGATCTGGGGTAATCGAGTAGGAGGTAAATACTAATCATAGATATTTATCTCCTACTTTCGTATTTAGTCGTCCCTTAAAAAGCCCATTTTTGCGAGATATTGTTCAGACACAGCATCTCGCGTATTTTTTGAAGCATGCACCAAAGAGCTTTCATGGCTCTTTTGAAGTTATAGGCC
>ENA-OOWN01000228-OOWN01000228.1-human-gut-metagenome-genome-assembly--contig:-NODE-228-length-49963-cov-10.237076_pt1 | contig 49963 bp, 42 predicted proteins | sample MGYA00241406_ERZ501319 | MGnify/ENA primary metagenome ERZ501319 (study PRJEB25962, sample SAMEA2042734) | human gut metagenome | biome: human gut; feature: human-associated habitat; material: faeces... | reverse complement strand
GCATTTTATCCGCTTATGCAACTTATAATCAGGGATTTAATTTATAGAAGTCCCCATTAGGATATTGCAACCACAGATTAGTGCTTCAATTGTACCTAAACTAAATGATTCAATATCAGAATTTTGAATAAAGAGTGCACTTTTGCATAACTCTATGAGCAAATTTTCATGTGGTATATAATCATGAAATGTAGCACATGGTATATTACTTATGGCTAAGGAATCATCATTCGTCTTAAATTCCCCATATATATCAACATGCAGATTTGTCCGTTTTTCTTTATTTAGCTTTTGGACTGCTTCGCAGATCTGTAAATTCCTCTTAATAATTCTTCCACCTCCAATAAGAATAATACGATTGCAATCTCGGGTTGTCGTGTTGGTAGGCAGTTTGTCATACATTTCCCAGTTTATAGCATTAGTTAATACTTCTATCTTATCTTTGTATTTTGGGAATATTCTTGAAATTAGATTTTTGTAGGTTTGACTAACGCACAAAATTAAATCTGCTTTTTCCAATATATCCTTTTCTAGTTTAGAGTTGATTCCAAGTTCTAAATATACACATCCATGCATTAAATATATTATTTTTTTCTTTAATAAATGTGCAATAATTAAATCGCTTTTCTTCAAAAATAATCCAGAAAAAATAACGACATCAGATATTAAAATTTTATATAAATTTTCAAGTCGTTTTATAAGTGGATTATTACTACGGGGATATAAAACATCTTTTTTTAAAACAGATAACAAGTTCTTGTTTACTTCGTAGGGTCCTCCAATTTTCTGATATTCGCCTAAAAAAAATATTTTCATTTGAATAAAATTATTTGTTCTGCAATTTCTTTTTTAAGGTATATATTTGGAAAGCCACATTTGTATTGAACTTAGATGCAATATATAGTATTACCCTATTTAATAATGATGTATTCATTTTAAATATATACATATTCACTTCTGGATATATTGATTTAAATTCATGGCTGTTGTAATTTGAAGATAAAAGAGCACAAAATTTTATTCTTAGCTTATTTTCAATTATTTCATGTTTGAAAATTTCTTTACTGATTAATTTCTCCAACAAATTAATGTATTTTTTTCTCATTTCTATATTTTCTTTATTATTGTTCCTTGTTATAGATAAGGGATTTATATAATAATCGTAGTGATAATAAGCATTTGGAATATATGCCAATTTTATAGGATGTTGCAAAATTTGGATCCAAAACAGCACATCTTCACAATAGTTTATTCCTTTAGGAAAGTGTATATTATGTTTTTCAATAACAGACTTTTTTATCATTTTATTCCAAGTTGCTCCATGTAATTTCCCTTGTAAAATTTCTCGGGTAATATTTGTGGGATTAGAATTTTCTGGTTCTTGTTTTATGTATATGGTTTTATTCTCTGTTTCAACATAATAATCAGTGATTACTAAATCAGCTTCAGTTTTAATTAATATATTTACCATAGATTCTATCATGGTATGTTCAATCCAGTCATCACAATCGCAATATATTATATAATCTCCTGTTGCTTGTTGTAATCCAAATTCTCTTGTTGCACTTATTCCGGAATTATTTCTGTCAAAAAATATCACCCTTTTATCTTGTTTTGCTATTCTTTTACAGATTTCACTGGAGTGGTCCGTGCTACCATCGTTAATAAGTATTATTTCAGTATCTATGTAAGTCTGATTTAGGACGCTATTAATTGATCTTTGGAGATATTTTTCTCCGTTATAGATAGGTATTATTATAGATACCTTTTTGTTGCAGTTTGTCGGGTGACTATGGATTCCTATCCAGTTATCTTTAAAGATGTCTGGTGTAATATAGGACCACCATCTTTGTGGGTAAATCGTTAATATGTTTTTCGTGTTAAGATTAGCAGCCCAATAGCTAAATGATGAATTGGCAATAATATTAATATCACATAATGACATTAATAGTAAATCCATGTAACTATTTTCTCCCGTATTCCAGTTAACGACACATGCGTTCTCTGTTTCATATTTTTCTACTTTTAAATTGGAGTCATCTGAGAAGAATATGAAATATGGATTTGTAAAATTCTCTTTTACATATTTTATTGCCTCTTTATAATAATAATCTGTACAAACATTACCATAGATCTGATTATGTTTTAAATAATCACCTCTTCTGATATGTATGCTGACAGTTGTGTATTGGCTTAGTTTATTTATAAAATTTTTGTTCTCTATTGATAATTTTCTATAGTCTAATTCGATTTTAGAATTGTGTAATTCTTCTTGGTATTTTTTATTAAAATAATACCCGCTATATATTAGTGCTTTGGGATGTGTGCTAATATCTTTACCAATCGAGGTCTTGCATATCCTTATAGCTATCTTGTATATTATTTTAATGAATAGATTTGATTTAAGAGTAATGTCTCCTTTTAGTATCTTGTTTAGTTCAAATCCATAATGTTCATTGAGAAGGTATTTGTTGTAAATTACATATACGTTATAACCTTTTTCTTTAAGGTATAAGTAGTATATATATTGAAAAATTTGATTACCCAATCCTGCTTGGAACTGTACTATTTTCATATTTTATAAATTTAAATAGCTTTTTTCCCTATTATTTTATTTATTTTATTTATAAGTCTGCAAGCTGTTAATAAGAAAAGATAGCTAAATTTGGAATAGTCTGCATTCTGTTTGAATAATATGTAAATAGGAGAGTAAATAAATTGTAGATCTTTCATGCCAACAATCATAGTCGGTTCTATAAAAGCTGACTTAGGATCTTGCATATATTTGAATATTATACAATCTTGTAGTCTCTTCCCCTTCATTTGTTCTAGTAATGAGTTATTCATAAATGCATATGGCTCATGAGGTTGAGAGAAATTGAAATAATGGATTATTTTTGCATTCCCTAATGCTTTTGCTCCGTATTTGAGTTGACAATTATATATATCATCCAAAGGTTTGATTAAATGTCCGGTCTCTATATTAGTTTTTGCAAATGTTGGTTGGTCAAAATCTAATCCTTGCTTGCAACTATCAATCCAGTTTTTATGCCATTTTTTAAAAAAAGAATGAACCTTTTCGTTGTCTTTAATTAGTAGCACACCGGAATTGAAATATTCTAACTCATTTTCTAAAGAATAACCTAGCATTTTAGCTCGTTCAAAAATGGATTTACCTAATGGATATTTATCTAATGTCGTATGTAAATCATATACAGCTCCTAAATCAATATTTAGATTGAAAACGGAATCTATATTTTCTGTAATTATTGTATCGCAATCAATAAATAACATATTGCCTGAAATATGTTCCCTTATTGATGTTTTGAGCCATCTCGATTTTTGCTTTGCAGTATTATAGTTTTGGGGAATTTCGATGATTTTTAGCTCAGTAATATATTGTTTTATTTCATCTCTGTCGTCTTTAAGACTATTTGCTGTGTCGTCGTCACACAACACAGTAATATGAGCATTGGGGGTATGAGTTCTTAAACTATATATTGATATTAATGCTTGTTGATAATATAGGTCATTATTGTTGCTAATTAATATATAGACGTATTTATTTGTTTGCATGATTGTTTTATGACTTAATTTGGGTAAACGTTCTATTTTTCCGCCACTCCGATTTTATCAGCTTTTTTTTAGGCGATAAAACAAAAATGTCTGCAAGAAAATATTTTGTTTTCACATTCTGATTTAAAAAACATGGTAGAAGATTCTTCTTGTCGCAGTCTTTACCATGTAGATTTGCAGAACCGTCTTTTATGATGTTTTAAGGGTTTTGCGGGTTTATCGTGTAGTTCACAGCTTCTCGTCAGTTTGTTTGCCATAGGATTGCATTTCTTCTTTTAGCAACCATAACAGAGTTATACATGGAAATGCCGCTGCTTAAAATACGTATCCCTATGATAAGCTATGTCCGACCACTATATCCAGTAGCACTTGGATGCCTCGTCAAATACCGGTTTCTTAAACTTTCCAATGACAGGACTTCCATCTTCACGGTTGGACTGTTATAGGAATCACCGGTAATATGTATTTTTGCAACCTTGGTATCTGTAACCTGTACAGTCTTGACTAACTTCTCGTTCCATAGCTGATGACGCTGCCAGTTCATGAACTTGTCGTAATTTACTCCATAATCAGCACAGGACTCGCGAAGATCCTTGGTCTTGCTGCATAACTGATAGAGGTCATACACCTCCTGGTAGTTTACTTTTTCTTTTGCCATAATCATTATTGTTAAAGGTTACAGAGCAAAGATATGTTAGGCTACGTTGTATGTCAAGGCGGAAAATAGTATGGTTACACCTTATCAAATTCTTACTCAGATTTTTAATATAATCTTGGTAAATTCACTAAACGTTATTTTAATGACTACTTAGTTTCTCCCATAAATTATATCGTTCATATACAGCTTTGATTTGTTCGTCATTTTCACATTTATCTTCTGTATTGATTTTAAATAATCCTATATCTTGTACATTCATATTCATTAAATAATCTTCCCCTTGCTTATCATGAGTATAACATTTTAATATGTTAGTTCCTTGTTTCAAGGCCATGGCATTAAACCAGACATCGTCTGCATATTTGCAGATGTCCATATAAACCTGTTCGTTGAATACTTCTTTGTGTAGTGAATGAGGGGGATATAATACTCCGCCAACACCTGTAAAGAAATTGAGGGGAGAACTATCTGAGGGATTAGCATACCAGTTCCATTTCATGTAACTGACAGGTTTACCAATTTGATCTAATACCATTTGATGAATACGGTTGGCAATGATACTTTGGGGATATAGTTTGTGCATATTTACGAGTTTTTCGACCAAATCGTATTCGTATATTGCATCATCATCAATGGTAATAATGGAAGCTTCGGGATACTTTTTCAGTGTTGGTATCAATTTTGTATAAGATCGTATGTCTTTGCAGTAGGAGATTTCCAAACCTCGATTTTGTTGTTTTTGTAAAGTTATAGGTAAAGTTATATTTCTCATATCTTCCCCGAGCCAAAGGACAATACGATTAGGTTTCATACTCCCTTGCATGATACTTTCAATGGTTATAGCGACATCAAATAAGCGTTTGCCATAAGTGGTTAGCGATACAATGATTTCATTTTCATCATTTTTCTCATTTGTGATACCAGAATCTTTACAGTTTAAGACTTTGTCAATGAGGTATAAATTGCGAATATCGTAATTAAGTTGTTCTTTTAAACATTGGTTGTGATATCCTACATTGAAAAAGGATTTAATTTTTTTGATAAAATTAATCATTGGCGTTACTTTTTATTTTTGATTTTATAAATTGCATGATATTATACTGTCCCATTAATTGTGTACATGTAAGTGTTAGAATTGTAGATAATGTTCCTTTGGTGATAAGGGGAAAAATCCAGTTGTCAGGCCATTCAATTTGGTTAAGTAGTAATAATAACGCAGCTACACATATTGCGGTGAAAGATGGCCGGATTAATTCTTTTAACATCGGTACAATGGATTGACAGAGTACGTAACGGTACATCAGCCAATATGTAATGATAAAGTTGAGCATTAGAGTGATTGTCCAAGCCCATGCCATTGCTTCGAGTGTTCGGAATACAAAGGCGGCAATCAAAAAACCTGTAACAGTAGTGATCGTATTTCGGATACCTAACCAAAATTGCATTTTTGTATTGTTGCAGACCAGATATATACTGCCTGATGTGGACAGTATCATCTGTAAGGGAAGAGACAAGGCTAATATAGAAAAAATAGGAATAGCCCTTTCCCATTGATAACCGAAAAATAAATGAATGATTTCTTTAGACATAAATGCTAAAATCACTCCAATAGGAAAAGATAAAGTGGCAACAAAACGTATTATTTTCACATATTTTTCCCCTAAACTGATTTTGTCATTCTGTAAATCTCTTAAAATCGGTTGTAGAACGGGATTGATTACTGATGTAACATTTTGTAAGGGAAGTTGCATTAATCGATATGCTTTTTCGTAAATTCCTAATAGACTTACACTTAAAAACCTTCCAATAATCAATTTGTCTAAATTGCGGGAAAAATAGTTGACGAACTCAAATAAAAACTGATAGGAAGAATAAGAAAATATTTTTTTTATCGGTCTAATTTGAAAACTCCAGTCTATTCTAAGTTTATAATAAAATGCATTCCAGCAGAAAACCCCAACAGAACTAATGACTGGAGAAATAAGTAGTGCATAAACTCCTGCTCCTCTCCAGGCTGCTATTACTGATAGTATTCCTGAACTAATTTGTAGAGTCAGGGTGCGTTTTGCAATTTCTTTGAAGCGTTTATTTTTTGCCATTAACGCATTTGGTACAACATTGGCTGATGTGAAAAATACTTGTATACACAATATTTGGCAGACTGAAATTAGTAAATCATTGTTATAAAAGGCGGCTATTCCCCATGCCCCTACAAAAAGGATAAATGCCAGTGTCAATCCCAAACTTAAAGAAAATGTGAATATCGAATTTATTTCTGATGGTGAAAGATCTTTTTGTATAACTGCTGGACCAATGCCTATTGTCCCGAATATTTGAAGAAAGGCAATTATTACTGATGCAACCGCTACAACACCATATTCCGTTGGAGATAAAATTCTGGCTAATATCATTGAGATAATGATACTAATAATCAGTCCGGAATATTTTTCTACTGCACTCCAAAAAATACCATGTATGAAATCTTGTTTGATTGAAGACATAGTGTAAGTTCTACAAATTGAGACTATCTTAAAAAAACTGCATCTCATTATTAATTTATCATTCCTAGGGTGGAACGACACTGTTTCACAATCAATATTAATACGGGCACTTTCATTTAGCTTATTTTAGGAAAGTTCACCTATAACAAATCTACCATCGCAACATATGTTTCTATACCATAATCCACAGCAATAGGAAAAGCTTAGAGGTAGCAATAGAGCCTAATCAGAATGGCGCACTATATATGACTAAAATCACAAAGAATATAGATGTATAACATTTGCTAAGATGATAACCTTTACAACCGTCCACGATAACGTTATCATCGCCCATCGATAACGTTATCATCAGCCGATGATAACCTATTGCGGTTCCTGCTTCAACAAATCCAGTGTCTGACACACGGAAAGGTGCTTGCGGTGCATCAAGGGGGAACGATATTCCACTTCCACAAAGTTGTCTTTGGCCAAACGGGAAAAGGTATTTTTCAATAATCCCGATAGATGGGTTGCCGTACCCTGCAACTTGTACTCTTCTGAGGCCGACTTCAGGCCACAATATTGAGCAGTGCCGCCTAAATCGACCGGACGATGTTTTACGCCAACCAAATTGGTGTTCAGCCGCAGCTGACCGTCGTGTTCACGGGAAACAGTAATCACCAGCTGGATGGTATAGCTCATCTCCTCGCCGGGCTTGGGAGCGGCCACCTCGATGCCTCCGGAGCTGAGATCGCTCAGCAGGGCCTGCTTCCCGCCCACAGGCGACTTGGCCTTTGCGGCCGACTGAATGTTCACGAAATGCTCGTGGAGCGTGCTGCGACCAGCTTTCAAGTGGGCGAAGAAGACACGCACGGTCATGTAGAACTCCTGACGGGTGAGGATGTCCGTGGGAATGCCTTCGGCACGGACCATCGCAACGAGGATGCGCTCCACTTCTTTCAGGCTGGGAGCCGAGTGCAGACGGGCGATATAGGCATCGAGCCTCTCGGGGTCTGCAACGTAGAAGGATAGGTAGCTCCGGGCTTCTTCTTCGGTGATTTCTTGGTTGTTTGTCATATATATAAAGGTGTAAAAGTGCTTTTTAGGACGGTGATGATCCGGATTTCCGGACAGAAGGCGGATGGAGCCGGATAGCCTTGAATAAACGTATCATTCCGCTTTTCCTGACCTATCTTTGCAACGTCGGGAGGCCGACAGGGGTCTTTGACAGGTTGCTACAAGAACAGGAGGAGAGAGAAAAGGATGAACGTAATTCTTTTAATCACTTTATCTAAAATCTCTATTGAAATGATCAACTATTCTACTTACATGAAGGCGAATCCGACCGACGAGTCGGCACCCTTGAAAGCGTATGCGAGAGTACAGATGACGGAACTGATGACGTTCGACAAGTTCGTGAAACACATTGCCGACCACAACGGGGTATATACCCGGGGGACGGTGAAAGGGGTGGTATCGGACATGTGCGAATGCCTCGTGGAGATGCTGCTCTCGGGACGGAAAGTGATGCTGGGCGACCTGGGCGACTTCTGGATCTCCATCAGTTCGGTGGGGGCCGACTCGCTCCAGGATTTCACTGCGCAGAACATCAAGGAAGTAAACATCGTATTCACACCGGGGGAGGATTTCCAGAATCTGGCGGGACGCGCCACGTTCAACCTCGTAAGCAGCCGCCTGGCACAACAGGCGACGCTGAAGGCGGAGAAGAGCGGACAGACGACCGTAGACCTGGAAGCGGCCAAGAACAAGAAGCCCTCGGGAGGCTCGCAAGGCGGCTCTACAACGACGGAGCCGGACGACAACCAGGAGGGTAATCCTTTATTGTAACCGCCAATCTGTTGTGAAGGATGGTACTGCTGATATTGTTTTACTTAAAAACCAAACGTATGAAACTGAATTGGAAAAAACTGCTGACTTATCTCGTCCGTTTTGTTGAACTGCTGCTGACCGGTGCCATCGGGGGTGCGGCAGGAGGCAACATGCTGGGATGATGAGACGCATTACACTGATCGTCGTGCACTGCTCCGCCAACGGGGCGGGATGCACACTCCGCTGCAAGGACATCGACCGCTACCACCGATCGCTGGGCTGGACGGGCTGTGGGTATCACTACGTGATTCCCACAGACGGAACCGTGGAGACCGGACGGGAGGAGGAGCGCGTCGGAGCCCATTGCAGAAACCACAACCGGCACAGCATAGGCGTGTGCTACATCGGCGGACTGGCTGCGGACGGCCGGACACCGACGGACACGCGCACACCCGAACAGCGGGCCGCGTTGAGGAAGTTGCTGGAGGCTCTGCACCGGAAGTATCCCGAAGCCCTGATCGTGGGGCACAGGGACCTGGATGCGCGGAAGGCGTGTCCGTGCTTCGATGCGGCGGCCGAGTATGCTGACTTGCAACCCTGATGAGGGGATGCGGGTAATCTGAAACATTTTTTCCCTTCCTCCTGTCTCTTGTAGTTCCGATTAAAGAAGCTGTATGAAGTCCGGCTCCACTTCGACAGACGCCGCCAGAACCGTGGGAAGCTCTACCAACAGACGCCTGACGCGCGAACCGCGGACGGAAAGCAGATGGCCTTCCATGCCGTCCAGCTGGCCGCCGATGATGCGGATGGGACGCAGGCGCATGTCCGGGGTGATTTCGTCCGGACGGTAATAGCGGGGAAACTCGGTGGCAGACACAGCCCGGATGAAACGTTCCATATCGGCCTGACGGACGGTCATGGGGACACGCCCTTTCTGGTACCGGTACTGGAAGGTGGGCACGCTGCCGACGATCGGGTCGAGGGTGCCGCGGGTGTCGAAAACGAAGAGAAGGTCCGGCAAAAAGGGGAGCAGACGGCGTTCCCTCTTACCGTGGCGGACCAGAATCCTGGTGACCATCGGGGTGAAGCAGCGGATGTTCCTCTCTTCCAGCATCCGGTAGGCGGGGAGCTTGGCGTTGCTCCGCTTGAGGTCGCGCATGACAAACCATTGGGGGGTATCGTCCATCTGTTCGGCTTGAGACAATTCTTCTAATCCTGCAAGTGACTGTAAGGTGTACAGAAACAAGCAGTTACGTTACTGGATGGCGTAAGTTCGCTACAATACCGTCGTTTCATTTTTCTCCGTATTGTACGGATGGGGCGGGCGCTGCATCAGTGCCTCTTCCGACACCCGGCTGATGACGGTCTCCTAAAATGAGACGGTCATCTCTCTGCTTCACCGTTGGCACACAGATGACGCAGATGTCACGGATAAACGCAGATTTTTTATATATACACCTTATTTATATGCATTCATCCGTGTTAATCTGTGTCATCTGTGGTTCTATACTCCCTCAGAACGGGGTGGTCTTGCAACAGAAAGCATGAATTAATCAATAAAATACTTGTAAAAGAAAATTTTTTTGTACTTTTGTCCCCCGAATGACCGTCTCATTTTAGGAGACATTCATTTTCCTTTCTGTAATTATTCTCATTTACAAATCTTTCAGAATGATGTGATTGGCCTTGTCGACCTCGCAAGACTGGATGGAGTCCAGGTAGATTTGTGTGGTGGTTTCGGAATCGTGGCCCAGCCCCTCGCTGATGACAGAAAGGGGAATGGACTTGCAGCGGGCGATGGTGGCCCAGCTGTGACGGCTGTAGTAGAGCGACAAGGGGACGGAAAGACCGGCCAGACGGGCCAATGACTTGAGGTGGCGGTTGATTTTCAGCAGCTGGTTCTGGTATTGGCGGCGTTCGGTGCCGTCTTCTTTCCCGATGATGGGGAGCAGGTATTGGGTGGGATTGGGCTGCCGCTTGTCCAGGATGTCCTGCATCTGGCGGGTCCACTGCACGGTGAGCAGTTGCCCCGTCTTCTTCCGGCGGTAGGTGACGTAACCGTTGAGCAGGTCCTTTTTGCGGAGATAGGCCATGTCGACAAACGACATGCCCCGCATGCAGAAACTGAAGATGAACATGTCGCGCGCAAAGTCGAGGCGGGGGAAGGCGGAAAGGTCGAACTCCTTGAGACGCTTGACCTCGGCGAAGGAGATGCTCCGCTTGACCGTCTTGTCTATGCCGCAATAGACATGCCTGAAGGGATGGCAGTCGGGGGTAAGCCCCCGGGCAACGGCCATCCGATAGTTGGTGCGGAGGATGCGCATGTAGAAAGAGGTGGTGTTGCGCGACAGGCCGCGCCTGAGCAGGGTGGCTTCGTAAAGCTCCAGAAGGTCGGAGTCCATCTTGTCGAACGTGAGGTCCACGCCCTGCCGGAAGCTGATGAAGCTGTTGAGGGTGGAACGGTAGGTCTCGCTGGAACGGAGTTTGCCTACCTGCCTCTTGTGCAGGATTTGGGAGTGGATGAAGTTGAAGACACTGCAGGTGTTTTCCCCGGTAGGGACAGACGATTGGGGGGTGAGTCGGATTGAAGTCATATCATTCATTTGTTTTAGGGATGGCTACTGAACGGCCGCAAAAATGCGGACGAGGAGGATATTTGGCCTTTTTTCTTACATGAAAAGGAAAAAAATACTCAATAATGTGTTATGTAACATAAAAATAACTATCTTTGCACGCAAAATAAAAGCTGATTCCGCACAGGTGGAAGGCTTTTATGGCATGTCTAACTTAAATTTGAATGAAAATGTTGAAGGAAAAAGCTGGCGAAACTGCTGGAAAAATTTGGAACGCACTGAATGAAACGGAAGGCTTGACTGCTAAACAGATCAAGAAAGCAACAAAATTGATTGACAAGGACCTGTACCTGGGACTTGGCTGGTTATTGAGAGAAGACAAAATTTCTACTTCGGAAGTGGAAGGCGAACTGTTTGTGAAGCTGAACTAAGAAGAAATATTTATCTGACTATAAAAGGAATGCGTTGGCCGGGAAACCGCTGCCAACGCATTCTTTTTTAGTGGCGATGTGCATCGGGTAGAAGATTCGGATGATGCAGACAAGGTTAGGCAGATAGAGTAGGGGTGGAATAAGATAGGATGCGGCTCGGCATAATCAAATTGAAAATTTCATTTTCATTTGCTTCTGCTCTCACCTTTCACTATCTTTGCACCGCTTTTATTTATAACACTATCCAATGAAGAATATACGAAACTTTTGTATCATAGCCCACATTGACCACGGGAAATCTACGCTGGCAGACCGTCTGCTGGAATTTACACATACCATACAAATCACCGAAGGACAAATGCTGGACGATATGGACCTGGAACGCGAACGCGGTATCACCATCAAGAGCCATGCCATCCAGATGGAATATGAATACAAAGGCGAAAAATATATCCTGAACCTCATCGACACGCCGGGACATGTGGACTTCTCGTACGAGGTGTCGCGCTCCATCGCGGCCTGCGAAGGGGCACTGCTCATCGTGGATGCCTCGCAGGGCGTGCAGGCACAGACCATCTCGAACCTCTACATGGCCATCGAGCACGACCTGGAGATTATCCCCGTCATCAACAAGTGTGACATGCCCAGCGCCATGCCCGACGAGGTGGAAGACGAAATCGTAGAACTGCTGGGCTGCAAGCGCGAAGAGATTATCCGTGCATCGGGCAAGACGGGCATGGGCGTGGAAGAGATTCTGGCAGCCGTCATCGAGCGCATTCCCCATCCCGAAGGCGACGAGAACGCACCGCTCCAGGCCCTGATCTTCGACTCGGTGTTCAACTCCTTCCGCGGCATCATTGCCTACTTCAAGATAGAGAACGGCATCATCCGCAAGGGTGACAAGGTGAAGTTCTTCAATACGGGCAAGGAATACGAGGCCGACGAGGTGGGCGTGCTGAAGATGGACATGGTGCCGCGCGACGAACTGCGTACGGGCGACGTGGGCTACATCATCTCGGGCATCAAGACTTCGCGCGAGGTCAAGGTGGGCGACACCATCACCCACATTGCCAATCCGTGCAAGGAGGCCATTGCGGGTTTCGAGGAAGTGAAGCCGATGGTCTTTGCCGGTGTCTATCCCATCGAGGCCGAGGACTTCGAGGATCTCCGCTCTTCGCTGGAGAAACTCCAGCTGAACGATGCCTCGCTTACCTTCCAGCCCGAATCGTCGCTGGCCCTGGGTTTCGGCTTCCGCTGCGGTTTCCTCGGCCTGCTCCATATGGAGATTGTGCAGGAGCGTCTGGACCGCGAGTTCGACATGAACGTCATCACCACCGTGCCCAACGTATCTTACAAGGTATTCGACAAGCAGGGCCATGTTATGGAGGTGCACAACCCTGGCAGCATGCCCGACATCACCATGATCGATCACATCGAGGAACCCTATATCCGCGCTTCGGTCATCACCAGTACCGACTACATCGGCCCCATCATGACCCTCTGTCTGGGCAAGCGCGGCGAGCTGGTGAAGCAGGAATACATTTCGGGCAACCGCGTGGAAATCTACTACGACATGCCGCTGGGCGAAATCGTCATCGACTTCTACGACAAGCTGAAGAGCATCTCCAAGGGGTATGCGTCCTTCGACTACCATGCCAATGGCTTCCGTCCGTCCAAGCTGGTGAAGCTCGACATCCTGCTCAACGGCGAACCGGTGGATGCACTCTCCACACTGACGCACTTCGACAACGCTTATGACCTGGGCCGCCGCATGTGCGAGAAACTGAAGGAACTGATTCCGCGGCAGCAGTTCGAGATAGCCATCCAGGCTGCCATCGGTGCCAAGATCATTGCCCGCGAAACCATCAAGGCCGTGCGCAAGGACGTGACGGCCAAGTGTTATGGCGGCGACGTGAGCCGTAAGCGCAAGCTGCTCGAGAAGCAGAAGCGGGGCAAGAAGCGCATGAAGCAGATCGGCAACGTGGAAGTGCCGCAAAAGGCCTTCCTGGCGGTGCTGAAGCTGGATTGATATAAGCTACGAGCTACGAGTGATGAGCTACGAGTAATTATGAAGTAAAGTCACTCGTCACTTGTAGCTTGTAGCTCGTAGCTAAAAAGATTAACCCCGGGGAGGATGCTCTCTTTCCATAGGACTGTCTTGGTGTCCTCCTCCTTAATACTATTTATATATAATGAGAAAAGTTCTATCGTTTTCGGCCTTCCTGATGGCCGGACTGCTGGTCAGCCAGTACCTCCCCCTGTGGGCGGGAGGAAATTATGATGCGGTGAAGACCGTGTCGAATGTGTTGCTTTACGTCTGCCTCGGCTTCATCATGATCAATGTGGGCCGTGAGTTCGAAGTCGACAAGTCGCGATGGCGGGCGTATGCCAAAGACTACTTTATCGCCATGGCCACCGCCGCCATGCCGTGGTTCCTGATTGCTCTCTATTACATGTTCGTCCTGTTGCCGTCTGCCTACTGGGGCAGCTGGGAGGCGTGGAAGGAAAACCTGCTGTTGAGTCGTTTTGCCGCGCCCACGTCGGCAGGCATCCTCTTCACCATGCTGGCCGCCATCGGGCTGAAGCAGAGCTGGATGTACAAGAAGATACAGGTGCTGGCCATCTTCGACGACCTGGACACCATCCTGCTGATGATTCCGCTGCAGATTATGATGATCGGGCTGAAGTGGCAGTTGCTGGCCATCATTGTCATCGTGATGCTGCTGCTGTCCTTCGGCTGGAAGCAGATGGGGCGCTACGACTGGCGGCAGGACTGGAAGGCCATCCTCTGCTATTCGGTGCTGGTATTTGCGGCCACACTGGGCATCTACCTGCTGAGCAAGCATTTCTATGGCGAGGAGGGTAGCATCCATGTGGAGGTGCTGCTGCCTGCTTTCGTGCTGGGTATGGTGATGAAGCACCGTGAACACGATTCGCCGGCCGAACGCCGGGCGGCTACGGGCATCTCTTTCCTGTTCATGTTTCTGGTGGGTATGGGCATGCCCCGTTTCCTGGGTGTGGACTTTGCGGAAGCGTCGGCCGGTAGTCATTCCGTCACCGGTTCGCAGGAGATGATGTCGTGGGGCATGATTGTGGTCCATGTCCTGGCCGTGTCCCTGTTGTCCAACCTCGGCAAGCTGTTTCCCGTCTTCTTCTACCGCGACCGTCAGTTCAGCGAACGTCTGGCACTGTCCATCGGTATGTTTACGCGCGGCGAGGTAGGGGCCGGTGTCATCTTCATTGCCCTGAGCTACAGCCTGGGCGGACCTGCCCTGCTCATCTCGGTACTGACCATCGTACTCAATCTGGTATTGACCGGTTTCTTTGTGCTGTGGGTCAAGAAGCTGGCCCTGCGCAGCTATCAGGCTGCAGAAGAGTAATCCGATTGGATAGACAATCTGTTCCCCTGCTTTTTACTGCGGATGTGCCTTCTGTACAATCAGCAGTGAGAAGTAGGGGAATTTTGTTGCGGCAATGCGGTGGGTGTCGCAGGTATAGACTTCTTCCGGTGTACCAACGTTCTCAAAATAGTGGTAAGTGTATTCGGGATGCCGGCCGATGCAGCGGTGTACTTCGTCGGTGCATTGCGACAGTTTCATGATGACGACGGTTCCGCCGTCTGCCATCAGGCGTTCCAGCTCTTCGGCGGTGGCATTGCCCGGCATGACGGTGAGCCGCTGCTCCTGACTGGCCACATGCAATCCGCCCAATGCTCCGGCGGCGATGAAGGCCGGAATGCCGGCGATGTGCGTTACGGGAACGCCTGCGGCCTGCAGCTTCTCATATATATAATGTATGGACGAATAGAAGCCCGCATCTCCTTCGGCCACGATGCACACGCGCTTTCCCCGGGCTTGCAGTTGCCGGGCTTCCGCGTAGACCCGGTCGTAGGCTTCCAGTGCGCGTTCGCGCTGTTTGCTCATAGGAAGGTGGAAGCGGCGGATGGCGTCTTCGGCCACGCCGAGCTGCAGCAGGATGTCGGCAGCCCTCGACAAACGGCGCCCGTCGCGTGTCAGGGTTTCGGGGCAATAGACGGCATCGGCTTCCTTCAGCTGCCTCCAGCCTTTCAGGGTAATCAGTTCCGGATCGCCCGGACCCAGGGAAACGAATTGGATGGGGTGTGACATAATGTTCGGCTTTCGTGGGTTAAGTTGCCTGCAAAGGTATGGAAAATATGTTATTCTGACGCCCCGGATAGGGAAGTTTCACATACGTAAGTTGTGATATTCCCCCGTTTCGGTTAACTTTGCGGCATAGTTTTAAAAATGATCCCGATGAACAAGATACTTCTGGCCGGCCTGATGCTGGCCGCCTCCTGTTGTCTGCCCTCGTGTGGCTCCAAGTCGGCCCGGTCGTCCGAAGCGGCGGCTGTCGATACGGTGGCCTGTGCCGAGCTTGATTCGGCTGCCGTTATCCGTCCGGCTTATGCCGAAGGTTATGAAGTGCGCTACCTCTCCGGCGGTGTGCGGCTGGTCGATGTGCAGGACCCGCAGAACCCGAAGGCTCCGGTCTACCGCTTTGCCCTCGTGCCTCGCGGTACCCGTCCGGCAGGCATTCCCCAAGACTATACCGTCATCGAGACGCCGGTGCGCAGCGTCATCTGCATGACGTCGCTCCAACTGTCCAACTTCATCGCCCTGGATGCCTGTCCGTTCGTGGCGGGCATCACCAGCACGCGCCATCTGTTCAACCCCACCATGAACAGCCAGGTGGAAGAAGGCAAGACGGTGAAGATAGGCATCGAAGGCAACTTCGACAGCGAAGTCATCATGAGCGTCAATCCCGACGTCATCTTCATCTCTCCTTTCAAGCGGGGGGGCTACGATGCCATGTACGATACGGGCATTCCGTTGGTGCCCCATCTGGGCTACAAGGAAATGACGCCGCTTGGACAGGCGGAATGGGTGAAGTTCATCGGCCTGTTCATCGGTCGCGAACGCGAGGCCAATGCCAAGTTTGCGGCCATCGAGACGCACTACAAGGAATTGTGCCGCCTGGCGGCAGGCGTGAAGAAGCGTCCCGTGGTGTTCAGCGGCGAGCTGCGCGGCGGCAACTGGTATGCCGTGGGCGGCAAGAGCTTCCTGGCCCAGCTGTTCCGCGATGCCGGGGCCGACTATTTCCTGAAGGATGATCCCCGTTCGGGAGGCGTGACGCTGGACTTTGAGACTGTCTACAGCCGGGCCGAGGAGGCCGACTTCTGGCGCATTGTCAACAGCTACGACGGCACTTTCTCCTACGACGCGCTGAAAGCTACCGACGCGCGTTATGCCGACTTCCGTGCTTTTCGGGAAAAAGGCATCATCTACTGCAACATGCGTACCACGCCTTTCTATGAGAGCATGCCCATGCAGCCCGAGGTGGTGCTGGAGGACCTGATACATGCCTTCCATCCCGACCTGCTGCCCGACTATAAACCTACTTATTACGAACGGCTGAAATGATTTCCGTATGCTGAAACGTCCCATACTTCCCCTGATGCTTCTGATGACGGTGCTCATCGTCGTGTTCTTCCTGCTGAACCTGTTGCTGGGTTCGGTGCACATCCCCTTGCGTTCGGTGTGCAGCATCCTGGCCGGCAGTACCGACGAGTCCGTCGTCTGGCAGAACATCATCTGGAAGTCGCGCGTGCCGCAGGCACTGACGGCACTGGTAGCCGGTGCGGGCCTGTCGGTCAGCGGCCTGCAGATGCAGACGGTGTTCCGTAATCCGCTGGCCGATCCGTCGGTACTGGGGGTAAGTTCGGGCGCCAGCCTCGGTGTGGCCTTTGTCGTGCTGCTGTCCGGGGCGGTGGGAGGCGTAGCCCTGAGCCATCTGGGATATCTGGGCGAGGTGGCTTTGTCGTTGGCGGCCATCGTGGGCGCCATGTCGGTGATGGCCCTCATCGTCTACGTGTCGATGAAGGTGCGGGGCAACGTGACGCTGCTCATCATCGGCGTCATGATAGGCTACGTGGCCAATGCCATTATCGGTGTGCTGAAGTTCTTCAGCGTCGAGGAAGACATCCGCGCCTACGTCATTTGGGGGCTGGGCAGCTTTGCCCGCGTCTCGGGCGACCAGATGCTGCTCTTCGTGGGCATCATGGCCGTGCTGCTGCCCCTCTCGTTCCTGCTCATCAAGACAATGAACCTGCTGCTGCTGGGCAACGGCTATGCGCGCAACCTGGGACTGAACATCCGCCGGGCCCGCCTGCTGGTCATCCTCTGTGCCGGTGTGCTGGTGGCCATCGTGACGGCCTATTGCGGGCCCATCATGTTCATCGGACTGGCCGTGCCCCACTTGTGCCGGGCCATCTTCCGCTCGTCCGATCATCGGGTGCTGATGCCTGCTACGCTGCTGGTGGGTGCGGCCTTGGCCCTGGTCTGCAACCTCATTGCCCGCATGCCTGGACTGGAAGGCGCCTTGCCCGTCAACTCGGTGACGGCCCTCATCGGCGCGCCGGTCGTGGCCTCGGTACTCTTCAAACGTAGAAAAAATGAATTCAATGAATAATACAGCTGTCCATAACTGTACCCGTCCCGCCGTCCACATCGAGGACCTGTCTATCGGCTATGCCCCCAAGCATGGCGTGAAGGTGGTGGCCTCCGGTATCTCAGCCGACATCTACGGTGGCGAACTGACCTGCCTGTTGGGAGCCAACGGGGTGGGGAAGTCCACCTTGCTCCGCACCCTCTCGGCCTTCCAGCCCAAGATGGGCGGCAGCATCTGGCTGCAGGGCAAGGAGATTGGCAGCTACACGGACACGCAGCTGTCGCGCGTGCTGAGCGTGGTGCTCACGGAGAAGTGCGACGTCCGCAACATGTCCGTCTTCGAACTGGTCAGCCTGGGACGCAGCCCGTATACCGGCTTCTGGGGAACCCTGTCGAAGGCCGACAAGGAAGTGGTGGAGCGTTCCATCGGCCTGGTGGGCATCGCCTCCCTGCACGACCGCATGGTCGACACCCTGAGTGACGGCGAACGGCAGAAGGTGATGATAGCCAAGGCTCTGGCACAGGAAACCCCCGTCATCTACCTGGACGAGCCGACGGCTTTCCTCGACTTCCCCAGCAAGGTGGAAATGATGCAGCTGCTCCATCAGCTGAGCCGCCGGACGGGCAAGACTATCTTCCTCTCGACCCACGACCTGGAACTGGCCCTGCAGATTGCCGATCGGATCTGGCTGATGGACAAGACAAACGGCGTAACCATCGGCACGCCCGAAGACCTGGCCCTGGACGGCAGCCTGAGCGGTTTCTTCGCCCGCAAAGGAATCGTTTTCGACCTGGAGACCGGCCTCTTCCGTGTGGACAACGAATATACATCGCAGATACGCCTCGTCGGTCACGGACAGCGTTACGCCATGGTGCGCAAGGCCCTGCAACGGAACGGCATCCTGGCCAACCGCAACGTGGAGTCGGACATCTTCATCGAGACGGGCGACCTCCGGGGCGACGGCACCTTTCTGCTGCACCGGCCGGATGACAGTCCGGTAGTCCTGCGGAGCATCGGCGAACTGCTGCTGAAGGTCCGCGAAACATTGATAACAGGAAACGATTGATTATAAAACGATATGCTGATACATCACCACACCGCAAAAGAAAACTACGAGCAGCTGACCACTGCCCCCATACCGGGCGTCATTACCCGCCTGGCCATACCGACCATCATCAGTATGCTGGTGACGGCCTTCTACAACATGGCCGACACGTATTTTGTCGGGAAAATCAATACGCAGTCCACCGCCGCGGTTGGCATTGTGTTCTCGCTGATGTCCATCATCCAGGCCACGGGCTTCTTCTTCGGACACGGTTCGGGCAACTTCATCTCGCGCCGGCTGGGAGCCCGCGACGTGGACAGTGCCGAGAAAATGGCGGCCACGGGTTTCTTCATGGCCTTTATCATGGGGTGCCTGCTGGCGGTGCTGGGATTGATATTCCTTACTCCCCTGTCGCTGATGCTGGGCTCTACGCCCACCATTCTGCCCTATACCGAACGCTATCTGGGCATCATCCTGATAGGTACTCCCTTCATGGCTTCCTCGCTGGTGCTCAACAACCAGATGCGTTTTCAGGGAAATGCGGCCTATGCCATGGTGGGCATCGTGAGCGGAGCCGTACTCAACGTTCTGCTCGACCCGCTGCTGATCTTTGTCTTCGACATGGGAGTGGCAGGAGCTGCATTGGCAACGGTCATCAGCCAGTTCTGCAGCTTCGTGCTGCTGTTTTTCATGGCCCGGAAGGGCGGTAACATTGCCATCCGTTACCGTAACTTTACGCCAACGTGGTCGTTCATCAAGGAAATCATCGGCGGAGGCACTCCTTCGCTGGCCCGTCAGGGACTGGCCAGCCTTTCCACCATTCTGCTGAATGTGGCCGCAGGTGCCTATGGCGATGCAGCCATTGCGGGCATGTCCATTGTGTCGCGCATCGGCATGTTCATCAATTCTTTCCTTATCGGGTTCGGCCAGGGATTTCAGCCCATGTGCGGTTTCTGTTACGGTGCGGGCCTCTATGCGCGTGTGCGTCAGGGCTTCTGGTTCTGCGTGCGCATCGGGTTCGTCTTCCTGCTGGTATGTGCCGTTCTGGGCTTCGGTTACGCCGAAGAGATTGTCGAACTCTTCCGCAAGGGCGACCCGGCAGTAGTGTCTACCGGTGCGGCGGCGCTGCGCTGGCAGCTGGTCACTTATCCGCTGGGGGCGTTCATCATCATCAGCAACATGATGTTGCAGACCATCCGCAAGTCGGTGCGTGCCACCATCCTGTCGTCCGCCCGTCAGGGATTGTTCTTCATTCCGCTCATTTTTGTCTTGCCCAGTCTTTTCGGACTTCAGGGAGTGGAGATGTGTCAGGCTGTGTCCGACATGTGTACCTTCCTGCTGGCCATTCCGCTGACTTTCAGCGTGCTGTTCGAAATGAAGCGGCAGGAAACTCTGCAGCCTTCGTCCAAAAAATGATATTTCGTTTCAGTACTTTCGCCTGAATAAACTTCTTTGAGAAGCGTTCCACAAAGGCTGCATCCGAATCCTTCAATGCCAAAATAAAGAGCTTTCGTTCAAAGTTCAGAGGAGTGAAGGACAAGGCGTTCTTCCTGTTCAGACTGGCTAAAATTTATGCTTAATCCAAGAATCCCTCAGGTTTTTACGTTGATCCTTGTTTTTGTTCAAATAAGTTGCGACAATTCCAATAGCCGAAAAATGCTGTCCGACAATTTTCCGACAAGTGTTTTTTGCAACCTGTTGCGAAGCTTTGGAAACGCTTGTTTTTGTAAGTGCCTGTATGGTAGGAAAAAAATGAGCACTCCCGTCGTTCGCATAACGTGGAAGTGCCCAACAAAAACTAAACTAGACTTAACTAAACTATTCTATTGAGAGTTTCACAACTCCGTTTTCTATTCACGGGCAAAGATAGACGGTTTTTCCTAAAACTCCAAATTTGTGGATTAAAAAGTTGATAATGTGGCCCATTTAGCTTCGGCGGTCCAAGTATTCCTGAAAGGCGGCTTTATAGCTTTCGCTGACGGGGATGCTGGTCTTTCCGAAGATGATGCGACCGCGGTCGATGATACGTATTTTGCTTTTTTGGACAATGTAGGAACGGTGGACGCGCATGAAGCGCGAAGAGGGGAGCAGCTCTTCCATGGCCTTCATGCTCATGAGCGAAAGGATGGGGCGCTGGCTGCCTTCCTCGTAGATCTTGACATAGTCCTTGAGCCCTTCAACGTAGAGGATGTTGTCCAGCTCGATCTGTACCAGCTTGTAGTCGCTCTTGACGAAGATGGAGGTGATTTCGTCGTGGGGCTGATTGAGCAGTTCGAACCACTGGACGGCCTTGTTGGCCGCCTGGAGGAAGTCGGTGTAGGAAATGGGCTTGAGCAGGTAGTCGAGGGCATTGACCTTGTAGCCGTCGAGGGCGTATTGCTCGAAGGCAGTGGTAAAGACGATGCGGGTGCGCGAATCGACCATCCGCGAGAATTCGAGCCCGTTGAGTTCGGGCATCTGGATGTCGAGGAAGAGGAGGTCGACCTGCTTTTCGGGCAGTTCCTTCATGGCTTGAACAGCACTGGAGTATTTCCCTGCCAGTTCGAGGAAGGGAGTCTTGGCTACATAGCTCTCAAGCAGTCCGAGGGCCAGGGGTTCATCGTCTACAATGGCACATTTCAGTTTCATATCAAGTTCTTTTGTTTGGAAAGTTCAGAATGGGGTGGATTTTCACATTCGATGGTGAGCAGGGAGCGGTACTCCTTGCCGGAGGGGTCGACTCCCTGCTGCCACGTGTATCGTCCGGGGTAGGAGAGTTCGAGGCGGCGGCGCACCTGTTCGAGGCCGATGCCGCTTCCGCTCTTGTCGGCCGGCGACTTGGGGTGGTAGCTGTTGGTGATTTCGCAGCTGACGCGATTACCCGTCTGGCTGAAGCGTATGCGGATGTAGCTGGGTTCGGTGGGCGAGATGCCGTGCTTGAAAGCGTTCTCGATGAGCGAGATGAAGATGAGCGGAGCTATCTCGGTGCGGCTTTCGGGACGGATGTCGAAATGGGTCTCGACGGTTACGTTGGACGAGAGCCGGATGCGCATCAGGGCGATGTAGTTGCGGATGAAGTCCATCTCCTTGTCCAGCGGTACGAAGTTCTGCTGGTTGTCGTAGAGGACGTGGCGTAACAGGCGGCTCAGCTCCTGCACGGCCTGCTGGGCCTTGTCGGCGTCGAAGGCGATGAGGGCGTAGATGTTGTTGAGCGTGTTGAGCAGGAAGTGGGGATTGAGCTGGCTGCGCAGGTTCTTGAGCTCGGCTTCGGTGCGCTGCTGCTCGGCTTCGCGGCGGGCGGCTTCGTTGGCGGCCCAGCGGCGGCTCATGCGGATGGCAGCGCTGAGACCCACGGTGAGCACCATGGAGAAAACGTCGCGCAGGAAGAACATCCATTTTGGGGGACTGTCAGGTCGTCTGTTTGGCCGGGGAATGTCGTTGTAGGCGATGGAAAATTCCTGCCAGAAGTGCGAACCCAGGGCAATGATCAGGATGCAGACAAGATTGAGTACAAGGTAGGTCTTGACGTGGTTGCTGAACAGGTAGCGCGGAATGAGCAGGCAATAGTTGAGGTAGAAGATGATGAGGAACGACAGGGGGACAATGCAACCATGGCGCAGGTAGCTGCTCCACGTGATGTTGAATCCGCTTCGGCTCATCATGAAGAATGGAAAGCCGAAGACGATGCCCCAGCCGATGATGTGGGTCAGTGCTTCGACGAGGGAGGTGCGCTGTGAAAGGTTCTGTTTCATCATAGTGGTACAAAGATACGATAAAAAATGAAAAAAGCTGCAAGTTGCGTTTGCTACTTGTACTGATTGCTTGTAGCCCGCAGCTTGCAGCTGATTCTATTATTCGTAGCGGATGGCTTCGATGGGGTCGAGGCAGGCAGCCTTCTTGGCAGGATACCATCCGAAGAATACGCCGGTGACGGTGCAGACGGCGAACGAGAGGATGACACTCCAGGGCTGGATGAAGATGGGCCAGTGGGCCACGTTCTTGACGATGAACGAAGCTCCGCATCCGATGAGCACGCCGATGATACCACCCGTGATACTGATGAGGATAGCCTCGATGAGGAACTGCGACAGGATGTCGATGCCGCGGGCGCCGACAGACATGCGCAGACCGATTTCGCGGGTACGTTCGGTGACGGAGACGTACATGATGTTCATGATTCCGATGCCGCCCACGACGAGCGAGATGCCTGCGATGCAGGCCAACAGCGTGGTCATCAGGTCGGTGGTGGTGTTGAGCATGGAGCTTAACTCCTGCTGGCTGCGGATGGTGAAGTCATCGTCGTCCGTATCGCGCAGCTTGTGGTTGCGCCGCAGGATGGTGTTGACTTCTTCGGTGGCATAGTCGGTCATGTCTTCCGAGAGGGCCGAAGCAAAGATACCTTCCAGATAGGTTTGGGCCAGCAGTCGCTTCATCACGGTGGTGTAGGGAGCCAGTACGACGTCGTCCTGGTCCATGCCCATGGAGTTGTAGCCTTTGCTCTTGAGGACACCTACTACGCGCAAGGGTACCTGGTTGAAGCGGATGATGCGTCCGATGGGGTCGGTACCGTCGGGGAAGAGGTTGTCTACGATGGTCTTTCCGATGACACAAACCTTGGCAGACACCTGGATGTCGGCTTCGGTGAACATCTCGCCCTCTTCGACCGTAAGCTGGCGTATTTCCAGATACTCTGTGCCTACGCCGCTGACAGAAGAGGGGTAGTTGTTGTTGCTGGCAATGAGCTGGCCGCTGCTCGACACGTTGGGGCTGATGGCCGAGAGAAAGGTCGTCTCGTTGCGCAGCGATTCATAGTCGGACAGCTTCAGGGTCTGCATTTCGCTGGGATCCATCCGCACACCGCCCCGTCGTTCGCCTCCCGGATGGATCATGATCATGTTGGAGCCCATCTCGGAGATCTGCTTCTGGATGCTCTTCTTCGAACCCTGGCCGATGGCCAGCATGGTGATGACGGAGGCCACACCGATGATGATACCCAGCATGGTGAGGAAGGCGCGCAACTTGTTGTTGGCAAGGGCGCGCAGGGCTATTTTGAATAAGTTTGTTCCGTTCATAAGGGTTGTTTTTTCTGTTTCTTCCATCACTTTTCAGTGGCGGAATTCTGCGGTTGCATTTAATGGTCCGTTAAGCGAGTACTTAATGGTCAGTTAAACGGGCGCTTAACGGTCTGTTAAATTTTCCCCCTTCTTTAGTCCTCCTCGGGCACGGGGAGGGCGGCCAGCGCTTCGGCTGCATTCAGAATGTGAGGGTTCACACGGTCGTCCTTTACCTGCCCGTCGCGCAGGGTGATGTTGCGGCTGCTGTATTGGGCTATTTCGGGGTTGTGGGTGACGAAGATGATGGTGCGTCCCTCGGCGTGGAGCTTCTGAAAGAGGACCAGAATCTCGAACGAAGTGCGCGTATCGAGGTTACCTGTCGCTTCGTCGGCCAGTATGACGGCGGGGTTGTTGACCAGTGCGCGGGCGATGGCCACACGCTGCATCTGTCCGCCGGACATCTGGTTGGACTTGTGCTCCAGACGGTCGCCCAAGCCCACAGCTATCAGGGCGTCGATGGCCCTGCGGCGGCGTTCGGCGGCCGAGACGGAGGGGTTGTACATCAGCGGCAATTCCACATTCTCGACAGCGGTAGTCTTCGGCAGAAGGTTGTAGTTCTGGAAGACGAAGCCTATCTTGCGGTTGCGCAGGATGGCTCGCTGAGGTTTGGACATGGTCCGCACGGAGATGCCGTCCAGCAAGTACTCGCCGCTGGTGGGGGTGTCAAGGCAGCCCAGCGTGTTGAGCAGGGTGGACTTGCCCGAGCCCGACGTTCCCATGATGGTGACAAACTCGCCTTCGCGGATGGTGAACGAAACGCCACGCAGCGCGTGTACCGTTTCGTCGCCCACCTGGAAGTTGCGTTTGATGTTTTGTAGTTCGATGACAACTTTGTTCATGGCTGTTTACTCTTATTGTTTGCCGTTACTGTTACTTTTCTTCTTGTCGTTACCCGGAGGGCCAGGCATGAAGGGGCTGCGCTCGCCGGCCGCTTCGGCTTCGGGTTGGGCACCGCGGGTGATGTTGGCCTCGCAGATGACTTCTGTACCGGCTTCGATGCCGCCTGTTATTTCTGTGTAGCTTCCGTTGCTGATACCTGTGCTGACGGGGTGGGCTGTGAAGACATTGCCTTCCTTGGTCCATAGCTTGTGTTCGCCTTCGCAGTCGTTGATGACGGCATCATCGCCTACGATGGGACGGGCCGGGGTGAAACGCAGGGCGGCGGCAGGCACGCTGTTCACACCACGCTTGTCCAGCGTATAGATGGTGATGTTGGCCGTCAGACGCGGTTTCAGCTTGAGGTCGGGGTTGGGAGCCGAGATGACTACCTCGTAGGTAACCACCGTCGTACTGCTGGTGGTGCTGGTCGATGAGGAGGCTTCACCTAGACGGATCTGGGTCACTTCACCCTGGAAGGTGTCGTTGGGATAGGCGTCTACGGTGAACTCTACACGCTGGCCCAGTTCTACGCCGCCTATATCGGCTTCATCCACGTCGGCCACTACCTGCATCTGCGTCAGGTCGGCGGCAATGGTGAAGAGGGTCGGTGTCTCGAAGCCCGAAGCCACGGTCTGTCCTTCTTCCACATCCTTGCTGATGACCACGCCGTCGATGGGCGAGGTGATGGTGGCGTACGAGAGGTTGCGTTCGGCCTTGGACAGGGCAGCCTTGCTGCTGTCGAACGCGCTCTTAGCCTTCAGGTAGTTGTACTCGGACAGCTCGTAGTCGGTGTCGCTGATGAGGTTCTTGGCCTTCAGTCCCTTGTTGCGCTCGTAGTTCTTCAGCTGATACTCGTATTCGGCCTTGGCACCGTCGTAGGTAGCCTGCGAAGAGGCCAGTTCGCTTTCCAGTGTCACCTTGTCCATCAGGGCGATGAGCTGCCCTTCCTTGACGTTGGTGTTGTAGTCCACATAAATCTTGTCGATGATGCCGCTGACCTGCGTACCTACTTCGACTTCAGTAACAGGCTCGATGGTACCTGTGGCGGTGACGAAGTTCGAAATGTCCGTCGGACCAACTTTGACCATCTCATACGTAACCTGCTGCTTGCGGTTGCTTCCTCCAAGCAACCAGACGGCTGCTCCGGCCACGATGATGACACCTGCCGTGAGGGTGATGATTTTCTTCTTGTTCATATGCTATAATTGTTATGCTTTGATTGTTTCTATTCTGGTTAGAGTTCGAACGTTTCGCCCTGGTAGAATTGGAGCAGGCCGGCGTTGAGCAGTGCCATATACTTGGCCTGAAGCATTTCCTGCTGGGCGCTGAGCAGGTTGTTCTTTTCGGTGAGCAGTTCGACGGTATTCTTCATGCCGAGGTTGAACTGTTCGCTGACGAGGTCGTAGCTGGTCTGTGTGCTCTCCAGCTTCTTGCTGGCGGCCACGTATTGCTGCTGGGCGCTGTTGGCGTCGAGCCACAAGTTTTCGATGGTCTTGTAGAGCGTCTTCTGCTTGTCGAGCAGGTCCAGTTCGCTGGTCTGCTTCTGGAGCTTGGCCTTGTTGACGGACGACTTGGTCTGCCGGCAATCGTAGAGTGGGATGCTCAGGCTGAGGCCCAGCGAGTTGTTCCAGTTCTGCTTGATCTGCTCGGTAAAGGTGAAGTCGTTGCCGTTGGCATTCGTACTTCCGATACCTGCGCTTAGGCTGATGGTGGGCAGGTAACCCGAGCGTGCTATCTTGATGTTGAGGTCGGAAGCTTCGACATCGAGTTTGCCCGACTCGATTTCAGGTCGCATCAACAGGGCCGTACGATAGACATCCACTTTGTTGGGCAGGGGTGTGAGCACCTGGGTGTCGTCGGGCATCGTCATGTCGAGGTTCATTTCTTCGCTTCCGTCCAGTTCGAGGAGTTGTTTCAGTTGGAGCTTGTAGTCCTGTAGGGTGGCCTGCGAGGTGACCAGCTGATAGTTGTCGCTGCTCACTTGTGCATCGAGCTGGGCCAGGTCGCTCTGGGCGATGCTTCCGGCTTCGAAGAGCTGCTTGCCACGTTCGTATTGGGCTTGGCTCACTTCTAGGGTCGCTTCGTTTATCTTGACCGCTTCGGCGGCATAGAGTATCTGTACGTAGACCTGCATGATGCTCTCTTCGATGGAGTTCTCGCTTTCGGCCACGGCCAGGTCGGCGATGCGCTGGTTCAGCTGTTGCTGCTTGATGGTGTTCAGCCGCTTGCCGCCGTTGTAGAGGGTCCAGTTGGCGTCGATGCCATAGCTTCCGTTATAGGATGTCTTGCTCTGGCTGGTGGTGATGTTGTCGCCGCTGATGATGGTACCGTTGGTGGTATTGGGGCGGTTTACGACGCGCTGGCTCACGCTGGCGTTGAGCGAGGGGAAGAGGTCGGCCTTGGCCGTCTTCACATCCTCCTGCGTGCTTTGTGCGCTGATGCGGTTGCGGCGGATGGTGATGTTGTTCTGCAAGGCATAGTCGATGCACGTCTGCAAGTTCCATTGCTGGGGCAGGCGGGCGGCAGCGGTGGTGTCGGCCTGTGCGCTTGGCGTTGTCTCGGCGGTCTGTGCTTCTGCGCAGGTGATGCCTGCCAGGCAGAGAGCCGTCAGGGTGAATGTTCTTAGATTTGTCATATCGCTTGAGAATTTGGAGTTATCGTTTTCTGTCAAATCAATCTGTTCTCTCTTCTTTTTTCTGTGACAAAAGTACGGGGCTTTCGTCGGATGTGGAAAAAAGATGGACGTTGGCCGTACAGACAACGCTTATCCGGCAGATTTTGCCGACCAATCAGAATGGTGCTTGGGGCGGGGCGGAGCGCAGATTATGCGGCCGGAAGCAGGGTTCTTGTCGGTCTGAAGCAACACGCGTGTCAGATGTTTCTATCTTTGATGACACAAGATGCTGTCTTATGTTGCACAAGATGCCATCTTATGTTGCACAAGATGCCATCTCATGCTGCACAAGATGCCATCTCATGCTGCTCAAGATGCCATCTTATGCAATCAATGAAGGAGACTTGTTGCTGCTGTGGTTGTACTCTTGTCTTCGAAAGCTAGGATAATTCATTTTTGGGAAAGCTTTCTTTTGCATTTCTCAGGGTTTGTGCTATCTTTGTATTTCTATGACCTTGGATTATGAAACATCTTTTCTTGAACATCTGGCAATTCTATCGCGACGGCTTCCGCAGCATGAAGCTGGGGCGGACGTTGTGGCTGATTATCCTCATCAAGCTTTTTGTTATGTTCTTCATCCTTAGGCTGTTCTTCTTCCCCGACTTCCTGAAACAGGCGGCCGACGGCGGAGAGAAGAACGGGTACGTGAGCCGTGAACTGATTGAGCGGATGCCTTCGAGGTAGATTGCTTTGTTGTGTACAGAACATTATTCCTTTACTATTAATAATTGATTTATGATTGAACACATTGATTCTTCGCTGATTGACTGGTCGAGGGCACAATTTGCGCTGACCGCCATCTACCATTGGATTTTTGTGCCGCTGACCTTGGGGCTGGCCGTGGTCATGGGCCTTATGGAGACCTTCTATTATCGGACGGGCGATCCCTTCTGGAAACGCACCGCCCGCTTCTGGATGAAGCTGTTCGGCATCAACTTCGCCATCGGCGTGGCCACGGGCATTATCCTGGAGTTTGAGTTTGGTACCAACTGGAGCAACTACAGCTGGTTTGTGGGCGACATCTTCGGAGCGCCGCTGGCCATCGAGGGCATTGTGGCCTTCTTCATGGAGGCGACGTTTATTGCCGTGATGTTCTTCGGGTGGCAGAAGGTGAGCCGCGGCTTCCACTTGGCCTCCACGTGGCTGACGGGTTTGGGCGCCACCATCTCGGCCTGGTGGATACTGGTGGCCAATGCGTGGATGCAATACCCTGTGGGGATGGAGTTCAACCCTGATACGGCCCGCAACGAGATGGTGGACTTCTGGGCCGTAGCCACTTCGCCGATGGCCGTCAACAAGTTCTTCCACACCGTTCTTTCAGGTTGGGTGCTGGGAGCCTTGTTTGTGGTAGGCGTCAGCTGCTGGTATCTGTGGAAGAAGCGCGAACGCCGCTTTGCCCTGAGCAGCATCAAGGTGGGAGCGTCCGTAGGTCTGTTTGCGGCACTGATGGCCGCCTGGACGGGCGACGGGTCGGGCTACCAGGTGGCCCAGCACCAGCCGATGAAGCTAGCCGCCATGGAGGGTTATTACGAAGGGCAGGAGGGAGCCGGCCTGGTGGCCTTCGGCGTGCTGAACCCTGCCAAGCAGAAGGCCGACGACGGCGTGGAGCCTTTCCTCTTCCGCATGGAGATTCCCAAGATGCTTTCGTTGCTGGCCGAGCGCAAGGCCGATGCTTTCGTGCCTGGCATCAACGACCTGCTGGAGGGCGGATATGAGTTGAAGGACGGCACGAAGGCCCTTTCGGCCGCAGAAAAGATGGAGCGCGGACGCAAAGCCATCGAGGCCTTTGCCACCTATCGGGAGGCGCGTGCCGAGGGCGACAGTGCGGCGGCCGAGGTCGCTGCCGTCGAGCTGAAGGAGAACATGCCCTACTTCGGCTACGGCTACATCAAGGATGCGCAGGAGCTGGTACCCAGCGTGCCGCTTACCTTCTATATGTTCCGCGTGATGGTGATGCTGGGCGGATACTTCATCCTGTTCTTCATCGTGGTGCTGTTTGTGGCCTTCAAGAAAGACCTGAGCCGCCTGCGCTGGCTGCAGATGGTGGCCATGCTCAGCATACCGCTGGGATATCTGGCCAGTCAGGCAGGTTGGGTGGTAGCCGAGTGCGGCCGCCAGCCGTGGACCATCCAGGACATGCTGCCTGTGGGCGCGGCCATCTCGAAGCTCGAGGTGGGGTCGGTACAGACCACCTTCTTCATCTTCCTGATCCTCTTCACCATCATGCTGGTGGCCGAGGTGGGCATCATGCTGAAGGCCATCCGCAAGGGACCCGAGAACATGAATACGGACATTAATTCTACTAACAAATAATCGACGTTATGGCATTACTTCAACAATATTGGTGGTTTGTGGTTTCCCTGCTGGGAGCCATCTTGGTATTTTTGCTTTTTGTTCAGGGAGGCAATTCGCTCCTGTTCTGCCTGGGTAAGACGGAAGAGCAGCGGCGGATGATGGTGCTCTCGACGGGTCGCAAGTGGGAGTTCACCTTCACGACGCTCGTCACCTTCGGCGGCGCCTTTTTCGCCTCTTTCCCTCTGTTCTACAGCACCAGCTTCGGCGGTGCCTACTGGTTGTGGATGATTATCCTCTTCAGTTTCGTGTTGCAGGCCGTCAGCTACGAATTCCAGCTGAAGGCGGGCAATCTGCTGGGCAAGAACACGTATCGCGCCTTCCTGGTGCTGAACGGCGTGGTGGGGCCTGTCCTGCTGGGCGGGGCGGTGGCCACGTTCTTTACAGGCTCGGCCTTCTATGTAGACAAGGGCAGCATGACGGAGACGATGATGCCTGTCATCAGCAGTTGGGCCAACGGATGGCATGGGCTCGACGCGCTGGCCAACCCCTGGAACGTGGTGCTGGGTCTGGCGGTGTTCTTCCTGGCGCGGGTGCTGGGTGCCCTGTACTTTGTGAACAGCATTGCCGATGAAGAGCTGGTAGCGCGCAGCCGCCGTTCGTTGTGGGCCAATGCGGGCTTGTTCCTGGTGTTCTTCCTGGCCTTCCTGGTGCGCACGCTGCTGGCCGACGGCTATGCGGTGAAGCCCGAAACGGGGCTTGTGTGCATGGAGCCCTACAAGTATCTGACGAATTTCCTCGAGATGCCTGTGGTGCTGGTGCTGTTTCTGCTGGGCGTGGTCAGTGTGTTGTGGGGCATCGGACGCACGTTGTGGAAGAAGGGCTTCGACAAGGGCATCTGGTTTGCGGGCATCGGCACGGTGCTGACGGTGCTCTCCCTCCTGCTGGTAGCGGGCTACAACAACACGGCCTACTATCCCTCGACGGCCGACCTGCAAAGCTCGCTCACGTTGCAGAACAGCAGCTCCAGCGAGTTCACCCTGCGCACCATGGCCTATGTGTCCATCCTCGTGCCTTTCGTACTGGCCTATATCTTCTATGCCTGGCGGAGCATCGACAACCGCAAGATAGAGCGGCAAGACACGGCTGGCGGTGAGGAGGATTGAGGCTTCTCTCCGCTCTGTGTATGAACCTAAAAAAAGAGGGCGTGTCAAAATAGAGGTATCTGAGACTCTCCTCCTTCGGGAAGGAGGAGTACCCGATAGGGGGAGGTGGTAGGTGAATACATAATTCGTTGATTGATAACTTTTCGCGAAAACCTACCACCCCGCCCTTTGGGCACCCCTCCTTCCAGAAGGAGGGGAGTTAAAATAGTCTCACTTCATTTTGACACACCCTCTTTTCTATGTGGTGTGATATTCAGTCGTCCGTTCAATAGGCGAAGAGGGGATACTTCTTCATCGTCTCGTTGACGCGGGCACGAACCTGTGCAATGACGGCTTCGTTGTCTACGTTGGACAGGACGGTTTCAATCATCTCGGCAATCTCGTACATCAGGTCTTCCTTGGCGCCGCGGGTGGTGATGGCAGGCGTACCCAGGCGGATGCCCGACGTCTGGAAGGCGGAGCGGCTGTCGAAGGGTACCATGTTCTTGTTGACGGTGATGTCGGCCGACACGAGGGCCTTCTCGGCCACCTTACCTGTGAGGTCGGGGTACTTCGTGCGCAGGTCGACGAGCATGGAGTGGTTGTCCGTTCCGCCGCTCACGATGGAGAAGCCGCGGTCGATGAGTGCCTGAGCCAGGGTGGCGGCGTTCTTCTTCACCTGCAGGGCATATTCCTTCCACGAAGGCTGGAGGATTTCGTTGAAGGCCACGGCCTTGGCGGCAATGACATGCTCCAGCGGTCCGCCCTGAATGCCGGGGAACACAGCCGAGTCGAGCAGCTGCGACATCATCTTCACTTCGCCCTTCGGCGTCTTCTTGCCCCAGGGGTTGGGGAAGTCCTTGCCCATGAGGATGATACCTCCACGCGGGCCGCGCAGGGTCTTGTGAGTGGTCGAGGTGACGATGTGGGCATACTTCACAGGGTTATCCAGCAGGCCTGCGGCGATGAGGCCGGCGGGGTGTGCCATGTCAATCATCAGGATGGCGCCCACCTTGTCGGCAATTTCGCGCATGCGTTTGTAATCCCATTCGCGTGAGTAGGCCGAGCCGCCGCCGATAATCATCTTCGGATGTTCGCGCAGGGCCACTTCCTCCATCTGGTCGTAATCCACACGCTCCGTTTCCTTGTTCAGGTTGTATTCGCACGGATGGTAGATGATGCCCGATGTGTTGACCAGCGAGCCGTGTGACAGGTGTCCGCCATGAGCCAGGTTCAGGCCCATGAACTTGTCGCCGGGGTTGAGCACGGCCAGGAAGACGGCCGCATTGGCCTGTGCGCCCGAGTGGGGCTGTACGTTGGCCCATTCGGCGCCGAATATCTTCTTGATGCGGTCGATGGCGATCTGCTCACTCTGGTCCACCACTTCGCAACCGCCGTAGTAGCGCTTGCCGGGGTAGCCTTCGGCGTACTTGTTGGTGAGGCAGGAGCCCATGGCCTGCATTACTTCGTCACTTACAAAATTCTCGGAGGCTATCAGCTCGATACCTTTCAGCTGGCGCTGGTGCTCCTTTTCGATGATGTCGAAAATCAAGTTGTCTCTTTCCATGTGCTTTTATTTTTTAGTGCATCTCGTTTAAATGTTCGCAAATGTAAGCATTTAAATGGAGATACGTTACATTCTGTCTCAAAAAAACACGCCGAACGAAAAGCTCAGCACGTTGTCGCGTCGGTGGAAGCGTATTTCGCTGTCGGGCTTCTCGCCGTCGGGCGAGGGGGGAAGGTCGGGCAGGGCATACGAGATGCGCTTCGAGATGTTGTGCAGCCCGATGTCGTAGCGGAAGTCGAAGAACACGCGCGAGATGGTGACTGCCGCGCCCACCGTCAGGTTGACGTTGAAGGGGTAGAGGTCTTCGCGGATGTCGTCCAGGTTGAAGTTGTCGAAGGTGGTCTTGCTCTTGTGTGCCCACAGGTAGCGCAGCTTGGGCCCGCCGAACACGGCCAGGCTGTAGGGGCCTTCCTTGATGAGGTTGTAGCCGTAGATGACGGGGATGTCGATGCTGTGGATGGTCGAGGTGATGCCGGCCGGTTCGGGCAGGGTGCCTTCGGGGGCATCAGCGGCCAGGGGCTTGGTGAAGGTGATGTTGCAGCGGTTGATGTTGTACGACACTTCGGGCTGGATGAAGTGGCGGTCGAAGTTGATGCGCATGAAGAGCGAGGCGAAGTAGCCTATCTGGTAGTTGTTCTGCACCTGCCCGATGCGCTGGCCGTTGATGCTGAGGTCGGACACGAGGAAGAGCGAGGCGGTGAAGCCGCCCTTGATGCCGAAGTTGACGGGGGCGTTGTCGGGGTTCCTCTGGGGCGTGCTTTCCTTCTTCTGCGGCTGGGGCAGGACGTTGGGGGCCTCGGACGCGGCGGGGGCTTGTCCCCAGGCCAGGGAGGCGGTGAGCAGGGCTGCCAGCAGCAGGAGGACAGGCTTTCGTTTCATGGCGTTCTCTTTTTCGTCTTTTCAATGATGGGGTGAGTGTCTTCAGGATTTCTTCTTTTCCACGCTCCAGCCGAACTTGCCTATCTTGGGGCCCAGTTCGTAGTAGCCGCCGTGGACGTAGACCAGCGGGTTGGTTTCGGCCAGTTCCAGCTTGCCCGTCTCGGGGTTGAGGTGGTTGTTCTCGGCGCGTACGTTCACCACGTCGGCGATGAACATGTCGTGCGAGCCCAGCGACACGATTTCCTTGACGCGGCACTCGATGCACAGGGGCGACTCTTCGATGAGCGGCGCCCGCACCACGGTGCATCGTCCGGGCGTCAGATGCATCTCCTTGAACTTGTTGTAGTCGCGGCCCGAGCGTACGCCGCACCAGTCGGTGGCGCGTGCCATGTCCTTGGTGGTGAGGTTGATGACAAACTCCATGTTGCGGCGGATGATGTCGTAGGAGTGGCGTTCGGGGCGGATGGAGATGTAGCACATGGGCGGGTTGGTGCACAGGGTGCCCGTCCACGCCACGGTCAGGATGTTGTATTCCTCGGGCGTGCTGCCGCAGCTCACCAGGACGGCGGGCAGGGGATAGATGAGGGTGCCGGGTTTCCAGTCTTCTTTCATTTCATTAATGGATAATGGATGAAGCCGATTGTTTCACCACAGATTACACGGATTGACACAGATATTCTATCCCTGACAAGCTGTACTTTCAAAAAATCTGTGTAAATCTGCGTAATCTGTGGTGAAACGGGGCATTACATTTTCAATTAGATGATTTCGATTTCCTCCCTCGTCTGCTCCTTCTCGCAATAGTGGCACTTGATGACGCAGCGCTCTTTGTCGATGACGTGGAAGCGGGTGGGCATGGGCTCGTTGTTGGTGATGCACTTGGGGTTGGCACACTTCACGATGCCGCGCAGCTCGTCGGGCAACACCAGTTCGCGCTTCTCCACCACCTCGTAGTTGCGGATGATGTTCAGCTTCACGTTGGGCGCCACGACGGCGATGCGGTTGATTTCGTCGTCGCAGAAGAACTTGTCGGCAATCTTGATGATGCCCTTCTTGCCCAGCTTCTTGCTGTTGAGGTTGAAGCCGATGGTGATGTTGTTGTTCATGTGCTCCAGGCCCAGCAGCGACACCACGGTAAACAGTTTTTCGGAGGGGATATGGTCGATGACGGTGCCGTTCTCCAGCGCGGCTACCTGCAATTCTTTCTTGTCGTTCATTTCTTTAATTGAAAATTGAAAATTGAGAATTGAGAATTTTTGCTAATTGAAAGTTGAAAATTAAAAGTTAAAAAATTGGCGAATCATTTTCCATTTTCAACTTTCCATTTTCAATTCCTCCAGCGTGATGCCCAGCACGTCGCAGAGGATGGCTTCGCGGGCGTAGAGGCCGTTCTGCGCCTGCTGGAAGTAGTAGGCCTTGGGGCTTTCGTCCACGTCGTAGGCAATCTCGTTCACGCGGGGCAGGGGGTGCAGGATGCGCAGGTTGGGGCGGGTGTGCTCCAGCATCTTCTTCCGCAGGATGTAGACGTTCTTCACGCGCTCATACTCCATCAGGTCGGTGAAGCGTTCGCGCTGCACGCGCGTCATGTACAGGATGTCCGCCTCGGCGATGGTCTCCTCGGTGAAGTCTGTGTGCTCCATGTAGCGGATGCCGTGCTCGCGGCAGTATATCTTATATTCTTCGGGCATCTTCAGTTCGTCGGGGGCAATGAAGTGGAAGGTGGGGTTGAAGTGGCGCATGGCCATCAGGAGCGAGTGTACGGTACGTCCGTATTTCAGGTCGCCCACGAGGAAGATGTTCAGGTTCTCCAGCGTGCCCTGCGTCTTGTAGATGGAGTAGAGGTCGAGCATGGTCTGCGAGGGGTGCTGGTTGGCTCCGTCGCCGGCGTTCACGATGGGCACGTCGGTCACCTCGCTGGCATAGCGGGCGGCTCCCTCCAGGTAGTGGCGCATCACGATGATGTCGGCATAGTTGCTCACCATCTTGATGGTATCCTTCAGCGTCTCGCCCTTCGACGAGCTGGTAGCCTTGGGGTCGCTGAAGCCGATGACGCGTGCGCCCAGGCGGTTGGCCGCCGTCTCGAAGCTGAGGCGTGTGCGCGTCGAGGGTTCGAAAAATAAGGTTGCCACGACCTTCCCGTCCAGCAGGTGACGGTTGGGACGTTCTTCAAACTGCTTCGCCATTTCCAGCATGTAGAGGATTTTTTCCTTGCTGTGCTCGGCGATGGTCACTAAACTTCTGTTTTCCATATTGTTGTTGTTTCTTGTTAATCTTCGAGAGTGTAAAGGTAGGCAAAAACTGCGGTAGTTGGAAGCTTGTGCCCCGATTTTTTTCCGTCCGCCGCCATTTTTCCTCCCGTCTCTACAAAGGTAGGCATCTCCCGCCGAAGTGCCAAAAATAGAGCCCCGCCGGCGTCTGAAAAGGTGTTAACGAAGCCGTCCTGTTGTGTTAATAAAACTAATGCATTGTTTTTCAGTCGGGAAAACGATGCTTTCGGGCGGGCAGGGCGGTGCGTTGTGATGGGTGGGAAAACGGGGTGTCCGGCTGCTCGGGAAAACAGGCTGTTTGTGCCTGCCGAATGCTGTGGAAAGATGGCTTTTTATTCACATTCGTTAACTTACACAATTACGAATTACAATTACAGTTAGGTCAATATCGTTTTTTGCTCGCTTCTCCCATACCCCTTATATATATGTTTATTATATTATATATTATATATATAATTATAATATATATATAATATATAATATAATAAATTTATAATATACTATTTAATCTGATGGATGCGGAAACTCACTTTCGTCTAACTGTAATTGTAATTTGTAATTGTGTAAGTTAAAAAGTGTTTATCGGAAGGACTGCCGGACAGACGTGCGTTTCCGGCCTTGAAAAGCCGCCGAAAAGTGCGGGACCCTCTTGCGTAATTGCGCCGGAAGTTGTATCTTTGCATGTTATTAAACCGAAGCAAAAAAAGAAACACTGAGCATGATAAAAAAAGTTGTCATCATACTTTGGATATTCCTGGCCGTCATGCTGCTGGCATGCGTACTGGTATTCACCTCCATCTCGAAAGGCTGGATAGGCTACATGCCGCCCGTCGAAGACCTGGAGAACCCCAACTACAAGTTTGCCACGCAGGTCTTCTCGGCCGACGGAAAGACGCTGGGCACCTATTCGTACAGCAAGGAAAACCGCGTCTACGTGGGCTATCAGGACCTGTCGCCCCACATCATCAACGCCCTTATCGCCACGGAAGATGTGCGCTTTGCCGAGCATTCGGGCATCGACGCCAAGGCCCTGTTCCGTGCCGTGGTGAAGCGCGGCCTCCTCTTCCAGAAGAACGCCGGCGGCGGCAGTACCATCACCCAGCAGCTGTCCAAGCAGCTCTATTCGCCCAGCGCGGAGAGTACGCTGGAGCGACTCTTCCAGAAGCCCATCGAGTGGGTCATCGCCGTCAAGCTGGAGCGCTACTACACGAAGGAGGAAATCCTGACGATGTACCTCAACAAGTTCGACTTCCTGAACAACGCCGTGGGCGTGAAGACCGCCGCCTATACCTACTTCAACTGCGACCCCAAGGACCTCAAGATTGAGGAGGCCGCCACGCTGGTGGGCATGTGCAAGAACCCTTCGCTCTTCAACCCCGTGCGCCGCAACGAGCGCACCCGCGGGCGCCGCAACGTGGTGCTCGACCAGATGCGCAAGGCCGGCTACCTGACCCAGGCGCAGTGCGACTCCCTGCAGGCCCTGCCCCTGAAGCTGAAGTACAACCGCGTGGACCACAAGGAAGGCCCCGCGCCCTATTTCCGCGAATACCTGCGCACGGTGCTGACGGCCAAGAAGCCCGACAAGTCCGACTACCGCGGCTGGCAGATGCAGAAGTTCTACGAAGACTCGCTCGACTGGGAGACGAACCCCCTCTACGGCTGGTGCGAGAAGAACACCAAGAAGGACGGCAAGAAGTACAACCTCTATACCGACGGACTGAAGATATACACCACCATCGACTCGCGCATGCAGCAGTATGCCGAGGAAGCCGTGACCGAGCACCTCAAGGAACTGCAGGGCTACTTCTTCAAGGAGAAGAAAGGCCGCAAGAAGGCTCCCTACAGTTTCCGCCTGACGCAGGAGCAAGTCGATGAAATCCTGTTGCGCAACATCCGCCAGACCGACCGCTACCGCCTGATGAAGAAGGGCGGCGCTTCGGAGAAGGAAATCATGAAGGCCTTCAACACCCCGCAGGAGATGTCGGTCTTCAGCTGGGCGGGCGAAGTGGACACCGTGCTCACGCCGCTCGACTCCATCCGCTACTACAAGCACTTCCTGCGTGCCGGCTTCATGTCGATGAACCCCCGCAACGGACACGTGCTGGCCTATGTGGGCGGCCCCAACTACCACTACTTCCAGTACGACATGGCCATGGTGGGCCGCCGTCAGATCGGTTCGACCATGAAGCCCTACGTCTACGCCCTGGCCATGGAGAACGGCTTCTCGCCCTGCGACGAGGCACGCCACGTGTCCTACACCCTGCTCGACGAGAACGGCATCCCCTGGACGCCCCGCAACGCCAACAACAAGCGCATCGGCGAGATGGTGACCCTGAAGTGGGGCCTGGCCAACTCCGACAACTGGATTACGGCCTACCTCATGAGCAAGCTCAACCCCTATGAGCTGAAGCGCCTGCTCCACACCTTCGGCATCCGCAACCGCGAAATCGTGCCCAGCGTGTCGCTCTGCCTCGGCCCCTGTGAGATATCCGTCGCCGAGATGGTGAGCGCCTACACCGCCTTCCCCAACCGCGGCATCCGCGTGGCTCCGCTGCTCGTGACCCGCATCGAGGACAACGAGGGCAACGTGCTGGCCACCTTCTCGCCCGAGATGAACGAAGTCATCAGCACCTCCAGCGCCTACAAGATGCTCGTCATGCTGCGTGCCGTCATCAACGAGGGTACCGGCGGCCGTGTGCGCCGTCTGGGTGTCAAGGCCGACATGGGCGGCAAGACGGGTACCACCAACTACAACGCCGACGGCTGGTTCATGGGCTTCACCCCCTCGCTCGTATCGGGCTGCTGGGTGGGCGGCGAAGACCGCGACATCCACTTCGACACCATGCTCCACGGACAGGGAGCCTCCATGGCCCTGCCCATCTGGACGAAATACATGAACAAGGTCTATGCCGACAAGACCTTGGGCTACGACGAGACGGAGACCTTCCAGCTGCCCGAGGACTACGACCCCTGTGCCGACAACGGCGAGGTGTACGAGGAAGTGGACGAACCCACGCCCGACACCGGCCTGGACGACCTCTTCAACTGACGCGCTGCGATGGAGTACCTCATCAGTATAGGCAGTAACGAACGCCGGGTCGAGAACATGGCCCTGGCCCGCCGACGGCTGGCGCAGCTCTTTGCGGACATCCGCTTCTCGGCCGAACGCGAGACGGACCCCCTCTGCCTACACCGCCCGTGCCGCTTCTCCAACCAGGTGGCGTGCTTCCACTCCGGCCTCTGTGCCGACGAGGTGCGCTCGCGCCTGAAGACCATCGAACGCGAAGCCGGCCGCCTGCCCCAGGACAAGCCCCGCGAGATCGTGCGCCTCGACCTCGACCTCCTGTCGTGCGACGGCCGCGTGCTCAAGCCGGCCGACATGGAGCGCGGCTACGTCCGCCAGGGCATGGAAGAATTGAAAATGGAAAACGGAGAATTGAAAATGAAAAACGAAGCTTTGAAATTTATAGGAATCATACCCGCCCGTTACGCTTCCACGCGTTTCCCCGCCAAACCTTTGGCCATGCTGGGCGGCAAGACCGTGATACAACGGGTGTACGAACAGGTGGCAGGCGTGCTGGACGACGCCTGGGTGGCTACCGACGACGAACGCATCGCCGAGGCCGTGCGCGCCTTCGGCGGGCAGGTGGTGATGACCTCCGTCCACCACAAGAGCGGCACCGACCGCTGCTACGAAGCGTGCACCAAGGTGGGCGCCGGCTACGACGTGGTGGTGAACATACAGGGCGACGAACCCTTCATCCAGCCCTCCCAGCTCGAAGCCCTGAAGGCCTGCTTCGACGACGACGCCACGCAGATAGCCACGCTGGTGAAGCCCTTCACGCCCGACAACGGCTTCGAGGCGCTGGAGAACGTCAACTCGCCCAAGGTAGTGGTAGACAAGGACTACAACGCCCTCTACTTCAGCCGCTCCATCATTCCCTACCAGCGCAATGCCGACAAGCGCGACTGGCTCAAGAACCACGTCTACTACAAGCACATCGGCCTCTACGCCTACCGCGTCGACGTGTTGCGCCAGATCACCTCGCTGCCCCAGTCGTCCCTCGAGCTGGCCGAGTCGCTCGAGCAGCTCCGCTGGCTGGAGAACGGCTACCGCATCAAGGTGGGCACCACCGACGTTGAGACCATCGGCATCGACACGCCGCGGGACCTGGCCCGTGCCGAAGAATTCCTGAAGACACACGCCTCGCGATGACCGACCGTACCCATCAGCCTCCCATACGCAAGCCCGAACACATGGTCCTGCACCGCCCCGAGCGGGTGGTGTGGCCCAACGGCGTGCCCCTCAGCGTGCTCCGTGCGGGCGACAACGAGGTGGTGCGCATCGACGTCCTCATGGAGGGAGGCCGCTGGCACCAGCGCTATCCCCTGCAGGCCCTCTTCGCCAACCGCATGTTGCGCGAAGGCACCCGCCGCTATACCGCCGCACAGATAGCCGAACGGCTGGATTACTATGGCGCCTGGCTCGACCTTTCGAGCGGTGCCGAGCATGCCTTCGTCACCCTCTATTCGCTCAACAAGTACCTGCCCCAGACGCTCGACGTGCTCGAGAGCCTCGTGAAGGAACCTGCCTTCCCCGAAGCCGAACTGGCGACGGTGGTGGCCAACAACGTCCAGCAGTTCAAGGTAAACCAGCAGAAGGTCGACTTTCTGGCCCATCGGGGGCTGGTGAGTGCCCTCTACGGCGATGCCCATCCCTGCGGCCGCCTGGCCGAAGAGGCCGACTACAGCCGCATCACTCCCGAACTGCTGCACGACTTCTACCGCCGCCACTACCATGCGGCCGGCTGCTCCGTCTATGTCTCGGGCAAGGTGACTGACGAATGTCTGTGCCGGCTTGAGGCCTGCTTTGGAGCGGAGCCTTTCGGCGAGGGCCTGCAACGTCCCTCGCGCGCCTCTTTCGAGCCCTGCACCACCTCGGACAAACGCCTCTTCATCGAGCGTCCCGATGCCTTACAGAGCGCCGTGCGCATGGGACTTGTCACCATCAGCCGCCACCATCCCGACTTTGCGAAGCTTCGTGTGCTGGTCACCCTGCTGGGCGGATACTTTGGCAGCCGCCTCATGTCCAACATCCGCGAGGACAAGGGCTACACCTATGGCATCTCTGCCGGCCTCGCTTCCTATCCCGACGACAGCCTGCTGGCCATCTCCGCCGAGACGGCCAACGAGTATGTGGAGCCGCTCGTGGCTGAAGTCTACCACGAAATGGACCGACTGCAACAGGAACGGGTGCCGCAGGATGAGCTCCAGATGGTGAAGAACTACATGGCGGGCGACATCTGTCGCAGCTACGAGTCGGCCTTTTCCCTGTCCGACGCCTGGATTTTCCTTCACACCTCCCGCTTGCCCGACACGTATTTCGACCAGGTACAGGAAGCCATGGAGAGTGTTACGCCCGACGAACTCCTCCTCCTGGCACAGAAATATTTGTGCAAAGAGAATTTAAAAGAAGTGGTGTCGGGTAAAAAAATGTCCTAAAAAGTGGCGGTGTCCTCCCTCGTTTGGCAGATAAATTGTACATTTGTCCACCCAAGTGAAAAAGAAGAAAAACATCATCAGACGAATGAAAACAAGATACATCTATTATATAGCGCTTGCGATGGCTTGCCTCGGAGGGGAATCCGTTGCGGCTCAAGAGCAGAGCCAGGGATTTCTGGACAAAGTGAAGGGAGTATTCTCATCGGAAGTGCGCATCGGCACCTATACATTCAAGGACGGTTCCGTCTATACGGGCGAAATCAAGGGCCGTAAGCCCAACGGCAAGGGAAAGACCGTCTTCAAGAGCGGCGACACCTACGAAGGCGAGTATGTGAAGGGCAAGCGCCAGGGCTATGGCGTCTACACCCTCTACGACGGCGAACGCTACGAAGGCCAGTGGTTTCAGGACCAGCAGCACGGGCGCGGCGTCTATTACTTTGTGAACAACAACCGCTACGAGGGCATGTGGTATCAGGACTACCAGTATGGCGAGGGTACGATGTACTACTACAATGGCGACACGTACCAGGGCAACTGGGTGAACGACATGCGCGAAGGCCAGGGCACCTATACCTGGAAGAACGGTTCGAGCTACACGGGTTCGTGGAAGAACGACAAGAAGAACGGCAGAGGCAAGCTGGTGTGGAACGACGGCAGCCAGTATGACGGCGACTGGAAGGACGACTTCCGCAGCGGACAGGGTACCTTTGACTATGCCAACGGCGACAAGTATGTGGGCGGCTGGCGCGAGGACATGCAGCATGGCAAGGGCATCTACTTCTTCCATACGGGCGACCGCTACGAAGGCTCCTACGTGCAGGGCGAGCGTACGGGCGAGGGCATCTACTACCACGTCAACGGCGACAAGTATGTGGGCGGATTCAAGAACGGCAAGCAGGAGGGCAAAGGCACCTTTACCTGGGCCAACGGAGCCGTCTACGAAGGCGAGTGGCTGGACAATGAACGGAGCGGAAAGGGCGTGTACAAGTGGAGCACGGGCGATTCGTACGAAGGCGAGTGGAAGCACAACAAGTTCCACGGCCGCGGCACATTGGTTCAAGCCAACGGCACCCGTTATACAGGAGGCTTTGTGGACGGATTGGAGGATGGCAGCGGCATACAGACGGACAAGGACGGAAACACCTTCGAGGGCTTCTTCAAGCAGGGCAAGAAGGACGGCCCGTTTGTCGAGAAGGACAAGTTCGGCAAGGTCATCCGCAAGGTGACCTACAAGATGGGGCGCATCGTGTCCACCAACTGAGAGGCTGGGATACGTTCTCGTGCAAGAAATAAAGAAGGGAGTGCATCGCGTCGGATGCACTCCCTTTTCTGTTTGTTTCCAGGCCTTTCGGCTTAAATCAGATATTGCGAGCTGATGGATTCGTTGTTCACTACACGCTTGATGGTCTCGGCAAACATGTCGGCAATGCTGAGCTGTTTTACCTTGGCACACTTCTTGGAGTAGGGGATGCTGTCGGTGAACACCATTTCAGTCAGGCCTGACTCCTGTACACGGAAGGAGGCGGGGTCGGACATGACGCAATGGCTGGCGATGGCACGTACCGACTTGGCACCTGCTGCCAGCATGATGTCGGCGGCCTTGGTGATGGTGCCGGCTGTGTCTACGATGTCGTCAACGAGTACCACGTTCTTGCCTTTCACGTCGCCGATGATCTGCATCGAAGCCACTTCGTTGGCTTTCTCGCGCGACTTGTTGCAGAGTACCAGGGGCACACCCAGATACTTGGAGAATGTGCTGGCACGCTTGGAACCGCCTACGTCGGGCGTGGCGATGACCAGGTCTTCCAACTTGAGCGACTGGATGTAGGGCAGGAATACGGCCGATGCGTAGAGGTGGTCTACAGGAATGTTGAAGAAACCTTGGATCTGGTCGGCGTGCAGGTCCATGGTGATCAGGCGGTCGATGCCGGCTACAGAGAGCAGGTCGGCCACCAGCTTGGCGCCGATGGATACACGCGGTTTGTCTTTTCTGTCCTGACGGGCCCAGCCGAAGTAGGGCACAACGGCATTGATGGTCTTGGCCGATGCGCGCTTGGCGGCGTCAATCATCAGCAGCAGCTCCATCAGGTTGTCAGAGTTGGGGAAAGTGGATTGAACCAGGAAGACATTTGCTCCGCGGATGGATTCTTCGTAAGACACGGCGAACTCACCGTCGGCAAAGTGGGTGATGTTCATTTTTCCCAGCGGGCAATTCAGGCTTGCGCAGATTTTCTCTGCAAGGTATCTCGAATTTGTTCCTGAGAATACCAAAAAGGGTGCATTTTCGCTCATTGTTATTGTAATAGATGTTACCTATTTATTAAACTTCTGCAAAGGTAGGCATTTCTTGCTGATTTCCCCAAGACTTATTGTATAAAAATGGGACGGGACGGAAGGAAAGCTGGAAAAGCCCTCCTTTTCTCCTCGGAAAACAGCCGCCTTTCCGTCCGAATGATAATAAACGTTTTTTCTTGCGGGCAGACGTCTGTTTTTTACCGTTTTATTCGTAGCTTTGTTAGCATGAGAACAGTGAAATGTGTGGCATTCAAGCTCGTCTGTGCCTGCGCGTGGTGCGTATGGCTGGCACTGGCTTCGTGTGAGGGCCTGGCGCCTTCGGGCGAAGTGGAGCGGGTAGACTCGCTCAACGGGGAGGCCTATGCCTGGCGCTATCGCGATCTCGACTCGTCGCGTGTGGCGGCCCGTCGTGCCTTCGAGGAGGCGCGTTTCTATCGTTCGGGCAGGGCAGAAGCCTGCAACAACCTGGCCTTCTGCGCCTTCATGGAGATGGATTTCAAGAAGGCCGAAGCCTTGTACCGCTCCGTCTACGAGCTGACGAAGAACGAGCTGGAGCTGCTGGTGGCCGATGTAGGCTTGATGAGACTCTACCAGCGGACGGCTCTGAACAAGGAATTCTACGATTATCGCAACAGCGCCTTGAGGCGCATGAGCCGCATTGCCGAGGACGATGCCCTCTTTGCCGAGGGGCGGGGACGCAAGCGGCTCGGCTATGCCCGTTCGGAGTTTTACATCGTGTCGGCCGTCTACTATTATTATCTGCAACAACGGCCCGAAGCGTTGGAAAACATCCGCCAGGTGTCCGACGAAGGGATGGCCGACACTGCCCAATGGCTCTATGCCCACTACGTCCGCGGAGCGGCTTCGCTCGTGGAGGAAAAGGGAGCCGAAGGGCAGAAGTTGCGCGACTTCGATGAGCTCTTCACCACATGGCGGGTGGCCTTGAAGAAGGATTTTCCCTATTTCGAAGGCTGTTGCCTGCAGACGATGGCCGACCTGATGTCTTCGGCCGACGACTATGCCTGCTTCGTGGAGCATCGCAGGCATGCCCTCGACATGCTGGGCGGAGCGGCCGACACGTTGCTCCCCTTGCGTCTGGGACAGGAAGCCTTGCAGAAGTTCGCCCCTTATAAAGACGTGTATCAGACGGTGGGCACCTACGTGCAGATAGGGCGCTACCTGAACGAGCATGGCCGCTATGGCGAGGCGCTCGACACGCTTCGGGTGGCGTTGGAGGCCGTGAACGCCCATCATCGGCATTATTACCAGTGCGAAGACAGCCTCGACCGCCTGAAGATGTACGACCATCGCAACGCTCCTGCCGTGGAGCAGCGTTGGATGACGGACAAGCTCATGACGGCCCCCGAATGGATATCGCGCATCCGCGACCAGCTCAGCGTGTCGTATGCAGGCCTGGGCATGAAGGAACGCTCCGACTACAACCGCAACATCTACCTCGACATCCTCGAAGACACCCGTCAGGACAAGGAGCTGGAGAGCCGCTACGAGGCCTTGGAGCGGGGTATGCACTTGCTGAACCGATGGTCGCTGGTCGTGGTGGTGGGCATCGTGGCCGTGCTGGTGTTCTTCTGGCTGTTCAACCGCCGCTCGAAGAAGCGCAACGCGGCCCACCTCCGCCGCCTGCGTCTGGTGCTCGACATCTGCCAGAAGACCACTGCCTCCATCCCTGCCGAAGCGCAGACGCAGGAAGAAGTGGCCGAAGCCATCGCCGCGGCCGTGGCCGACGATGTGGAGCGCCTCTTCGGCACGAGGGACTTCCTGGTGGAGAACGGGCAGATTGTCTTCCCCCATCTGCACCTGAAGCGCGACGAGGAAGCCCTGCACCGGCTCATTACCCCCTATATCCAATGGGCGCTCGAGAACGGCAGGGCCACCATTGCGCTGGGCGACGAGCGTCGCCGGCTGGAGAAGGAACGCTACGTCAGTGAGCAGCACATCGCCGCCCGCAAGCGGAGCAATGTGGAGAAGAAAGCCTGCCTGGCCCTTGTCAACGGCATGCAGCCCTACATCGACCGCCTGGCCAACGAGGCCGGCAAGATGGCGCAGGGGGGCGATATGCTTCAGGCGGAAGTCAAGGCAGGAAAATATCAGTATATGGACGAGCTGGTGGCTACCATCAACGACTACAACGACATCCTTGCCCTGTGGATTCGCATGAAGCAGGGGGCCTTGAGCCTCCATGTGGAGAACTTTGCCCTCGGCGACCTCTTCGCTCTGCTGGGCAAGGGCAGGAGGGTGTTCGACCTGCGCCATCAGACGTTCGAGGTCGTGCCCACCGACGCGTGGGTGAAGGCCGACCGTGCCCTGACCCTCTTCATGCTGAACACGCTCGTGGACAATGCCCGCAAGTACACCCCGCAGGGCGGACACGTGAAGGTATATGCCACCCGCGGAGCCGATTACGTCGAGGTGTCGGTCGAAGACAACGGTCGCGGCCTCTCGCCCTCGGACGCCGCTTCCCTCATGGAGGCGAAGGTCTGCGACTCGAAAGCCATCGGCCTGAGCGACGCCGCAGACAAGGAAGAGCTCCTCAAGAGCAAGGGAAGCGGCTTCGGCCTGATGAATTGCAGGGGCATCATCGAGAAGTATCGCAAGACCAACGCCCTGTTCGGCGTCTGCACCTTTGGCGTGGAGAGCCGCCTGGGCAAGGGGAGCCGCTTCTATTTCCGCCTGCCCGTGGGCGTGCGCAAGGCCCTGATGGGGCTGGGCGCGCTCTGCCTGATGGTTCTTTCTTCGTGTGCAGGCCGCCCGATGGCCGATGGGGCAGGTGGCGGAGCCGACTCGTTGTCGGCCGTGGCGGGGCAGGACACCCTCCGCGCTGGGCAGATGGATGAGGCGGACGAGCTTCTGCTTTGGGCCTCCGACTATGCCAATGCCGTCTATTACAGCAATATCGACCGCAACTACCGCCAGGCGCTGGCTTATGCCGACTCGGCCCTTTGGTGTCTGAACGAACACTACGTCCGACGGAGCGGGCAGACGACGCCCCTGATGTCGCTCGAGGGCGAGGGCGTCGCTTCGGAGCTGCAATGGTGGGGCGCGTGGTTCGATACGGACTATCATGTGATATTGGACATCCGCAACGAGGCGGCCGTGGCTTTCCTTGCCTTGAAGCAATGGAAGGCCTACCGCTACAATAACGAAGCCTATACGGCCCTCTACAAGCTGCTGGGCGAGGACCAGTCGCTCGAAGACTATTGCCGCCAGCTGGAGCGCTCGGCAGGCAACCGCAGGGTGGGCATCTGGCTGGCCGTGCTTCTCTTCTTCCTGCTGTGCCTGGGTTATTATTACCTCTACATCCGCCGTCGGCTGGTAGACCGATGGAACCTCGAGCAGGTGCTCGACATCAACGGGCGCATGTTCAGGGCGGCCCGCCACGTCCCTCAGGAGACTTCTTCCGAATGGGTGGACAGCGGGGAGGACACGCTCGGACAGATACCCCAGCGGATGGTGGACGAGGCCTTCCAGTCGGTCAACGAGCTGGTGGGCATCGACCGCCTGGGCATCGCCGTCTGCGACGAAGACACCCGCCGGCTGGAGTATGTATGCTGCCCCCGCCTGATGGCCGGCGAGGAAAACAATGCGATGGAGGCGATAAAGCAGTGCTTTGCACAAAGGAAAGCATTGTTTTCCGACCATACCTACATTCTCCCTCTGTTGGTGGAGGCGGGTGGCGGCAGCCGTTGCGTGGGCGTGCTCCACTTGGAGCGCCGTCAGGGTACGGAGGCCGAAGACGACCGCCTGCTGCTCGAGCTGGTGGCGCGCTACACGGCCATCGTCCTCTTCAACGCCGTGGTGAAGCTGGCGGGCAAGTACCGCGACATCGAGCTGGCGGGCGACGAGGCCCGACGCGCCTCCTACGAGGACAACCAGCTCCATGTGCAGAACCAGGTGCTCGACAACTGCCTCTCGACCATCAAGCACGAAACCCTCTACTATCCCAACAAAATCAGGCAGCTCGTGGGCAGGTTCCGTTCGGGGGCGCTGACTGCCGACGAGGAGCGAGAGACGCTGGCCGCCGTCCGCGAGCTGACCGACTACTATCGGGCGGTGTTCTTCCTGCTCAGCTCGTGCGCCTCGCGCCAGCTCGAGGAAGTGACCTTCCGGCGGACGACCCTCTCCGCATCCTCCCTGCTGGCCACGGCAGAGCGATACTTCCGCAAGGCGTCGAAGGGCAAGCGTCCACCCGTCAGCCTCTCTGTCGAGGTGGAGGAGGCGCAGGTGGTGGGCGATGGCTACCAGCTGAACTTCCTCTTCGAGAGCCTGCTGGACGAAGTCTTGGCCGTCCCTCTGGAGGGCACGCTTCGTCTTTCCGCCCGCGTGGACGGTCCTTTTGTGCGCTTCAGCCTGGCCGACACCCGCCGCGACAAGTCGCAGGACGAGCTGAACCACCTCTTTTCACCCAGCCTGGAGCGCATGTCGGGTGGCGTGGGAGGCCACTTGCAGGGCACAGAGTTCCTCATCGCCAAGCAGATCGTCCGCGACCACGATGAATATGCCGGCCGGCGAGGGTGCCGCATCTATGCCGAGCGGCTTCAGGAGGAGAAGGGCTTCATGGTGCACTTCACCCTCCCGCGGAAGATGAACGCAAATGAACGCAAGTAAACAAACAGATATCAATCAATGGAAAAAGAAATGAAATACAAAGTGATTATCGTGGAAGACGCCAAGCTGGAGCTGAAGGGAACGGAAGAAATTTTCCGCCACGAGATACCCGACGCCGAAGTGATAGGCACGGCCATGACCGAGCAGGAATTCTGGCCGCTCATGGAGAAGCAGGTACCCGACCTGGTGCTGCTCGACCTGGGGCTTGGTGGCTCCACAACCGTAGGCGTGGACATCTGCCGACGCATCGGGCAGAAGTACCCGGGCGTGCATGTGCTGATTTTCACAGGCGAGATACTGAATGAGAAACTTTGGGTCGACGCGCTCGACGCGGGTGCCGACGGTATCATCCTCAAGACGGGCGAACTGCTCACCAAGACCGACGTGCAGGCCGTGATGGACGGCAGGAAGCTGGTCTTCAACTATCCCATTCTGGAGAAGATTGTGGAGCGCTTCCGCCGTTCGGTGCTCAACGATGCCAGACGGCAGGAGGCCTACATCAGTTACGACATCGACGAGTACGACGAACGTTTCCTCCGCCACCTGGCCTTGGGCTACACCAAGGAAATGATAGCCTCGCTCAAGGGGATGCCCTTCGGCGTGAAGTCGCTCGAGAAGCGTCAGAACGACCTGACCAGCCGCCTCTTCTCCGACGACGAGCGGGCGGCAGGCGTCAACGCCACACGCCTGGTGGTGCGCGCCATCGAACTACGCATTTTGGACATCGACAATCTGGAGCCCGATGAAGAGTAGACACACCTTTTGGCACCCTGCCACGTTGTTCTTCGCGCTGACCTGCCTCGTGGTGCTGTTGTCGTGGATATTGGAAGTCTACGGCGTGCAGGCCGTGTGTGCCGATACGGGCGAAGTCTTCCGCCTGCGCAGCCTTTTGAGCCCCGAGGGCATCCGTTGGATGTTGCGCCATGTGGTGTCCAATTTCATGGAGTTTCCTCCCTTGGGCCCTGTCCTGATGGTGTTGGCGGGTGTGGGCATCCTGATGCATTCAGGCTTGGCGGGTGCCTGCCTGCGCCGATGGCCTTGGCTGGGACGTGGGGTGGGCAGGATGTCGTCAGGAGGTGGACGTTCCCTGTCGCGCAAGGAGCGCAGGGCGTTGCAGAGCGCGTGCGTGGCGGGCGGCATTTATGTAGCAATTCTTCTGTTTGCCACCTTCTCGCCTTGGGCCATCCTGCGTAGCATCAACGGCGGCTTGTCCCATTCGCCCTTCCTGGAGGGCTTGCCTTTTTTGTTTGCGGCCGGCCTGGCCCTGATGGGACTCTTTTATGGCTTCATCAGCGGGCGTTATCGTCGCGATGCCGACGTCGCCGACGGGCTGGCACACTTGGGTCGTCTGGTTGTGCTCTGCCTGACGGTTGGCTTTTTTGCTTCCCAGATGTTTGCCTGCGTGGACTACTCCCATTTGGGCGATTGCTTACGTGTCTGGACCTCTTTTATGGGGAACGGCGGGCAGCATTTCGTGGCCCTTTTCCTTTCGTATGTACCCTTTCTGCTGGCCTGTGGCTATAATTTGCATCGCTCCAAGGGCTAATTTTCATGCTTCGGCCGAAGATTTATCCTCCATTTGTTTGCAGTTCCGATAAAAAAGCGTACCTTTGCACCGCAATTAAGGCTGGTTCCGTAGCTCAGCTGGATAGAGCAACGCCCTTCTAAGGCGTGGGTCTTGCG
>ENA-OOWN01000227-OOWN01000227.1-human-gut-metagenome-genome-assembly--contig:-NODE-227-length-50036-cov-12.088113_pt1 | contig 50036 bp, 40 predicted proteins | sample MGYA00241406_ERZ501319 | MGnify/ENA primary metagenome ERZ501319 (study PRJEB25962, sample SAMEA2042734) | human gut metagenome | biome: human gut; feature: human-associated habitat; material: faeces... | reverse complement strand
AAGTCTTCCATGTTCTTCAGCATGGTGCTCATGAAGATGGACAGACCGCCCGAGACGACCAGCACGATGGGCAGGAGCAGGAGGATGGAGAAGTAGTCGGTAATCTTGCGGAAGGGGCTGCGCTGCTTCTTCACCTGCCATATCTGGTTGAAGGTACGCTCGATGTTCCCCGTCAGTGTGAGGACCGCCCAAAGCAGGACGAGCAGGCCCACCCCGATGAAGATGCCGCTCTGTGCATGGGCGAGATAGGAGTCTGTCAGGCTGATGATGACGTCGACGGTCATCGATTGCCCCTCCAGTCCGCGACGGACCTGTTCCTCCATCATGTCGGAGAATCCCAGTCCGCGTGCCACGGCAAAGAGGATGGCAAGAATCGGCACGATGGAGAGCAGGGTGTTGTAGGTCAGCGCCGATGCCTTGTTGACGATGCGGTCGTCATTGAACCGCTGGATGGAGAGGAGTATGACCTTGAGGATGTTGTAGAAGATGTATTTGACACGGCTCACTTCGTTTTCAGTCACTCGCCAGATTTCCTCGGTGAGGAATCGTTTCATCAGGCGTATTCGGGTCTTGAGGCGTAGCATGTTGTTTTCTTGATTTTGAGGTTTCAGAGGATTGTGTGTTCCAGTATGAGGGGAAAAAGAAAAAGAGGCAGAAGACCTGTAAGCCGGGTTCTGTACCTTTGTCAGGCGTCTGTCATTTATCTACGCCCGTCGTCACCGCCGGGCTCTAGCAATCCACCCTCCGACTGGAGCGAGCAACTCTCTTAACGCCGGTATACATGATCTTACAACTCCCAAGATGCACAGCCCGCATGTCACCATACGGCTGGTGAGCTCTTACCTCACTGTCTCACCCTTACCCCTTGTGAAGAGGCGGTTCTTTTCTTCTGCATTGTCTCCACCCTCACGGACAGCTTTCTGTTAGGAAGTGGGATGCTCTGCGTTGCCCGGACTTTCCTCCTCCGGCATAGCCGGCGGCGACAGACCGGTCTTCTGTCTCTTTTTCTGGCTGCAAAGGTATGAAAAATAGCTTTCAGAAGGGCAAAAAAGCTTGAATTTTCTCCTAGGGAGGTGTGTGTCAGGATGCTATAACGAATGCAAATTTGGCAGTTGGCAGACTTAAGCGCTGTTAAGGAGAAAACGGCTCTGTTAAAAGATGGGAAAAGATTGTGACAGGAAGAATAAGCGAATGTTTTTTGTCTTTACTTTAACAGCGTAGATGTTAAACACTAGTAGAAAATTAACAATTTAAATATCATTGGTTATGAAAACAACAACTAAAATGGTTTTAGGCGCTGCGGCTGTGATGCTGTTCAGCTCCACTGTAGCCGGAGTGACGACTTATTCGATGATGAAAGGTGAGAAGGAAAACTCCGGTTCATTCACAGAGATGTTTTCACCGAATCCGAATGTAAAACTGGCTTCCATGAGCGCCACGGAGGCACAGCCTGTCGACCTGACACAGGCAGCCGAACTGTCGCTCCATGCCGTGGTTCATATCAAGTCGACCCAGAACGGTCGCGACCAGATAGTCCGTACGCCGGGCGACATCTTCGATTACTTCTTCGGTGACGGTTACGGGCGTGCACAGCGTGTGCGTACGCAACCCCGTGTGGGAATCGGTTCGGGCGTCATCATCAGCAAGGACGGTTACATCGTGACCAACAACCACGTGATTGACAAAGCCGATGAAATCAGTGTCACGCTGAACGACAACCGCGAGTTCAAGGGACGTCTCATCGGAACCGATCCGAGCACGGACCTGGCACTTATCAAAATCGAGGCGGATGACCTGCCGACCATTCCCGTCGGCGACTCTGACGCCCTGAAGGTCGGCGAATGGGTGCTCGCCGTGGGTAACCCGTTCAACCTGACTTCGACGGTGACTGCCGGTATCGTGAGTGCCAAGGCACGTACGTTGGGTGTCTATAACGGCGGTATCGAATCGTTCATCCAGACCGATGCAGCCATCAACGAAGGCAACAGTGGCGGTGCCCTGGTGAACGCACGCGGTGAGCTGGTGGGCATCAACTCCGTGCTGACCTCTCCGACAGGTTCGTATACAGGCTATGGTTTTGCCATCCCGACCTCCATCATGGTGAAGGTTGTCTCTGACCTGAAGCAATATGGAACCGTACAACGCGCAGTCCTGGGTATCATGGGACATGACATCGACGACCGTGTAAAGGACAAGGACCTTGGAACCGTCGAGGGCGTTTACGTGGCCGACATTACGGAAGCCAGTGCGGCTGCCAATGCCGATATCCGCAAGGATGACGTGATCACTGCCATTGACGGAAAGAAAGTGAAGAACATGGCTGAGCTGCAAGAGGCAATGGCCAAGCACCGTCCGGGTGACAAGGTGAAGGTGACTCTGCTGCGTGCCAAGAAAGAGATGACCGTGAGCGTCGTTTTGCGCAACACGCAAGGTAACACGAAAGTGGTGAAGAATGCCGGAATGGATATCCTGGGTGCTGCCTTCCGCGAATTGCCTGACGAGATGAAGCAGCAGCTTCGCCTGAGCTACGGTCTGGAAGTGACCGGTGTATCGAAGGGCAAGATGGCAGACGCCGGCATCCGCAAGGGCTTCATCATCCTGCGTGCCAACGGCGAGACACTCCGTACGGTTGATGATCTGGAGAATGTCCTGCGTGAGGCAAGCCAGTCCCCCGACCAGGTATTGTTCCTGAGCGGTGTCTTCCCCTCGGGTCGTCGTGGCAACTATGCGGTTGACCTGAGCCAGGGGGAATGATGAGAATCCTACTTTCGCACGCCCCAGTTGCCGTTGTGCCCGTGTCACCTGCACAGGTGTCGACAGCCGCAGCCGATAGTGTGCGGAATCCAGGCAATAAATTCAAGAGTTTAGTTTAGTTTTTAAAGAGGTGCATGCACGGCGGATATCCGGAGAAGGTTGTCCGCCGTGTTACTTTTTTTGTTCGTTACGTGATAATTCGTATTTTTGCACACACTAATCTTAGAAAGAATGGTTATGAAAAGTCTGAAAACGATAAGTATTTTGATGCTTTTGTTGGTCGTGACGTCGGCCTTTACGCTCCTCAAGGACGATTACAAGCCCGTCTATGTGATGGGCGTGTCGCTGTGTTTTGGCGATTCGGTGGTTTACTTCACCGACATCCAGCAGATTGACAGCGTACGTTTGACCAAGGAAGGCTTCCTTCCCAGCCGCGAAGGATACAGTGAGCAGTTGAAAGCCTACCTGGAAGCAAAGGACGGAAATATCAACCACACGTGCATCACTTATTTCTCTGAGAAGAAAGCGGCGTTGCAAAAGACGGTGACCAAGCTGATGAAACGTTATCGTAACGGTTCGACGGTCATCCAGCAGATTGCTCCTTCCGACTTCAAGTTCGTCCGTCCGGAAGAATGATGCGCGGCGAGCATCCGACGCATGAGAGCGGTTCGCGGACGGCTGTCCGGTCTTCCGTCTCCTGAAGATATGACATGGCATGTGAAAGTGAATGCAACGTTCCTTTCACATGCCATTTCCTTATGGTCGAAGACAGCGTAAGAAAGCAATCGGAAGGCTGCGATTTGTCAGGAAGCGTCCCTGACCATCTTGTAACCCAAAGTGGATAATTGCCATACAGAAAGTTCCGAAACAACGGTTTCAGCTAACTCTTCTTTTCTCAGCTTCCGATAAACTAGCCTTCAAATGTGAACATCTGCAAACGAAAATACGGAAAATACCCCTTTATTTTAGAAAACTATACATTCTGTTCCCGGAAAACAGGCAAAACGTGCCCGCAACAATATTGTTTCGCGAGCCAAACAATATAGTTTGCCGCGTCAAACACATTAGTTTCCCCCTCCAAACACTATTGTTTCGTCCTCGGAAGTCAAATCTTTGGAAAATGGAGGTAAAGAATAGTGAGTTTCGCTTTCCAGAAGGAGTGTTGTGTCAACAAATCGGAAGGTAACACGATGTGCGGAGTCTTGCGTGCCGGATGCAACCAGTGGAGCATCCATAGCCTCCCGCCTTCCCGAAAGAAAGCGCCAGACGCATTTCGCCGACAAAGTGTATTTCGCTAATCGCCTGAGAAGCCCCTCGAAATCCACCAACTCCTATTTCGGTGCAAGGAAAGGCACTGTGAAGGGCTTCGTTTGACAGAATGTCAAGGGGGGGGGAGGATGGCGTTTTGTTTCGTAGACACTCACTGAAGAAATGAACAAAATGAGAAAGTGCCTTTTGGGTATAGAAATAAGCAAAAATGCAAGTTCTTATGCCAGCTTTTGCAAGGAAATGGGAAAATTGGAGGCTGATTTTCTCCATTCGTTAGTACAAGGTTAGGGAGGGAGTGTCATAAAAAGATGGAAACTGCGATGAGGCACCCTTCCCGCCGGACTGTTGGCGGCGTGTCTCCTGCCACCGTGTAAGGCCGTTGTTGAGAAAGCCCTGCAGCCGGAAATTGTTCTGGAAGTGGTCCTTTGCCATGCGCCCGATGAGGACGGGAAGCCGGCGGTGCATGAGCCGATGGAGCTCACGTTGGTGCATTTTGAGTTGGTTGATGAAGTTTTTGTCGTCCATGTGCTTGATTTTGAAATATAATGTTTAGTTTTGCGGAAAAGACAGTGGAGGTAAACGCGCCCAATGGGCTTAGGACCCGGGTTAACGCATTCCATTGTCTTTTTCTATTTTATACCGGATATCAAATTGTCCGTTTTTTGCCATGCGTCCGATGAGGATGGGAAGCCGGCGGTGCATGAGCTGATGGAGCTCACGTTGGTACGTTTGTTGGTTGATGAAAATTTTGTCGTTCATGGCTTGCCATTAAAAATAAGTCCTTATATTTGCAATGTCTTCCTTTTGCCCTTGCGGCTTTAGTGAAGACACGGGTGTCGGGGGGCTTTTCGGAAGCACCCGACTTTTTTTATACCTCATAGCGAATGACCGCCTTTTCGAACAGCTTTAAATCACCGTTTGAATCGGTGAGAAGCCAGCCTATGTCAGATTGTATGCGGTGCACCTTGAATGCTGCGAACACCTCGTTGGAGGGCAGAAGTCAGAGGATGAAGTAATCTATCAGCCCACCAACATAGAAGTCTAATGACCGATCCGATGTAAATCATACCGAAAGAGCATAATCAATCGGAAGTTTGATTCGAATAACAGCATATATACCCCTCCTGATCATAGGCTTTTCGCTCCCGATGAATTAAAGCTATCAGTTGCTGCAACTCGAATGCATCTGACTTGATATCCTTAAAATAGCTATACTGTTCATCATATCGTTTGTTGGAACCAGCCTTCAAGCGGGATTCAATGTCGTCCGGAATTAGATAGGAAGACCGTTCCTTACCTAGATATTGTTGGAATTCAACGAGAAATATATTTATTCCAGCCAAATCAAAGTCGCCGAAGTGAAGATAATGATTGGGAATGGAGCATAGCCATCTTCTAAGATCTGTGGATTGTGGATATCTGGATACAAAGAGTATTCTGTTGGAAAAGTCATGTGCTGTGAGATACTCTTCAAAGAAAGCTCTTTGCTTACGAATCATCCTGAAGTTCTCCATATTCTCAACACCAATTACTACCACGTCTTCCGGAATTGTAAGCTTTTCCCAGTCTGAGACAAAGAGAAAGCTTCCTTCCTGCGGATTGACCATAAAAGGCTTTCCGTCAAGAAAACATTCAACCGGTTCATAGCTGTTTACCGGGAATCCGGGGCAGGAGCGAATCGTAACCAGTTTGGAGTTCCCTGTCCCCATTGCCATTGACGCACGGGAATCAGTAAGATTTACTTCAAGAATCCGATAACTTTCATCCTTATCCATAAGAAATCTTTTAAGGGCTTCCGTGTCGCGAGCACGATAGGATTTCCTGGAACCATGCGAACTTACCCATAGCATACCTTCTGCCAACAGTTCGTCAAGTAACTTACGGCTTAGCTTTGAACCGGCGACTTGTTCACCAGCCAGCAATGCTTGTATCGATGTACTTATAGCCATGGTACGGACTAGTTTATTCGTTTCAACAATTTTTCCACCCTCGTCTTTACCCCATGTTTACTTAACAGATACGTATAGCGGTAATCGTAAGGATTATACGAAGTCGGTGAGCTGTTAATGAGATAGATATTGCGTGAATTGGCAAACTGCAGAATGCCTTTTATATTGTTGGGGTGCAAGCGTCCTATCTCATCCATCATGCAGTGTACAATGAAATCGCCACTTTTTTTGACTGCCTTTTTCTTAAAAACATTGATGAGCATGATATTGACCATCGCTTTCACCAGAATATCTGTACCATCCGATCCTACATTGTTAATACGTTCAACCCAACCGGTGTCATTGTCGTTCTCTTTCACACGGAACTGTAAACGGAAAGCGTCCCCCAAAGATACTGTCGGACGATTGGGCTCGTTTTGCAACTGGTGAGACAAACTCTTCAGATAATCCACAACCTTACGGTTCACGTCATCCCGGTTATTACTTGAGAAAAGATTCAATTCGCCGATTGAAAGGGCATTCTCTGCCGCATAATCGTGGATGGATATGAGCAGTTGCATAAGCTTGTCTGATGACTCATTTGCTCTGAGTTCAATACTCTTGATTACACCTGCAAAGTTCTTTTCTATAAAATCACGGTTTATGGCTTGTATCACTTCGTCTACATCCGATCTGCGCTTCATCAGTGAGCCGATTTCTGTTGAAATACGTCCCAGGATATCCTTATAATGTTCGCTGGTGCGCCTGCGGAACTCCTCGATTTTATTGTTGTCCATGAACTCCTGCAAATCCACGGCAATCTGCAGATAGTCATTGTCTGTTACAGGCATTGTATTGAAATGAAAAGCATTTTGAGGCTTGAAGTTACGATTGAAACTGACAACGATGTATTTAAGCTTGTCTATCGATTCACGCTTCTGATTGACCGTGCCTCTAAGTTGACTCAACAGTTGCTGACAATCCTGCTCGGTACTCTTCGTTTTGTCATCAGAGAGGAAAGTATCAGGTACCAGATGTTCATTCTCTACCACCTGATGATAAAGTTCCAGGCCTTCCCTTCGATGCGTGAGTTCCTTAAGAATCCGCTTCAGCCGTTCGTCCATTTCTTTGCATTTTTTCTCGATACGCGTCCGCTTGTCTTCATAACGCTGACGTATCATTGTGAGTCGCTGTTCAATGGTCTTGATGTCCTTTTTGATTTCCGGTTCCTTGGCAAAGAGATTTTGCTCAGTGTCGCGGTATCTGATGACAATTGCACGTTCATTTTCAATACTCTTTAATAGTTCCTTCAATTCATCCAAAGCTCTACGATATTGTTCAAGCAGTTTCGTGTCAACACCTTTGCCTGCAAGTTCAGCTACCAGCTGTTCATCAAGCTGCTTCTTCTGCACAGCGAACTCATGATTACGTACGGTTGCCTCAATCTCTTGTCTTTCTTTGAAAAGGCGCAATTCCTCTTCGAGAACCTTCACAGCCTTATTAAATGATAAATCAAGATCCTTAAGGTCCTTTTTATTCTTTATTTCATTCTTATTACGAGTATCCTTTTCTGAATTCACTTTCAGTACTGCTTCATTAAAAGCACGTTCGCGGATTTCTTTTTCCTGGTTAATTTGCTCCTGCTCTTCCATCTCCAGCTTGTGTCTGTGGGTTTGCAGATTCTGTCGCTTTACAGGAATCTGTCCTTCTTCCACCTTCAACGATGTCATTTTCTGGCGAAGTGGATTCACTTGTGCAGCATATTTCTTACCAAGTTTAGAAATCTCTCCCTCAAGAGTAACAGGCATTTGTGTGAGCTGACGGTTGATTTGTTGCACTCGCTCTTCCAAGTTATTCTTCTCCGATCTATATTCGTCAGGAGTACGATGGACGGAAGCAATATTATCCAGGTTTAACTTTACGCCAAACATACCATCAGTCCCAGTGTCCAACTGAGGTTCAAGCCCTTGAGCATACAGAATCCTTTCTTCGTCAACGACTTTGCCTATTGTGTTTTCCCAACCTTCGGCATTCTCACAAAGCCACTTGTAAAGAGAGCCGTTCAAATGAGCCAATAAGTCATTGATTTTCGTGATTTGTTCACGCGTTTGTGTCCGGTCAGTCTCAAGACGTTCCTGCTCACGCTGGAACTCCTGTTTTATTTCCGTTTCTTTCATTTCATACTCGGCAGTAATCCGATCAATCTGACTTCGTACAGCTACTTGTTGTATGGCGTTCTCCTTCTCCATAAAATCCAATTGCTGCAATTCATCATCAACCTGTTTTATTTCAATAGCCTTCGGATGCCACTGACGAAGTTCCTTCAGTGCGTTATCAGCCTTACTCTGTTCAGCCAACAACATTTGCAGACGCTCGTCCGAGTCATGTCTCCAGCTGTTGAAAGCTTCTATAATCTGATTCCTGCTTTTTGTACGTTCTTCCTCTACCTTCTTGCGCCTTATCTGAAGTTCGTCCTGTTTCTGATAATACGCTTCTTTCTGGATGTTCTCGAATGCCTGACGTGCATTTTCCAGTTTACCCCTTGCAATGTTGTACTTTTCTTCTATCGATGCATGGGTTTTCAATAAATCATCCAATAGTATTTGTTTCTCCGTCATTTCCTGCTTGACAGCTGTCTCCCGGTCGGCACGAGCGAGTATAGCCTCAATACCCATGGATTCGAAATCCTTTCTTGCCTGCGCTATTTCCTTTAGTTTACTTTTCTTTGCACCAAGGTCCTGATTCAGCGAGTCTTTTTCTTTTTCATATTCTGCGGTAAGCTCTTTCCCACGGTTATGCTCTTTCTCCAGGTCCGCTCCAATATCTGCTGCTTGGGCTTTCAAAAGAGGTATATGCTCTTCATTATAAGCTACAGCATAATTGAGCATACGCCATACGTCCAGCAATTGCTGGTCAAGTGCTATGATTGTACGTCCCTGTTCGGCTATTTTCAATGCCTGCTGACGTATCGGATAACTGCCATCACGTGATTGGCGGAACCAACAGTCTATCTCGTCATACTCACGCTCAAAGTCCGTAACAAGGCGTCTGTAGGTCTGCAAATCAATGGGCAAATCTTCATCTGTCATCGATTGTATGATGGTATTCTTGACAAAGTCCGCATCGAGCTTTGTATTCAGGAAAACATTTTGAATACTGCGTGGGATATTCTGATAATGTGAACTCTGCACCAGTGCATAACGTGTATATTTATAGTCATGAGTGTTACCGAAGATTATATCCTTGAACATCACACCGGATTCTATTCTAGCAGACACAGCCACATCCTTGTCTATACGTTCACGAATCTTCACCCAGTCACTCAATACCTGCTTTCCGTTGTCAATCAACCATTCACGTTGATAAGGAGCATCAATGAACCTCCACGAAGCACGCCCCTGATACCTGCTGACAAGTATCGTATAGGCCCCATTATCACGCATCACCTCATAAAGTATATAAGAGTTCGATTGATGAAAATAGAAATCATCAAATGATTTCTGTCCCTGCTGGATGCCCAAATGATGTTTATCCGCATTGTAGAAAAACAGCAGTGCTCTCAATACCGTACTTTTACCGACACCCTGAGTTCCCGTGAAATGCACATTCCCATCTACGGAAATCTCTGCATACGGAATATTGGCACTATTGATAAAGATTATCTTATTCAGGTATTTCATCTTCGTTTGCTATTTGAATTATATCCACTAATTCCTCGGCATAACGGAAGGCCGAAGTAATCTTATAGGTTTCATCAAGTTCACTGATACATTCAGCAAAGCCCATATTCTGCATTTCCTGGAGCAGTTTGTTCACTATCTCAACATTTGAGCCCATACCGTATTTCCTGAACAGGTGCTGTGCTTTTTCCTTCAGTTCGATATCCAGGCTGATCTGTTCTATCAAATGGCTTTTACGGAATTGATATCCTGCAGCAAATGACTGATTATAGCATTTCAGAAAATCCAGATAGTCAAGCCATTTTGAGAAGCTGTCCAATTTCTGCTCTATCGTCTGTTTACTCTCTCCCATTCTTGAGAAATAGAAGTAACCATTACCAGATTCCAGTTGCAGACCGATTTCCTTGAAGTATTCCGTATAATCCTCCAGATTTTCCTCAATATCCTCATATAGATGGCGGACAGAGGAGTCTGCACTGTCTACCGAAAGGAACTCCCCTCGGCTTAACCGCTCGTATATTCTTTGAGTATTATTTCGCATAAATTACAGGATATTCAATGTTTTGGTAAATTGCATATTCGCCTGTTATCCTGCATTCATCAGGGTGCAAGATAACCAACTGGCAGAAGAGGGTAGCATGCTCTTCTATATTACGTTTTACTTTGTAGTCATATCTCAGAATGAATTCAAACAGATTATAGCTTGATGCTAAAAACGCATTCCAGACTTCGGCAGAATCCACCTCCTTCAACTGGTGGACATGTTCTTGCAGGTCGTCTTCCGTCAAGGGAGCAGCTTCCGTTCTTGCCATCTTCTGTATTCCATTCCGTTCGGCAATTCGTTTCAGCAACTTTACTACCTGTTCATTTTCCCTCAGCATTTCCAGAGACAGACGAATCTTATTGTATTGTCGGGATTCCATCCAAAGAGGATTTCTTTCTTCCAATACATTGAGGATATTCGTATCAGTCTTGATGAGCAACTGATCTTGCAGATACTTCAGCTTTCGTATCTTTTTGTAAAGTCTGTTCTGCTGGTCTATCTGATTGATGTAGGAAATAATCTGTCTGTCAATCTCCATTAGCGCATGATAAGCTTCAACAAAATCATGCTTCACCTCGCTACACGTCTTGGCCATGTGCGGATCATTTGCCATGATAAAGAAGGCTTGCTCATTATCCATCAGTTTTTCACATTCACGTATCATTGCGCGAATACTATTTCCCTTCTCATCCAGATTCTGCAGCTTCTTCTTTTTAATGATATAATTGGGTTCCTGCTTATAGGCGTTGTCCATATTACGCTTCAAATCCACCACATTCTTCAAGGTTCTGAATCCGGTCTTCTTTAAGAGCTGGCGCACACTATCCTGATATCCGGCTTTACGATTGGAATTAGTCTCTTGCAGAAAATACCCTATATACTCCTTCAAGGTGTTGATACACTCCTGTACGCTCAACACACTGATTTCCTCATTGACATTCAGTACTTCTTCGAAAAAGTTCAGGTAGTCACTCTCTATCTCAACCGTATTGCCAGATTCCACCAATACGCCATAGTCAACCAGTCTCCTCAATCTTGTTTCATTTCCTCCGACAAGTTCTATGGCAAGCCCAACCGGAAACTTCATGAGCTTCCGTTTTTCAAACATCTCGCTTAGTAATCCTTGTTCACGCGAGAGTGTCTTGGTCAATTCTTCTATGCTTCTGAAATGTGTCAGAACATCCATATAGTTAAAACTCTGTGATTGGCACTACATCTATTTTATAACCGTCTTTCTTCATTGTACGTTTCAGGACTCTCATATCATGACATACCTGAACAAGACGTATGATGTTGCTATTCAAATACAATATTACTGTTTTTTTATTCAAACAACAATGTTTGTTGCATAAAATATAAATGATATTTTATAAGAATTGTCATATTAGCAGAAGGGTAGAGAGAAAATTGAGCTGTTTTGAGCTATTAGAATCATTGAATGTCAACGATAAGGCTCTTTAATCGGCACAAACGCTTTCCAGATAATTGACAAAAGTCAGAAAGAAAGTACAAATTGTTTACGCTCAATCGTTTGGCTTCATGGCGTTGTACCGCCTTTTTTCAGCTGTTTTGCGAAATGTCCTCATTCATGCACAAGGCATTGATTGACACTTGAATATATTTGTTACCTTTGCATTGAGCAAGAATACTTAGTCCACTGAGTAAAATGTAGAGGTATGAAGTGAATTTCGTCCTGCGCAAGAAAGGTTCGGTGGTCGCCATTGGGTTGAAAAGCAATGCGGAGAAGTGTACGAAGGGATTGGATAAATTCTGCAAGCTGTTCCATCCGCAATCAGCGTTTATTGTGGAAGAGGGTGGCATCAGTGCGGAGGATTTTCTTTCAATGGATTTGAAGGAAGTTGTTTTGAATTTGGAATAATAAAAAGGAATAGCTATGGATACATTAAGTCTCACAAAAGTAAAATCATTGTTCATCCTAACTTTAATACAAAGAGACGATGGACAAAAGAAACAAACTTTGGAGACGTCAACAGATGTCGCGTGTGTTTAAGGCTCGCATGATTCTTTATGCAGCTTATGGAACTCCTATTATCCATGAGGATGGAAGTATGGACAATCATCCACATTGGTTTGAGTTGGCAAAAGAAAAATGGGCAAAAGTTTATCAATCTACGGGAACTCCATGTAGTTGCTGGATATGCAGGGGAGAAGAGTATAACCGTAGAGAGTATAAGAAAGAGACTTTGCGTATTATCCGGGAATCTACTGAAGATTAATGTTAGGGTCACTTCTTTCCGTTGTATGGGGTAGGGAGTGACCTTATTCTATAAGTCTTTCTACCAACGGCACATAATACTCCCGTACCTCTCCTGCCGTAGGTGTATGGGCACCGGGAAAGTGATAAGCATGGGTGTAGTGTTGCAAGAACAACGGTTCGAAGTGAGCCAAATGGTCATTCTTTCCGAAGAGTCCCCAAATACGGTTGGTCATTTCCGGTCGGCAATCGTCCCATTGATGGGTTTGAATATCGGCAAACTCATCTATCAGCGGTTGGTCTATCACGAAATGTTGCTGTCCGTCCGCTCGTGGTGATTTGTACTCATGCGCCCCGATGCGTTCGGAAAGGAAACAGGTCATTTCAAAATGGGGATTTCCCAACAGGGCAGGTATTCCCAAACGCGATGCCACTATCTGCCCCAAGAAAGAGCCGTTGCTATTGCCCACCAATACTTTAGGATGCTCATGCTCGCAAAGGTTTGTAATGAATGTGAGAGCTTCGCGAGGGTGAAGCGGAAGGTCAGGCGTGAGGACTTCCGCCTTACCTTCGAATGCCTGCTTCAATGCTTGGGCAGGTATGCAACTGCCCGAGGCGAAGAAGCCGTGGAGGAAAAGTATTTTTGTAGTTCTCATTATTCGTTTGCTAAATGTTTCAGTAACATTTACTGTATAACAAAAACAAATTTATATGGCTAAGGTATAAAATTTCTATGGAATATCTCTTAAGCTTCCCTTACATCCACTACCAGCTATTCTGCGATGTGAGGATAGATCGTGAAAGACAGGATAGTGAGCATCAGCAAACCCTATGTGAGACCGATCGTGAGAGGTAAGGAAGTGAAGAGAGTGAAGTTCAGAGCAAAGTGCAACAATATCCTGATTGACGGACTCTCCTTCATCGAGAAGCTGTCGTTCAATGCTTTCAATGAGGAAACCAGACTGTAGCACTGCCTGAAGATACACCGGAGGCTTTTTGGAGTGGACGCGGCGCAAGTCGGAGGAGATGCAGGCTATACTGGTAAAGCCAACCAGAAGTACTGCAGGGAAAGAGGGATACAGACTTCGTTTGTAAAGAGAGGTCGTCCGGGGCTCGTGAAGAAAAAGAATGATATCATCCGCAAAGAATTGGCGAGGGTGAGGGCGACAAAGATGGAGAGGTCGTTCGGAATGCAGAAGGAACACTATGGCTTGAAATGAATCAAGGTAAGGACGAGATAGATCGAAATCCCGTACATTTTCTTTGGCATTCACACGGCGAATGTAGTCCAGCTTTTTCGGAGGGAAGTCGCCGAAATTGTTCAGACTGCCTGATGTTCTATATGTGGAACGGCTTTATAGGAGTATTGTTTTAATTTAATAGGATTAGATTTCATCCAACCCTATCGACTTGAGGTATTTATAGGTGCCGTTATAAAATTCTGGAAGTCGAGTTGCATCTTCTGGAAATCCGCTGACGGTTTTGTTGGAGTTTCCTACTGGAACGCAGATGACCATGCCGATGCGGGCTCGTGTTAGGAGGACCCGATAGGCATTCAGCATATATTTCATTCGCTCAAGGCTACCTTCGGTTTTGCCGGTTTCTTCGCGCCAGGCTGTTCGACCGTTGAAGTTATAATATCGCCACTGTCCGTTTTCACATCTTAAGTCAGCGTCCCAGAGGACGCATGTATAATCCAGTTCGAGACCCTGAACCTGAATCTCTGTTGCAGCATCTTCGAGGAAATTGGATGAGCGGATGTCATTTTTATCCTCCAGAAACCAGTGTACGGCATTCTCATCGCCTTGCTCCAGAATATCGACGGCCAATGGTTTGAACCGTGCGGCTGCCTTGCTAACCAGCACGCCAGAGCGTTGTGAACCGCGGGTGTTCTTGCGTAGCCATGCCCTTGCTTTGGCCATATCTCTTGTCAGAACAATCGGATAGCGCTCTTTTATCGTGTTGTACCAACTGGAAGCATCCGGATTGAAAGAGAGTAAGGAGTGTATAAAGGCTGAGAGATTCTCTGCTCTGAACGAACGCAGACTGACTCCTAGATGCAGCTCTGATGAGAAGGTAACTTTGTCATTGTCAGCCAATAGTTCATTGACCCGACCTTCAGCATATTCCGCCTCGGTCAGTTTGTCGGAGATATAGATTCGCCAGTGTGTGAATTTCTCATTGAGCGCTTTGATCCACTCTGAAATGCCTGCTTCTCCGGTGTTGATCTCCTGACCACCGCCTACCAAACATACGATCGTTGCCCAGTCCTCCCGCTGATCCAAAGACCAAATTAGGAATGCGGCTTCAGAGTAGGGGAAATTCGGCACCTTGAGTTTGTTCCCATAGGTACCGCCTCGTTTAAGGTAGTCTGCGAGCCTTTTATGCGTCCATGAACGCTGTGCTTCGTCGAAGATAGCTACATGTTCTACTTCTCCGTAGCCGGACCTTGCCAGCTTCATCGCTTTCTGCGGGTCAATCTCCAGGACTCCGTTCTCAACGGGATTCTTGATCTTGGCCAGCATGTTGTCGCGGTAGCGGTGAATCATCTGTATGAATTTACCGACCTCCCTCCGAGAGTCCGACATATTCTTTTTCTCGCCCCGAGCTTTGCATTTCTTGTGGTTGTCTATGGCCAAAGCCTCGGTAAGTACTGCGACCAGTGGCCCGTTGCCGGATAGGTAGACTGCGCCCTCGTCCTCGACCAATTTATCGCCATTCTGATAGGACTGTTTGACGGCAACGTCTAGTCCGACTAACGTCTTTCCTGCTCCGGGTACACCGGTTACAAAGCAGATGCTCTTCTCTCCTTTCTCACGACTGGTCTTGATTACATCGAGAATATACGCAATGGTACGGTCGGTTGATACCTTGTCAGCTTCGTGGCGGGTGATGTCCTCTACTGAGTGATTTTCATAGAGTCTTTTGGCAGCTTCAATGATGGTTGGGGTGGGTGAATAAGGACTGATAACCCAGTCTGCTCCCAGACTCGGATCTGGAGCTGTTGCTCCGGCATGAGCTAGAACATCCGCAATGAGTTTCTGCAATCCGTTGGCTCCAGTCACCAATGGGTTATATATGGAATCATCGTATACCGAGGGTATGAACTCGCTTGAACTTGTTCGGAATTGAGTAGGCACGCGGATCGGGACAATGATTCTGTCTTGGCTCAGCAAATGAAAGTTTTTCAGGTCAAGGGCATAATCTAGGACCTGTTCAATATTGGATTGAAGCATCTCCCGCTCTCCGACCTTGAACTCGAAACAGAAGATTAGCCCACGGAGTAGTAATACAACATCGATCCGTTTTCCCAGACGCGGAATGTCGTACTCGAAAATCACTTGTCCATCTTCATCCATCCATGGCTGTAGAATCTCTTGCATGATGTGAATCTCGTAGTTCCACGCTTCATTAGTTGTGGTAAGAGCTACCCCGTGGTAATTGTTTACGAAATGTCCTAACAGTGATTCGGGTGATAACTGTAGGAATTCGCGGATTGTGGAATTATATAGACAACGTGCCATATCTGTGTGGTAATAATTAACGTGAGCTAGATGAATTGTAAGCGTCTGTAGGCTCGGTGATTAGTGAAAATTGTTATAACTTTATAGTGTTGAAATACAAAGGATTACAAACAATAATCGCTATGATCACCGAGAGCAAAGTTATAGAATTATTTTGTATGGCAGATGATTTCTGCAAGTTTTTTGATGCTATGATGGCAAAATATACGCTTAAACGGCTATTCCGACACACGAAATGCCATCATCAATTGGGCCACGCAACTCGAGTCGCAACCCACCGTGTCGGTCATGTCCTATAAGAATCTCAATTCGGTAAAGCAGATGCGCCTGGCCGTGGTGCTCTCCCGTACCTTCGGCTTCTGGAACCCACAGCTGACGCTCGCGATGAACAAGCAATTCCTACACCTTCATGCGCAGTTGGGAACCGTCAGCCTGAACGATCCCATCTGCGTGGCCATGCTCTCCAATAGCTTCAAGGTGAGCCCGACGTTCACGATATTCCTCACGGCCAACTATCAGAGTCCCGGAGATTACCGCAACGTACATCTCAACCGCCATTTAGGCTCGGTTAACTTCAATGCCACAAAGACGTTCTGGCACGACCGCATCAGCCTGCAACTCAAGGTGAACGACATCTTCAATACCCAGAAAGACGGCAATGAGATTTACAGCGACAGAATGACAATGAATCTGTTGAACACCTACGACTACCGCGCTGTCTCCCTCACCCTACGTTATCAGTTAAACCCCAAGGACTACAAGCAGCATAGTCACAGCAATATTGACAGTGAGTTGAAACGACTGTAGCAGTCTTATTGCCGCTACCTTATTGACTAGACTCAGTCTGTGCAAGAGCAGGATGGAAGTCTTTTCAGAAAGAACACCTGCCTTGTATCCCATACCGAATACCAAAATCGTTTTGTCATTCTCCAAATAAAGCCAAACAAACAGCGCCGTCCCTGTGACGGCATGAAGGTAAGAAGAAGCAGCCTCTTGAAGCGTCATAAGATGCCAGCCCTAATACCTTTGGGACAAGAATCGGGAAATGACAAAATATCGAAAGACACTATAATATCATAAACTGCCGGTTACAGCATGTTTATTTTCTTTCCGTTGTCTAGTCCGGGTATCGTACCGAATAATGATCGGTACGATACCGGGGCTACACAGACGGATACGGATGTACCGTCGTATAAGTTGTTTCCTATGCCGGACTTACATCACTCCCAACCATCGTAGGACGTCGTTGAGATTGGCGATGATCATCAGCAGGATAAGAATGGCGAAGCCGACATACTCAGCACGTATCATGAACTTCTCGCCCGGCTTGCGTCCTGTAATGATCTCATAGAGCAGGAACACTACATGACCACCATCGAGGGCAGGAATCGGAAGGATGTTCATGAAAGCCAGAATGATGCTCAGGAACGCTGTCATCTTCCAGAAAAGATACCAGTCCCACTGCGAGGGGAAGAGGCTGCCTATGGCGCCGAAGCCTCCAAGCGACTTCGCTCCGTCGGCCGTGAAGACATACTTCATGTCGCTCACATAGCCGGCCAGCACATCCCAACCATATTTCACACCGGCCGGGAAGCTCTGCAGGAAGCCGTAGCTGACATGCGTCGTCTCCTTCTCGTAGAGTGCCGGTACGCTGGCAACGGCAAAGCCGAACTTCAGATCGGGTGTGAGCACGGCCTTCAGGGTGTCGACCGGAGCGGTCGTCGGTGTGGTGAGAGATGCCGTATCCTGTGCGGCGGCCTTAACGGAAGCTGCCTGTGCCGGCGTCCGGGCACCGGAGGGTGCTCCCGCACGCATCACGGCAATCGTCACCGTACAGATCCGCACGCTGTCGGCATGGGTCTTGGCAGCAGCCAGCTCGTCGGACAACACGCCCATCTGATCGGTAAACTCATTGTAGGAATCGACCGGCACGCCATTAACGGCGAGGATCATGTCGCCCTTCTTCAGGCCGATCTTATAAGCCGGAGAGGTGATCATCGTCTTGCTGTCCTCCGTTGCGGGCATCGTCTCCAGCACGGTGTCCACCTTAGCGGGGATGAAGGGACGGGCAAACTGAGGCGTCTTCTTCAACATGTCGAGAAGATTGAGATTGCCGGGAAGGGGAACGCTCACCGTCTTGCCCTGACGCTCCACATACGCCGTATGTGCCTCGGAGAGATCGCGGTAGACATCCACGTTGAAATCCTTGAACTCACCGAGATCCGTTCCGAGCAGCTTGTCGTGATCACGGAAGCCGAGCTTCTTGGCCTCATCGCTGAACTTCATGCCATAGCTCATCTTGTCCATGCGCACATAGCTCTCGCCCCAGTGATACATGATCATCGAATAGATGAACAAGGCCAACAGGAAATTGACCAGCACACCGCCGATCATTACCAGCAGACGCTGCCAGGCCGGATGGGTGCGGAACTCCCATGGCTGAGGGGCCTGCTTCATCTGCTCTGTGTCGAAGCTCTCGTCGATCATGCCCGAGATCTTGCAATAGCCGCCCAACGGCAGCCAGCCCATGCCGTATTCCGTATCGCCCTTGAGCTTGAAGCTGAAGAGCTTGCCGCTCCACTTGCCGATGCCGACATCGAAGAAGATAAAGAATTTCTCCACACGGATGCCGAAGAGCTTCGAGAAGAACATGTGGCCACCCTCATGGAGCAGCACGAGAAGCGAGATGGCAAGGATAAACTGAAGAAGTTTAATCAGAAAAATTTCCATTCTACTTTTATAGGTGTTATAGGATTGATGCGACCTGGATGCCCACAAGCCATAGAGGCAAACGGTGCAGGCCGCGAAATCACAATTTACTGTGTCTATTGATAGGGAAAGCGGACGGCCGATCCGCACAGCCCATCTTAAAATCTCTTCACGGGATGACTATCCTATCAGTCCGGACGCTATGGCGCGTGCCTCCCGGTCGGTCTGCAGATAGACCTCGAGATCGGGAGTGGCGTCGAAGGTAGCCTGCTCCATCGTCTTGCTGATCACGTCGGCTATGCCGAGGAACGAGAGACGTCCCTGACGGAAGGCCAGGTTGGCCACCTCGTTAGCTGCGTTAAGGATACAGGGCATGTTGCCGCCCTTGCCGATGGCCTCGTAAGCCAGTGCCAGACAACGGAACTTCTCCTGATCGGGACGGAAGAAATCGAGATGGCCCATCTTGAAGAGGTCGAGCCGCTCGCCCTGCAAGGGCAGACGCTCGGGGAACGAGAAGGCGTACTGGATCGGCAAGCGCATGTCGGGAACGCCGAGCTGTGCCTTCACTGCACCATCGACGAACTGCACGCCGCTATGGATGACGCTCTGCGGATGGATCAGCACCTCAATACGGTCGGCAGGAACACCGAAGAGCCAACGGGCCTCCATCACCTCAAAGCCCTTATTCATCAGAGAGGCAGAGTCGATCGTGATCTTTGCGCCCATGTCCCATGTGGGATGCTTCAAGGCATCGGCAGCCGTCACATGCTCAAGCTGCTCCTGCGTGAAAAGACGGAAAGGACCACCCGAGCAAGTGAGCAGGATCTTGTCCACCTGATCGGCATCCTCGCCATAGAGACACTGGAAGATGGCACTGTGCTCCGAGTCGACAGGGAGCAGCGCCACATGATGCCGGCGCACCAAGTCGAGGATCAGCTCACCGGCTACGACGAGCGTCTCCTTGTTGGCCAGGCAGATCTTCTTGCCCGCCTTGATGGCATGGATGGTGGGCACAAGACCGGAGAAGCCGACCATCGATGCGAGCACCATGTCGACCGGACCAGCCTCCACCACCTCGTTGAGGGCCTCCTTACCGGCATAGACCTTGATGTCGGGACGGTCGCTGAGGGCATCCTGCACCTCCTTATAATGATCCTCATTGGCTATCACCACACAGGCCGGACTGAACTCGCGCGCCTGGGCGACGAGCTTATCGACGCTGTTGTTGGCCGTCAGGCAATAGGCCTCGTAACGGTCGGGATGCTGACGGATCACGTCGAGCGCCTGCGTGCCGATCGAGCCTGTACTGCCCAGGATACATATCTGTTGTTTCTTCATTGTCATTACCTTATTATATATACCGGCCTCATCCCTCCATAGGGGCGAGGCCGTCTCATTGTTTATTAAAGATCAAGCAGTCCCTCGGGAATCCGGAGACTGACACTGCGCGTCTCCTTGTCCACATCGTCAAGCAGATGCTCGTTGATGGGCAGGAGGACCGAACGGCCATCGGCCGTCGTCACCTCGAGGAGGACATTCTCCGTAGAAGCGTCCACCCGGTGAATGGTGCCGACCGTCTCGTGCGACACGGCATCTATGACGCTATAACCCACGATCTCCGCATTCGACACCTGATCATCCGTATCGGCAGCCTCGCGCGGGAAATACACACCACAACCCGTCAGACGGCGGGCTGCCTCTTCCGTATCAACGCCCTCGAACTTGGCAAGGACCATATCATCGCTCTTGAAACGGTATTCCTCAAAAAAGAAAGGCACGGGAAGGCCATCGACGTCAAGGATCACGAAATCGGAATCCAGACGGTCGAACACATCATCGTCCACCTGGAAAGAGATCTCACCCTTCACACCGTGAGGCTTGCCCAACCGGCCGATGCGATAGCAGCCATCGGGCTGGCCAAGCCAAGAAAGAGAATTGTCTGACATACCTATATGGATATTATTGGATATTGTCTCCACCTACGGCAGCCGTCTCCAGAAGCCCCGGAGCGACACCCTGCCGACGGAAGGCCACTAGCGACTAATCGCCTATGCGCTGGATCTTCGCTCCCAGCTTGTTGAGTCGTTTCTCAATGTCCTGATAGCCGCGGTCGATCTGTGCGATGTTTTCTATACGGCTCGTACCGTCGGCACTCATCGCAGCGATGAGCAGGGCGATACCCGCACGGATGTCGGGACTCGTCATACGGCCCGCACGCAACCGCTTCTGATGATCCTGACCGATCACTACGGCACGGTGGGGATCACAGAGGATAATGTTGGCACCCATGTCGATGAGCTTATCGACGAAGAACAGACGGCTCTCGAACATCTTCTGATGGATGAGCACAGAGCCACGGGCCTGCGTCGCTACGACAAGGAGCACGGAAAGGAGGTCGGGCGTGAGGCCGGGCCACGTGGCATCGCTCAGCGTCATGATCGTCCCGTCGATGAACGAGTCTACCTCGTAGTGCTCCTGACGCGGGATGAAGAGGTCGTCACCCTTCACATCCACCTGCACGCCAAGCCGGCGGAAGGCATCGGGGATGATGCCGAGATTGCGCACCGACACGTTCTTGATCGTCACGCCATTGCCTACCATGGCAGCCATGCCGATGAAAGAGCCCACCTCGATCATATCGGGCAGCACCGTATGACTGGCTCCGTGAAGATGCTCCACACCCACGATGGTCAGCAGGTTGCTGGCAATACCGGAGATATTGGCACCCATGGCATTGAGCAGATGACAAAGCTGCTGGATATAAGGCTCGCAGGCAGCGTTGTAGATCGTCGTCGTCCCCTTGGCCATCACGGCTGCCATGATGATATTGGCGGTACCGGTGACCGAGGCCTCATCGAGGAGCATATACTTGCCCGTGAGCTCCTCACCGTGGATGTGATACACCTCACGTGTGGGATCCTTCTCGAACGTGGCACCCAGATTCTTAAATCCCAGGAAATGGGTGTCGAGCCGCCGGCGTCCTATCTTGTCACCACCGGGCTTGGCCACCGTCGCCTTACCGAACCTACCCAGCAACGGACCGATCATCAACACCGAGCCACGCAAGGAGGCACACTTCTTCACGAACTCAACGCTGTCGAGATAGTCCAGTTTCAGTTCATCAGCCTGGAAGGTATAACTGTTGCGCGCGTTGTGCGTCACCTTCACGCCGATATCGACAAGGAGGTTGATAAGATTCTTCACATCGAGAATATCGGGTATATTGTCAATGCGTACGGGATCGTCGGTAAGCAGGGCGGCACAAATCACTTCCAATGCTTCGTTCTTGGCGCCCTGAGGGGTGATCGTACCTTGCAGCGGATGACCGCCTTCAATGATGAATGATTTCATAGCCTTGGTTTTTGCAAATTAGACCGTCACGCCCCCGCGTTGCATATCATAGACGGGAGACGACCGGTTTCGGGCATATTATCTGCGTCTGCGCTTTCCGCCACGCTCGTTAGACAAGGGTTGTTCCACCTTGGCAAAACGGAATGTGTTGAGATCGAGCTGGATCACGCCATGGGTGTATTTCGCCAGATCGCTGACCACCTTCTCGTCGTCGGAGCTTCCGTGACTCCACTGCACGAGATCGCGCTTCATCTGATTGGCGGTAAGGGCAGCGAGCTCATCACGCTCGGGACCTTCGGGCATCGACTCCAGCTTCTCGAAAAGCTCAAACACCATGCTGCCATAATGACGGATGGGAATATGCTGCCGGGGATACTCAATGGGCTCAGGGCTGACCTGCATCTTACGGGCCTCGCTGACGTCATAAGGCCAGTCGATGTCGAGCTTGAAGTCGCTCATGATAGCCAGCTGATCCCAAAGCTTCTGCTGGTAGTCGGCCTCCTGGCGTACCTGCGGGTTCATACGCTCCATGGTCCGGACGATGGCCTTGGCGCAGGCTTCCCGGTCGGCCTTCTCGGGCAGGCTGATGGCATACTCTACCATGCGCTGCACCTCACGTCCATACTCCGGCATGACGAGACGGTCGCGCTGTGTATTATAGTCTAATCCTTGAATGTCCATTGTTCTTGTTTATAAAAGTTTACGGGGCAGCTTAGCCACAAAGTCCTTCAGATAGAAGGGCACGAAGTAGGCCACGTCCTCCCATTTCTCATTGGCATTGCGCTTCTCTGCCAGCGGCATCATATTCTTGGCCAACGGCTCTATGCCACTGATAAAGTGGGCGTTGGGATGAGTGATCACGTCCTTGCACTTGGCAGCTCCATTGCCGAAGAAATAGACCGGATGTGCATCGAGCCACTCCTTATAGGTGTCGGCCTCCACTACATCGGCGTGGATAGGACGGATCTCCTTCAGGCCACGATCGAGAATCTGGGCGTACACCTCCATGCGGCGAGCATCGAGCATAGGACAAAGAAGGGCATCCTCCTCTTCCACCATCTCATGGAGCAATACCGGCACACAGAGCACCTCCAGCGTGGGGACGCCGATGAGCTTCAGCCCACGGCCGTAGCAGATGCCCTTGGCCATACTCACGCCGATACGCAGACCGGTATAAGAGCCGGGACCGCAGCTCACGGCCACGGCATCGAAAGGAATGGCATGATTATCTGTAAACGACAGTGCCTCATCAACAAATGTGCCGAGCTTCTCGGCATGGTTGGGCCCGGAATGGTCCTCTTTCTCAAAGATACATTGGCCGTCCTGCGAGACAGCTACAGAGCACACGTTAGTGCTCGTCTCAATGTTCAATATGCACGACATAAAATAAATTTTATACTTATTAAAGTGCAAATATACGGCTTTTCCACACAAAATGTGTACTTTTGCGGATATTTAACTCGCAAGATTATGATACTATCGATGACTGGCTACGGCAAATCGGTCGTAACCTATGGTGACAAGAAGATTAATGTGGAGATCAAGAGCCTCAATTCCAAGTCGCTCGATCTCTCCACGCGCATTGCTCCACTCTACCGTGAGAAGGAAATGGAGATACGCCAGCTCATTGCCCAAAAGCTATTCCGTGGCAAGGTGGACTTCTCTATATGGATTGAGCAGGATGCATTGACGAGCGCCACACCCATCAATGCCGCACTGGTGGAAAACTATTATCACCAGTTGAAGGACATCTCTGCCAAGGCCGGCATTCCCGAGCCGCAAGACTGGATGCCCACGCTGCTGCGCATGCCCGACGTGCTGACGAAGACGGAGACGGAGACGCTCACCGACGAGGAATGGGCCGTTGTCCGCCGGGCTATCGACCAGGCACTGGAAGCGCTGATCAGCTTCCGCCGTCAGGAGGGTGCCGCGCTGGAAAAGAAATTCCATGAGAAAGTGGACACCATCGAAGCTCTCCTCCACGAGATCGAGCCTTACGAGAAGGCACGCGTGCCGAAGATCAAGGAGACGATCATCAAGGGACTGGAACAGATCCCCGAGGTGGACTATGACAAGAACCGTCTGGAGCAGGAGCTCATCTACTATATTGAGAAGCTCGACATCAGCGAAGAGAAGCAGCGCCTGACCAACCATCTGAAATACTTCCGTGAGACGATGGCCGAAAAGCAGCCCAACGGCAAGAAGCTCGGATTCATCGCACAGGAGATGGGACGTGAGATCAACACCACGGGCTCGAAGAGCAACCAGGCAGAGATGCAGAACATCGTGGTGAAGATGAAAGACCAGCTCGAGCAGATCAAGGAGCAGGTGCTCAACGCCCTTTAAACCCACACCAAACAATCATTAACGAGCCGCCGCTGTCACGACAAGTCCGAGGGCAGCGGCGGCATCTCTAACGACAGGCACAACTATGGCAGAACAGATTCAACCCGGTAAGCTCCTGATCTTCTCCGCACCAAGCGGCAGCGGCAAGAGCACGATCGTGGGATGGCTCATGAAGGAACATCCCGAACTCAACCTGGCCTTCAGCATCAGCTGCACCTCACGTGCGCCGCGTGGAACGGAGCAGAACGGCGTGGAGTACTTCTTCCTCACGACCGATGAGTTTCGCGCCCGCATCGAGAAGGACGACTTCCTCGAGTATGAGGAGGTGTATCCCGGCCGCTTCTACGGCACACTGAAGTCGCAGGTGGAAGAGCAGGCCGCTGCAGGACAGAACGTGACATTCGACGTCGACGTGAAAGGCGGATGCAACATCAAGCAATATTATGGCGACCGCGCCATGAGCATCTTCATCCAGCCACCATCGGTGGAAGAGCTGCGCCATCGCCTCACCTCACGGGCCACCGATGCTCCCGAGGTGATCGAGCAACGTCTGGCAAAGGCAGGATACGAGATGACATTCGCCCCTAAGTTCGACCACATCGTGGTGAACGACGACCTTACCAAGGCTGAGGAGGAGACCTACCAACTCGTAAAGGCCTTCCTCGGCAAATAAAAACCTCTACCGGCAGAAAGACAATGGCACGGCGCCCCTCTCTTTCTGCCGGCTTATAATCCCACTACCAACCACCACGACAGATACACTATGCTTCGCACCGGCTTTTTCGGAGGCTCTTTTAATCCCATACATAACGGACATATCGCACTGGCCCGGCAGCTCCGGCAATTGGCGGGACTGGATGAGGTGTGGTTTGTCGTGACGCCACTCAACCCCTTCAAGCGTGACGCCACCGATCTGCTCGACGACAACGAACGGCTGGATATGGTAAGGAAAGCCCTTGAAGGCGAAGAAGGACTCGTAGCCAGTGACTACGAATTCCATCTCCCACAGCCTAACTACTCCTGGAAGACACTGCGCAAGCTCTCTGAGGACTATCCCGACCGTCAATGGGTGCTCCTCATCGGATCGGACAACTGGCTGGCCTTCGACCGCTGGGGACACTATGAAGAGCTCCTTCAGCGCTACGAGATCGTCGTCTATCCCCGCGAAGGCTATCCCGTCGATGCCTCCACATTACCCTCTACCGTGCATCTGGCCCAGACAAAGCTGTATCCCTTCAGCTCCACAGATATCCGCCACCGTATTGCCGAAGGCGAGCCCATAGACGGCATGCTACCCCCAGCCATCCAGAAAGAAGCCTGCAGCCTGTACGGCGACACACTATAACAAGAATGTGTCCCCGCACTCGTCTGTCTACTTAATCCATCACGTAGAAACAGACCTCCGGAGCGATCGCTCCAACATTCTACGGAACACTATCTCCAACACAAACACCGTAAAGCATCAATACGTTACGACCCATAGGGCAAGTCCACGAAACATGCGCAAAATTAAGATCGTAATATCTTATCCGACCTCAAGCCGCCGATCTGCAACACGCATCATTCGCTTCCATAAGATGGATAATCACTTATCTGCCACCAGAGACGCATCTCCATCTAACAAGATCTTATATATTCTATTCTTCATTATCGGATTCAGCTTCAACGTAGCCCTTTAACAATTTTTATCTCATTATTTCTCCAACAGAACCGCCGTCTTCGAATAAAAACAGGAGAAATATCTCTCCGTACTTGCTGGAAAATCACAAAAAACGCCCTTTCTACTATTACAACGATTATTTTTTTCTGTAAAATTGCCTTTCATATCCCTCAATGCCCTTGTTCTTACTTTTCCGATACTCCACAAATACGACCATTTCCCTCTTCTCTCACCTTCAAAATATTGTCTTATCTTCTATATATAAATAGGTGGAAACCGAGTCAGACACATTTTTTCGCACTTTTTTAAAAAAAATCCCTCAAACATTTGGTGATTTCCACAAATCTCTATACCTTTGCACTCGCAATACAGAAATGCACTGCTCCACAGCAAAAGACAGTCGCACGGAAGTAAAGCAAAAAGCTTCAGTAGCTCAGTTGGTTAGAGCACCTGACTGTTAATCAGGGGGTCGTTGGTTCAAGCCCATCCTGGAGCGCATTTACAAAGAATAGTAAAGGTTAGAGTTTTCAAAAACTCTAACCTTTTTTCTTTTTTATACGTATCTGTTTCGCATCCATGATGAACATAGGGCTTATCCGGGCTCACCCGACAGACCTTTACAAATGATAAGCAAAAACGGCTTCCCGCAATCCTTTGAGGATGATATTTTCTGCAAGAAATAGCAATATATCAGTAAAAGCAGGTATCAATACCAATATTTATCACCAGAAGGAGGCTTCTTACCAATATTCTTTCTATATTTGCAATAGCTTTGACTGCCGACGGCAAGTCAACCGCTGAAATAAAAGGCTTTTGGTATATGGCAGAACACAATGAAGAAGGGAAATGGGGCGAGGAACAGGCTGCCCGTTATCTGAAAGAGAAGGGCTACATCATTCTGGAACGCAACTGGCGTAACGGACGCAGCCGGCGCGACATTGACATCATCTGCCGCACACCCGACCTCCGTACTGTCGTCTTTGTTGAGGTGAAGACACGCTCCAACCTTACCTTCGGCAGACCTGAGCAAGCCGTTGACCGCCGGAAAATGTTCTATCTGTTGACTGCCGCATCAGCCTACATACAGCAACGGCACATCGTGGAGCATCTCCGTTTCGACATCATCAGCATTGTAGGCCACCGCAACACGCCCCTGCCACCACAGATCCGCCATATAGAAGGCGCCTTCACACCCATGCAGGTGTAGAATGTCGGGCAACGACTCAGCCTCCATCTCTGGACCTTCCCATAGCAAGGGCCATACCCAAAGACATCATTCTTGCAACCGAAATATGACACCGAATATGATTACAACATCTCTATTCAAGATAAAAAAACACCCATGGAGACGCTGCAGCCGAAAAGAATCATCCTGGCAGCGTCCGGCCCTGCTATTGCTTCTGGCTGCCGTCTGCACCGGCGCCGAGGCACAAGGCACACTGGCCGACTACCGCCGTGCCTACGGCACGCGTGAACGCCTCAGCGGAAAGATGCTGCACGGCAGCGTACGCGCCACAGCGGTAGAAAGCCACAACCGTCATCTTTTCTGGTATACTGACCATGACGAGCTGGGCACCTGCTACACCCTCGTCGATGCCGACCGACGCACGAAGAGCGAGCTCGTCCGACGCGACACGGTCGCCGCACAACTTACCCGACAGACCGGAAAGAAAGTTGCCGCCGGCTCGCTGCCGCTCGCGCAGATAAAAGTCACGGACAGTCCGCTGACCGTCAGCTTTGTCTTCAACAATCATCATTGGACCTATGACCCTTCACGGCTGCTGATCACCAAAGGTGACACCATCCTGCCCCACCCCAAGGCACCCTACCATCACTGGATGGAGGTGCCTGAAGAGAAAGACGGACGCGCGGTGCGTCCCGACTCCTCCGCCACCATGATAGCACGTGACTGCAACCTCTGGCTCATCACCCCATCGGACACGGTGGGCACGGCTGTCACGACAGACGGCACTCCCCGATGCTATTACTCTTCCTGGGGACAATGGTCGGCCGACGGACGCTACTACGCCACGGTGAGGATCACTCCGGCTCCGAAGCGCTATGTCACCTATATCAACTCCTCACCCACCGACCAGCTCCAACCCAAATACTACCAACAGGAATACGCCAAGCCAGGCGACTCGCTCAACTATCGTGTGCCGGTGATCATCGACGTGGAGACACGACGCGTCATCGTGCCTTCGACCGAGCTCTTCCAGAAACAGTACTATGTGACGGCTCCGCAATGGGACAAGAACAACCAGACGGTAACATTCGAATTCAACGAACGGGGACACAAGCACTACCGCGTGCTGGAGATGTCAGCCTTGACGGGTAATGTGCGCACACTCATAGAAGAGGCACAGCCCAAATATGTCAATTACTCACAGAACTACCGCTACGACTTCGCCGACGGTCGTCATATCCTTTGGGCCAGTGAGCGCGACGGATACCGCCATCTCTACCTCTATGACAGGAAGACGGCGAAGGTGATACGCCAGATCACCAAAGGCCAGTTCTACGTACGTGGCATACAGAAGGTGGACGAAAAGGCCGGCGTGATCTACTTCTCCGCCAACGGCATGAATCCCCACGAGGATCCCTACCTCATTCACTATTATAAGATCCGGCTGAACGGCCGTGGCCTCACCAGCCTCACTCCCGAAGAGGGTACTCATCAGGCTGTCTACAGCGATGACATGAAATACCTCATCGACACCTATTCCACCGCTGTCAATCCTCCCATCTGCGTATTGCGCAAGGCCGATGACGGCGCTGTCGTCCTGACACTGGAGAAGGCCGACATCAGCAAGCTCAAGGCTGCCGGATGGCGCGCGCCGGAGATCTTCACGGCAAAGGGACGTGACGGTAAGACGGATATCTGGGGACTCATACAACGTCCGTCCAACTTTGACCCTGCCAAGAAGTATCCCGTAATCGAATATGTCTATTCCGGACCCGGCGACCAGTATGTGCCGAAGCAGTTCACACCATGGAACTGGACCATGAGCGACCTGGCCGAGCTCGGCTTCATCGTGGTGCAAGCCGACGGCATGACCACCTCCTTCCGTTCAAAGGCATTCGAGGAAGTGTGCTATAAGAATCTGAAAGACGCCGGATTCCCCGACCGCATCCAATGGATCAAGGCCGCAGCGGCCCGCTATCCTTATATGGACATCAGCAACATGGCCATCTACGGCTGCTCTGCCGGCGGACAAGAGGCGCTTGCCGCCCTGCTCTTCTACAACGACTTCTATAAGGTGGCCTATGCCGCCTGCGGCTGTCACGACAACCGCATGGACAAGATATGGTGGAACGAGCAGTGGATGGGCTATCCCGTCGACTCCTCCTATGTGGCCTGCTCCAACACAGAAAACGCTGCCCGGCTGAAAGGAAAGCTCATGCTCGTCGTAGGCGAGCTGGACGACAATGTCGACCCGTCCTCCTCTTTCCAAGTGGTGAACGCACTGGAAAAGGCCAACAAGGATTTCGAATTCATCTACCTGCCGGGTGCCCACCATACGATGGGCGAGGCCTTCGGCGAGCATAAGCGCTACGACTTCTTTGTCCGCAATCTTCTGGGAGTAGAGCCACCCGCATGGGAGGACGTACTGAAGAAATAGCTTAGCCGGTAAGCCACGCCTATAACAGGTACCAGCAATATACATATACGACAAACGCTGCACGGGACAGAAACAAGTTCTAATCCCATGCAGCGTTTTCCGTTTATGTCATTCATCTCATTGACTGCCCTTCCTCGTGGGACCCGGCCAAAGCCTCATACGCCGTGAGGAAAGCAGTAAGGAAGATTCCCCGTCCTTACTTCTTCTTCGGACGCCGTCTTGCCCATCCTTCCTCACTGAAGTCGGGCTGCTCGCCCTTAAACTTGAAAGGCTTGCCCTGAATAAGCTCCTTCCAGTCGTCCTTGCCGGCACGGGCACCCTTGGGAGCCCACTCATTATCATCGCGACGACGGCTGCGGCGCTCGGAGCGGTCATAACCGGCCACATGTGACGGCTTGCCGAAAGGTGAGCGCGACGCGCGGCCTCCACGGGCTCCTCCACGGTCAGAGCGTGAAGCACCGCCGTGACCACCTTCATCGGCATCGTTGCAACGTACCTCACGGCCTTTGTAAGAGGCTCCATTGAGTGCAGCCATCACCTTGTCGGCATCCTGCTCAGGCACCTCGATATATGAGAACTTCTGCAACAGATCGATATGTCCCACCTCCTGGCGGCCTTTCATATTCTTGTTCAGGAACTGCATCACCTCACCGGGATAGAAGCCATCGGTCTTGCCGAGATTGATGAACAGACGGCGGTAGCCGGCCTCTGCCTGACGATGACCGCCACGGCCACCGCGTGACTCAGAGCGCGAGCCACGACCGGAGCGTGCACCGCGTCCATCAGCATCGCCACCTTTCGAGCGACGGCCCGTAGGCTTCTCAATGACCGGTGCGTCCTTATAATAGTCGAGGAAACGACCAAAGGTGACTGATACCATCTTCTTGATGATATCCTCCTTGTCGATATATTCAAACTGACGGTTGATCTCGTCCATATAGGGAGCGATGAGCTCCTCATCCACATCCGTCTTCATGATGTCGTCCATCGCCTTGTAGAGCTGCTTCTTGCAGATCTCCACGGGAGAAGGCAGCGTGCCGTCGACAAACTCCTTGCCGATGATCTTCTCGATATTACGCACCTTGTACTTCTCGCGTGAGTGGATGATGCTGATCGACGTTCCCTTCTTACCTGCACGGCCGGTACGACCGGAGCGATGGGTATAGTTCTCCACATCGTCGGGAAGACCATAGTTGATCACGTGAGTCAGATCATCGACATCCAGACCACGGGCAGCCACATCGGTAGCCACGAGGAGCTGTGTCAGATGATTACGGAACTTCTGCATGGTCAGGTCACGCTGCTGCTGCGACAGGTCTCCGTGGAGCGACTCTGCATTGTATCCGTCCCGGATCAGCTTGTCGGCTATCTCCTGAGTCTCCACCTTCGTACGGCAGAAGATAATGGCATAGATGCGGGGATAGAAGTCTACGATACGCTTCAGGGCAAGATATTTGTCGCGCGCATTAACCATATAATAGATATGGTTGACATTCTCCGCACCCTCGTTGCGCGATCCTACGACGATCTCCTTGTAATCGTGGAGATAGTTCTTGGCGATCTTCTCCACCTCCTTACTCATCGTGGCGGAGAAGAGCAACGTGTTACGGTCGGCAGGCACGCCCTCAAAGATCTCATTGATCGACTCGGAGAAACCCATGTTGAGCATCTCATCGGCCTCATCGAGCACCACGTTCTTCACATGGTCAAGGTTTGCCACGCCACGCTTCATCAGGTCGATGAGACGGCCGGGAGTAGCCACGATGATCTGCACGCCATGACGCAGCGAGCGGATCTGTGTCTCTATGCTCGCACCACCATAGACGGGCAATACATGAAGATGAGGAATGTACTTGGCAAACGCATTGAGATCGTCGGCTATCTGCAAGCAAAGCTCACGCGTAGGACTCAAGATGAGCGCCTGTGTCTCCTTGCTCTCCGCATCGGTCTTCTGGATCACCGGGATACCATAGGCAGCTGTCTTGCCGGTGCCGGTCTGTGCCAATGCTATAACATCATTACCCTGACCTAACAAATAAGGGATCACTTCTTCCTGAACGGGCATGGGATGGTCAAAGCCCAATTCGTCAATGGCGCGGCGAATCTCTTCGCTCACACCCAATTCTTCAAATGTCTTCAAACTAAAAAATTAAAAATGTATTGTATAACCGTAGGACCTACATGACAACGCCCTACCATTATCTTCAGGTCCTATATTTCCGAGGTGCAAAGGTACGGAAACTTATTGGATCTCACAAGGTTATAACCATTTATTTTAAAGCCTTTCCTCTATCACTGCCATTCCACCCCAATCGGACATTGGAACGCAACCTTTCGTTTTGCACTATTTTATGAGCTTGCCCGGCATCTTCCCCACTCTTGCCTTTTACCGAATGTACGGGCACTACACCATTCAGGGCCTGCCTGAGAAAAGGCGGAGGCAGGACGGACCGGCAGCATATCCGGTCGCCCTGCCTCTTACAGTTGGCAAATATAGAAAATATTTTCGAATCTTACAACGTCATCAACATTTATTTCACGATCTTCTTGCCATTCCGGATATAAATACCGTGGGGCAACGACTCAAAGGAAGTACCGACATATACACCGCTCAGTGTATAGATGGCAGTACGCGCACGATCTGTGACAGGTACGATCCGATGATCCGCGATGCCTGAAGCGACCGATGCGGCTACCTTCACCTCATCGAGGAAGAAACGCTTCTTCGACGTCTTAAACAAAAGCTGCACCTTCTGACCGGTCTGTCCTGTGATGTCCATCGTATAATCCTCCCAGGCACCGGCCGACAGATCAAAGGTCTGCGTCAATGTGTCGGAGGCACAGATAACCGATACCGAAAGCTCACTGCCTGACTCTGATCCCCAGGCGGCAGCACGGAACGACAAGACGCTCTGATCGCTCGACAGGGTGAAGGCAGGCGTGGTTGCCTGTCCCTGAACACTGGAAGAACCTACGCGGAGACACTGGTCAGCAGAATATGCCTTGTTCTGGTAATAAGTCCATCCTGAATTGTCTGTTACTGGCGTCGTGGAACTATTGATTCCCATAAATAGGCCGTCATTTCCTCCAATACCTTCACATTGATTGAATGACTCATAGAAATCTACACCCTCGATGCTATCACTGCTCTCTGATACCACAGGCGGCAGGTAGGTGAAGCTCACCGTACCATCGCTATTCTGCGTGATGTGACAGACAGACCCTTCCATCTTGGAAGAACCATCCTCATTGGCATTGTAGAAAGTGGCAGCCGGCCTCGATGTGGAAGTCAGTTCATCATTGCTGTTGTAGGGATAAGGATCACCGGCCAGATCACTATTCCATGAACCGGTCTTATTGTCGGCATGGAAGATCGTGCAACGCTGGTGATCGTTCTTTTTCATGGTCCCCCAGGAAGTATAATAGTAGCCTTCGGTATTGACACAGTTGTTTTGCCATATATCGGCATCATAGTCGATATGGAGGATCAGCAATCCACTGCCACACTGCGATGCATCCCATCCTATCTGCTGGCGATTTTCCAAAAGATAGTATTCGTCTGGGTCTGCTTTATTATAAATAATATAAGCCTCATCGGCCTCCTCAAGAGGTTGCATGGCCTGCACTTCTACCGTGTCGCTGTCGAGCACTACAGGAGTGAGCCATCCGGCTGTCATCTTCTCATAACTGGTGAACCCACTGGGCTGATAACCCTTGTCATTACCACCGTTATACGAGCCGTAGTCCATCAGCGACCATCGGTTCATGCCGAAGTTATAACCACTCGTATCATACTCATCGGGGAAACCAAGACAATGGGAGAACTCATGGCAGATCGTACCGATACCACTCATCGTACCATCGTATGCTATCTCATTGGAACAGGCATAAGTATCTATTTTAACACCATCGTACACCGGAGAGGGCCGACCATCACCTCTTCTCAGTTGCCACTCATGAGGCCAAATGGTCGCAGGATCTTGATAAGAGTAGTCCGCCTCGCCATGTCCGGCATAAAGCACAAACACTTGGTCTACCTCACCATCACCATCCCAATCGTAGTCGGCAAAGTTGACAGAATCACTGATGAGGTCGAGGGCCTCGCGCACCATCTCCGTAGGATGCATGTCATTGCCACTCGTATCGTTCTTACCATAATAAGAATAGCTTTTCGACACTGTGACAGGTCCTATTATATCGAAAGTAAGATCGAACTTGCCAAGACTCTGATCAACGAAATAATCATGTACCGACCCCGTGAAAGGCGGCTCATTATAATGCTCTTCATTAAGTATTCGGTCATAGACCATCTTCGTATGGTCAGCCTCAAACGGCAGATCATCAAAACCGACAAGGATCACCAGTCCTTTCTTCGTACCGGTGATGTCGCCTCCCTGGCCAATGGGAGCACCAGCCCCCGGAGCTTTGGCCTGACGATGCAGCCGTTGGCTACGTCGTTCGGCTGCTGCTAAACGACGACCTTCTACCTTCTTGTTGATGGCAACTATGGTAGTCTCGCGATAGCAGCCTATTGCCATAGTGTCTGCCACGAAAACACGACCATCTTCGCCTTGCCAATAGTGGGCCCACTCATCGCCTCGCAGTTCCACCTTCACGGAGGTACCATCAGCGAGCCGTACCGTTCGCCACTGCCCGCGCTTGGCAGGTATGGCATTAACGGCCGATAAGAAAGCCGTCATCATAAAAAGAATTGAAAAGAGTCTTCTGTACATAACCAGAATAATTTAAAAGAATTTGTTATCTGAAAAATTTATGTTCACATAAAGCTTAGCATTTACCACAATCCATGTCATCTCACACAACAGTTATATAAGAAGAACAGAGAACCCGCCTGCTACTTAGAGATATTCCATCAAGATGCCCCACACGGCTATGATGTGGCAGACCGAGCCCAAAAGGACAAAGAAATGAAAGACCGTGTGCATATAGCGACGCTTGCGTACGCTGTAGAATACGGCACCGGTAATATAGGCGACGCCCTCACCGATGATCCACCCCATGGAACTGGGAGGCAACGTGTCGATCAATGGCTTCAATGCCACAAGCAGCGTCAGGCCGAGTCCGACGAAGCAGAGCGTCTCCACATTGCTGTGAGCCTGAAGCTTGCGAAAGCTCATGAACGTGCCCACGAGTGCCGCAGCCCACACGAAGATGAACAACGTCCATCCCCAATAGCCTTCATGACGCAGGCAGATGAGGGTGATGGGCGAATAGGAACCCGCGATATGCCAGTAGATGGCGGCATGGTCCCACTTGCGGAGACGTTCCTTCCACGGCGACCAGGCGCTCAGCGCATGATAGGCCGTAGAGGCGACATAGCTTCCCAACATGCCTACCAGATAGAGGATGACACCGGCCGTTGCCCACCCGTTGCGGTAGTGGAAGCAATAGAAGAGAAAGATCACGCCGACCACCACGCCAAGCAAGATGCCGCCGGCATGCGACCAGGAATTCCAAAGCTCCTCCTTATGATTGAAAAAGATATGCCTTCTCATAAGCCTATACGATTGGTAATGAGATGCCGTTGATCTTCTGATAGATGTCAAGCGCATAGACATCCGTCATGCCGCTGATATAATCGACGACGGCCATGAGGCGGTCCTCCAAGCGAGGGTTCTGGATGTCGTACTGGCTACTCACGCGACGCATCAGCTGCTGCGAATGAAACTGCTGCGGATGGACGGCCGCGTCGACGAACGTATCGAGGAGGGTTTCCATGATCTTATATCCCGACAGCTCCACATCGAGCACGGGCTTACTGTGGTAGATCTTCCTGTACGATGTGGTCTCGCAGGCTTTGTAAGCCGCATTCATCGGTTCGGCGATATGATCAATGAGCGAGCCACTGAACGTACCTGCCAGGATCTCGTCCTCGTGGGACACGAACACATCCACGCACGCGTTCTCCAGTTTGCCCACGGCGCAGGCACGGAAATATACCACCTGCTCGTTCTGGTCGGTGACGCCCTCTTCCTCTATGCGCCGGAGAATCGACTCCTGGGTCTTCTCGTCGAAGAAGCCGAGCAGTAGTTGCCTCGTCTCCTCAAAGGAGAGGATACGGAGCTTATGGGAGTCCTCAATGTCCATGATCTCATAGCATATATCGTCGGCTGCCTCCACCAGGTAGACCAGCGGATGGCGCGCATAGAGCATCGGTGCACCGGGAGCCGATTTTCGCAGGATGCCCATCTCTTCTGCAATCTTCTCATAGGTAGGTGCCTCGCTACGGAAGAAGCCGAATTTCCCGTGGGAGCCTTCCACGCTATCACTAAGACTGCTCGACAACGGATATTTCACCATTGCGCCCAGCGTAGAATAGGTCATCACAAAGCCGCCGGGACGACGCCCGAGAAACCGGTGGGTAAGCAACCGGAAAGCGTTGGCATTACCTTCAAAATGAGTGATGTCATCCCAGAAGCCGGGATCGACCGATGTGCGGAGACGCTCACCCGGTCCTTCGGTGAAGTAAGTACGGATGGCCATCTCACCGGAGTGTCCGAAAGGAGGATTGCCTAAATCGTGGGCCAGGCAGGCGGCCGAGACAATGGTGCCGATCTCTTCAAAGAGTGTCCCTTTCAATTCTGGATGCCGTTGGAGCAGCTGCTTGCGCACGTCATTACCAAGCGACATTCCTACAGAGGCCACCTCCAAAGAATGAGTGAGACGGTTGTGCACGAAGATGCTCCCGGGTAACGGAAACACCTGTGTCTTGTTCTGCAAGCGACGGAAAGGAGCTGAGAAGATCAGGCGGTCGTAGTCGCGCTTGAACTCTGAGCGGTCATCGTGACGCTCGCTGTGATGGTCTTCCTGTCCGAGCCGCTTATTGGTAATCAGTCGTGTCCAGTCCATTGGCGTTCTCTATTATGATCCTTGCAAGGACCGGTCCTGATGCCTCTTATCCGGACATCCCACCGGCTCTGCATTTTCTATCTGCGAATATACTACTATTTTAGCAAGCAACCGCTAATTTATGTTTTAAATATTGTTGTTTGTTAAATATTAAGGCCTTTTCGTATCTTTCCATCACCCATAAGCGCGTTATCGTCCCGATCTGTAGGGATTTCGCCTCCCAGCAGTTGTCTGCGATGGTCTACAAGCCGTTTGATCTCCTTGTCCATGAAACGGCGCAGGTCATCGCTCTCAATGATCTCCACATGACCCGCCAGTCCGAGCATGAAACGACTGATGCCCTCATAGCGCACCAAATCGGTCTCGAAGATCCAGAAGCCTTCACCGTCGGCACGAAGCATCTTCTCCGAATGAGGATACTCGTCGAGCATTAGGTTGCGGGCCAGCAGGTCAAGACGAAGCACGACGTGCCGCTGCTCCTCCCCGCTGAAAAGGAAGAGGTCGGTGTACACCTTATGATGCTCGGCCTCGTTGAACCAGGGGGCATCCATCACCTCCACCTTGCCAATACGGGAGATCTTGAAGGTCTTGTTCTTCTTGCTCGAGATCTCGTAGGCTCGTATGTCGGCCCGGTCGCCAAGAAAGCAGAAAGGCTCGACGGTGCGGTCGCTGACGGTCTGCGAATGGGAGGAGGCATAGTCATGGAGGATGACAAGCTGTTTGTGCTTTATGGCCTTCTCCAAAGAGAGGGTATTGATGTAATTCTTCCGGCTATACTTCACCTTTTGAAACCGCTCGATGTCATAGAACCGCTCAAACTTACGCAGCAGCAGACCAGCCATGGCGTTCTGCCGGCCGACGGCATTGAGCAGGCCATAGAGATAGAGTGCCTCATCATTGGTGAAGCTGACCGTAGGATAGATGGCATCGAGGACAGGCGACAGGGGATGGATGCGATAGAGCCGATGCTCGTGCACCACATTGAATCCGCAACCCTCGAGCTGCCTGATAAAATAATAGGTGTTGCGTCGCGTCGTTCCCATGATCTCGCTCAGCTCCTGTGCCGTATGGCCGTTGCCGTCAAGAAGCGTGAGGATTACTTTCAGCTGTTTGGGAAATCTGTCTGTGGTCTCGGGCATGACTGGTGTAAGATAAGAGTGTATGGATACGGAGGGCCGACTTCTGAGGAGTGCTCCGGTTATGGCTGCAGCGGGAAGATCGGTTCACCGTAATTCTTGACATCATCACCCAACAGATTGTATGAACGACGGTGATAGGGGGAGATGCCATGCTGGCGGATGCCCTCACGATGCTTGGCCGTGGGATATCCCTTGTTATGCTTCCAGTCATAGAAAGGATATTCATCTGCCAACCGGTCCATATAATCGTCCCGGTAAGTCTTAGCCAGGATGCTGGCTGCCGCGATGCTCTGATATTTACCGTCTCCCTTCACACAGCAGGTATAAGGGAGCGAGCCGTAAGGATCGAAACGGTTGCCGTCGATGATGAGTGCCTCCGGACGTACGCTCAGCTGGTCCAGGGCACGGTGCATCGCCAGGAATGAGGCATGGAGAATATTCACGCGGTCAATCTCCTCAGGCGTGACGATGCCGATGGCCCACGCAAGGGCATCGTGCTGTATCTGCTCGCGAAGGGCATACCGCTTCTTCTTCGTGAGCTTCTTCGAGTCGTTGAGATCGGGGTTGTCGTAGTCGGACGGCAAGATCACGGCGGCAGCATAGACGCTGCCGGCCAGACAGCCGCGGCCTGCCTCGTCGCAGCCCGCCTCCACAAGATCAGTATAATAATGAGATATTAATGCCGGATGATTCATTGTTTATGTCTGTTTGACATGGTAAAAATACGTCTTTTCACCGGTTACTTCATACGACGCAACCAAATATTAACACTTTTAACACATAGAATGCGATATGGAAATTCTATTTCTCTATTTGCTGGTAACTTTGCATCAGAATCAAGAATTATAAAAGACTACAGATTATGGAAAAGGATGTCACTCTTACCACTCAGCCAGCGTCAACCAAGGAGTTGACCCGCGGATTATCCGACGCACTTCTGCAGGACGTAAGGTCCTTGGGGAGCGATCTTCGACGGGCAGCCCTCAGTCTGCATCCCTTCAAGCACCTACGCCACTATTACTCAAAGGTGACGGGCCGGCGACTCAACGTGGCACAGACCTGGCGCTTGCTCCGTGTACAGGCGGCTTTCTTCTGCACGGTGTTCTGCGTCGGCCTTCCGCTCCCTGCGCATCTCTGCCTGGCCGGCTGGTTTCTCTACGAAGCCATCAAATGTAAGAAAGAACTCTGACAAGGCTTCCTGTCAGCTACAGGTCAAGGCCATCTCAAGGACAGGAACTGCCGACACATGAAAGACACGTTGCCTTGACCCTTATATGATGAATCCCCCACTCGGATGACTGCCAGGCAGGCATCACGGCTGGGGGATTTTTGTATGTCATTGACGGGTGGGAGGACGATCGTCCTCCCGCTCCTCCGTTTCATTATCAGAACATGCGGCTGACACGCTTGATGCCTGCGACGAGGGCATCTATCTCCTCTTTCGTATTGTAGACAGCGAAGGAGGCACGCACCGTACCGAGGATGCCGAGACGGTCCATCAGCGGCTGTGCGCAATGATGACCGGTGCGGACAGCGATGCCCAGACGGTCAAGCAGCGTACCCATGTCCATGGGATGGATGTTGCCTACCAGGAAGCTGATCACGGCGTCATGCGTGTTGGCTGCTCCGCCTGTCGCACCGTCAGAGGTACAAGCAGGCCCGAAGATGCGCATGTCGTCAATCGTAGACAACTGGGCAAGGGCATGACGGGTAAGCTCCTGCTCGTGCGCCTCGATATTGTCCATGCCGATGGACGACACATAGTCGAGGGCCACGGCCAGTCCGTGGGAAGCCACATAGTCGGGCGTGCCGGCCTCAAACTTGAGAGGTGGACGCTCAAAGGTCGTATGCTCAAAGCTGACATGGCCGATCATCTCGCCGCCACCCTGATAGGGAGGAAGCTTGTCGAGCCACTCTTCCTTGCCGTAAAGCACGCCGATGCCTGTAGGACCATAGATCTTATGACCGCTGAACACGAAGAAATCGCAATCGAGATCTTGCATGTCCACCCGGAAGTGAGGCGTCGACTGGGCGCCATCGACCATCACGGGCACTCCGTGCTCATGGGCGATGCGGATCATCTCCTTCACCGGGTTCACCGTGCCGAGCACATTGCTGACATGGGTCACCGAAACGATCTTCGTCTTCTCGTTGAAGAGCTGACGGTAGGCGTCGAGGTCGAGGGTGAAGTCATCCTTCATCGGGATGACGCGCAGGCGGATGCCCTTGCGGTAGGCGACGAGCTGCCAGGGTACGATATTGCTGTGATGCTCCACCGTGGAGACGATCACCTCGTCGCCCTCCTGCATGAACTCATCGCCAAAGGTATTGGCCACGAGGTTCAATCCCTCCGTAGTACCGCGGGTAAAGACGATCTCCGTGGTGCTCTTCGCATGGATGAAGGCACGCACCGTCTCCCGCGCCTGCTCATGCAACTCAGTGGCCTGCTGGCTCAGGTAGTGCACGCCGCGGTGTACGTTGGCGTTGACATTGAGATACTCGTCGCGCATGGCATCGAGCACGCACAACGGCTTCTGCGTCGTCGCGGCATTGTCGAGATAGACCAACGGCTTACCATAGACCTCACGGGCAAGGATCGGAAAATCCTTTCTTATCTTGTTGATATCCATCATTTCTTATGTAAACTGCATGAACGGCAATCTTTAAGGTCGCCGCGAAAACGCTTCTCTACAAGGTGATGAAGCCGGTCGCGAAGCGGCTCAAGCTGTATGTGATCCACCACCTCGTTCACGAAGGCGAACTCCAGCAAGAGCTTGGCCTCGTGGAGGGAGATGCCACGCTGCTGCATGTAGAAAAGGGCGGCATCGTTGAGCTGGCCGACGGTCGATCCGTGCGAACACTTCACGTCGTCCGCATAGATCTCCAGCATGGGCTGGGTGTACATGTGGGCCTTGGTCGTCATGCAGAGATTCTGGTTGGTCTCCTCTGAGGTGGTCTTCTGTGCGTCATGGCGTACGAGCACACGGCCGGCAAACGCACCCGTGGCCTCGCCGTCAAGCACGTACTTATACAGCTCGTGTGAGTCACAGTGACCCACCTTATGGTCGATGAGCGTGTTGTTGTCGACGTGCTGCTTGCCATCTGCGATGACACAGCCGTTGCACCAGCATTCCGCCCCCTCGCCATTGAAGGTAAGGTCGAGCTTGTTGCGGGTGATGCCTCCGCGAAGGGTGATCACGTTGTGATTGACACGGGAATTGGCCTCCTGATCGATATATACGTTCGACACGCGACGGGTCTTCTGGTGAGTAGACTCAAGGCAATAGAGGTCGAGCGAGGCATTGTCGCCCACGTAAGCCTCGATCACCTGGGTGGCGAGGAACTCATGATCATCGACGGCCTCATCGCAGAACAGGAACTTGGCCTCTGCTCCCGGCTCTACGACGATCAGCACACGGCGGTTGGCCATCAGATCGACGTCGCCACGCAGGATGTTGATCACCTGTATGGCACGGGGCAGTACGACGTTCTTCGGAATGTAGACAAAGAGGCCATCCTGAGCCAGCATCGTATTGAGCGCGGTGATGGCATCCTCGCCTGTCTTGGCGATCTTCGAATAGTACTTCGTCACAAGGTCGGGATGCTCCACGGCGGCATCACGCAGTGAGCCGACGATCACCCCCTCGGGCAGCTTGGCCTGCGGAAGGGCCTTCTTGTAAAAGACGTCGTTGACCACGAAATAGAGCGAGGTGCTCAGATTGGGCACGTCACAGTGGAACACGTCGTAGGGATTGATGGGGATCTCCAGACGGTTGACATTCAAGCCGTAGTCGGGCGCGAAGAGCGACGGGATGTCGGTGTACTTATACCGCTCCACCTTCTTCGTAGGGAATCCCTGCCGGCAGAAGTCGTCAAAGGCCTGATCGCGGACCGCGTTCAGCGCGGGAGCGCTGTGGTCGCAGATCTGCTGGCTCACCTCCCGGTAGAGATCAATATATTGTTGTTCGGATTTCATAATGCGTAATTCTTTTGCAGGTTAGGCCGTCCTCAGTGAGACGGCCTTACACTAGGGAAGCCTGTAAGAGACTTAGAATGTCTTGTCGGCCTCTTCCTTAATCCAGTCGTAGCCGCGCTGCTCGATCTCCTTGGCAAGCTCCGGACCTTCGGTGCGGACGATACGGCCATTGTAGAGCACGTGGACCACCTGCGGACGGATCATGTCGAGCAGACGCTCATAGTGCGTGATGACAATGACCGATTTCTCCGGGGTGAACAGCTTGTTCACGCCCTCGGCCACGATGCGCATGGCATCGACGTCAAGGCCGGAGTCCGTCTCATCGAGGATGGAGAGCTTCGGGTCGAGCATGGCCATCTGGAAGATCTCGTTGCGCTTCTTCTCACCGCCTGAGAATCCCTCATTGACGGCACGGCGTGAAAGCTTGTTGTCAAGCTCCACGATCTTCTGCTTCTCGCGCATGAGCTTCATGAAATCGCCGGCGTTCATCGGGTCCTGTCCGAAGTACTTGCGCTTCTCGTTGACGGCAGCCTTGAGGAAGTTGACCATGGACACACCGGGTATCTCGACGGGATACTGGAAGGAAAGGAACAGGCCCTCGTGGGCACGGTCCTCGGGCTTCATCTCCAGGAGGTTCTTGCCGTTGAACCACGCCTCACCCTCCGTGACGGTGTAAAGGGGATTACCGGTCAGCACGGCGCTGAGAGTCGATTTACCGGAACCGTTGGGGCCCATGATGGCATGGATCTCGCCGTCGGGCACTGTCAGGTTGATGCCCTTCAATATTTCTTTGCCTGCAATAGTGGCATGCAGATTCTTGACTTCTAACATATTATATATACTATGTATTAATGATTATCCTACCGTGTCTTCAAGTGTTACGCTGAGGAGCTTCTGCGCCTCAACGGCAAACTCCATGGGCAGCTTGTTGAGCACCTCCTTGGCATAGCCGTTGACAATGAGGCCGACGGCCTGCTCCGTTGGTATGCCGCGCTGGGCACAATAGAAAAGCTGGTCCTCCGAGATCTTCGACGTCGTCGCCTCGTGTTCGACGATGGCGCTCTCGTTATGGATGTCCATGTAGGGGAAGGTGTGGGCACCGCAATTGCTTCCCAGCAGCAATGAGTCGCAGGAAGAATAGTTGCGGGCATTGTCCGCTCCCGGAGCCACGCGCACCAGACCGCGGTACGAGTTTTCGGAGTGACCTGCCGAGATACCCTTGGAGATGATCGTCGAACGTGTGTTCTTTCCCAGATGGATCATCTTCGTACCCGTGTCGGCTTCCTGGTAATGGTTCGTCACGGCCACAGAGTAGAACTCAGCCTGTGAGTTGTCACCCCGGAGGATGCACGAAGGATATTTCCATGTGATGGCCGAGCCGGTCTCCACCTGTGTCCAGGACAGCTTCGAGTTGACGCCCCGGCAGTCGCCGCGCTTGGTAACAAGGTTGAGCACGCCACCCTTGCCGTGCTCGTCACCGGGATACCAGTTCTGCACAGTAGAATATTTCACCTCCGCGTTGTTCATCACGACGATCTCCACGACAGCCGTGTGGAGCTGGTTCTCATCGCGCATGGGCGCCGTGCAGCCTTCCAGGTAGCTGACATAGCTGTCATCATCGGCCACGATCAGCGTACGCTCAAACTGGCCGGTGTTGCGGGCATTGATGCGGAAATAGCTGGAAAGCTCCATCGGGCAGCGCACTCCTTTCGGGATATATACGAAGGAGCCGTCGGAGAATACGGCCGAGTTGAGGGCCGAGGTGAAGTTGTCGCGCACGGGAACCACCGATCCCAGATATTTGCGGACCAGGTCGGGATGCTGCTGCACGGCCTCGCCGATCGAGGAGAAGATGATGCCCTTCTCTGCCAGCTGCTTCTTGAACGTGGTCTTCACCGAGACGGAGTCCATAATGGCGTCTACGGCCGTACCGCTGAGAGCCAGGCGCTCCTCGAGAGGGATGCCGAGCTTGTCAAAGGTCTTTTCCAGCTCAGGGTCGATCTCCTTATTGGTCGGCTTCTTGGCTGTAGGATCGGCGTAATAGGAAATATCCTGGAAGTCGATCTCCGGCACGTGGACGTGTCCCCATGTCGGCATCTCCAGCGTCTGCCAGTAACGGAAGGCGTCGAGGCGGAACTGGAGAAGCCAGTCGGGCTCTCCCTTCTTCTTGGAGATGAGCCGCACGACATCTTCATTGAGTCCGCGAGGAATGACATCGGTCTCCACGTCAGTGGTGAAGCCGTACGCGTATTTACGGTCGGCCACCTCGCGGACGAACTCATTCTTCTTGTCGTCTATATTGATTTTCATGTAAGTATTGTTAGAAAGACAAGTAGGGGCGTGGGGCTTTCCCACGCCCCTACTCTAATGGGTCTGTTGAGCAACGGACGTTGCGTCAGAGTTTCTGCTCCACCTCAATCTCGGTGAAGGTCTCGAGAATGTCGTTTTCCTGAATGTCGTTGTAGTTGACAAGCGAGATACCGCACTCCATGCCCATCGGCACTTCCTTCACGTCGTCCTTATAACGCTTCAGCGCTGCGATGGCTGCTGTGTGGACTACGATGCCATCGCGTACCACGCGCACCTTGTCCTTGTTGTGCACCTTGCCTTCCGTGACGAGACCTCCGGCGACGGTACCCACTTTCGAGATCTTGTAGACCTGCTTCACCTCTACCTGACCGGTGACGATCTCCTTCTTCACCTTGTCGAGCATGCCGACCATGGCCGACTTCACATCGTCAAGGGCATCGTAGATCACCGAATAGGTATTGATCTCCACGCCTTCCTGCTCGGCCAGCTTGCGGGCGGCAGCCGAAGGACGTACCTGGAAGCCGACGATGATGGCGTCGGAAGCATCGGCCAGCGTCACGTCGCTCTCGCTGATCTGACCCACGGCCTTGTAGATCACATTCACTTTCACCTTCTCGGTAGACAGCTTCAGGAACGAATCGGAAAGGGCCTCGATCGATCCGTCGGTATCTCCCTTGACGATGATGTTCATCTCGTGGAACTCACCGCGTGCGATACGGCGGGAGATGTCGCTCAGCGTGGTACGTGTCTGTGTACGCAGGCTCTGCTCACGCTGCAGCTGCTCGCGCTTGTTGGCGATCTCGCGTACCTCCTGCTCCGTGTCGAGCACGTGGAACTGGTCACCTGCCTGAGGAGCGCCGTTCAGTCCGAGGATGATGGCCGGCTCGGCAGGCTCGGCCTTCTCGATACGGGCATTACGCTCGTTGAACATGGCCTTGATGCGGCCCCAGCAGGTACCGGCGATGACATAGTCGCCGACGCGCAGCGTACCGTTGCTTACCAGCACGGTCGACACATAGCCACGGCCCTTGTCGAGCGACGACTCGATGATCGTACCGGTGGCCTTGCGGTTGGGGTTGGCCTTCAGGTCGAGCATGTCTGCCTCGAGGAGCACCTTCTCCATCAGGTCCTCTACGCCGATGCCCTTCTTGGCCGAGATCTCCTGGCACTGGTACTTACCGCCCCACTCTTCCACGAGGAGGTTCATGTTGGCCAGGTCCTCACGTATCTTGTCGGGGTTGGCACCCGGCTTGTCAATCTTGTTGATGGCGAACACCATCGGCACGCCGGCAGCCTGTGCATGGGCGATGGCCTCCTTGGTGGTGGGCATCACGGAGTCGTCGGCTGCAATGATGATGATGGCGATATCGGTCACCTGGGCACCACGGGCACGCATGGCCGTGAACGCCTCGTGACCAGGAGTATCGAGGAACGTCACGTGACGGCCGTTCTTCAATGTCACATTGTAAGCACCGATATGCTGGGTGATGCCTCCGGCCTCACCGGCAATCACGTTGGTGTTGCGGATATAGTCGAGCAATGATGTCTTACCGTGGTCCACGTGACCCATGACGGTAACGATCGGCGCACGCGATACGAGATCGGCCTCGTCGTCCTCCTCCTCGCTCACGGCTTCCTGCACCTCTGCAGAGACATACTCGGTCTTGAAGCCGAACTCATCGGCCACGAGGTTGATCGTCTCGGCATCGAGACGCTGGTTGATGGAAGCCATCACGCCGATGGACATCAGCGTACCGATCACCTCGTTGACGCTCTTGCCCATCATCGTGGCCAGCTCTGACACCGTCACGAACTCAGTGAGCTTCAGCGTCTTGCTCTCCTTCTTCTCGGCATTTGCCTCCTTGGAGAGCTTCTCCTGCACGGCCTCACGCTTCTCCTTACGGTATTTTGCACCCTTCTTGGTCTGCGTCTTGGAGGTCAGGCGGGCCAGTGTCTCCTTTACCTGCTTTGCAACATCCTCCTCGCTCACCTCGACGGGCTTCTGGTTGCCACGGTTGCGTTTCTTCTTCTTGCCGTTGCCATTGCCATTCTGGCCACCGCCGCGGCCGCTGTTCTGGTTGGCTGCGGCATTGATGTCGACACGCTCCTTATTATTGATGCGCTGACGCTTACGGCGCTCGCCGCCACCGTTCTGGGCGGCCTTCTCCTCACGTTCCTTGCGCTTCTCATCCTTCGACTTCTTCTTTGGACGCGTACTCTGATTGATGGCACTGAGGTCGATCTTGCCGAGCACGTTCACCTTGGGAGCGTTGAGGATCTTTGTCTCGCTCTTCAGGTGGAACACTCCGTCATCCTCCTTCTCCTCCTTGTCTTTTTCTTTCTTCTCCGTCTGAACGGGTACCTCTGCCTTGGGGGCAACGGGTTGTTGCTGCTTCTTGTTATGATTATTATTGGCTGTGGCCTCGTTCTTCTCGCTCTTCTCGCTCTTTCCGTTCTCAGCCTTCTTCTGCGGCTGTGGGGCGGTGGGATGAGCGTTCTTGGGCGTCTCCTGCTTCTTTGCAGGCTCTGCCGGAGCAGCTTTCGGTTCCTTCTGAGGGCTGACGGCAGCAGCCTTCTCTTGAGGTTGTGCGGCGGGAGCGGCAGGCTTGCGACCGAGGTTGTCCAAGTCGATCTTTCCCTTCACCGTGTACTGTTGGCGACGGCTCGACGGCAACAGGTCCTCTGCCTTCGTCGTGCTCTTCGGATCGACAGCCGGAGCCTGCTGCTGACGCTGTCTCTTCTCCTTGGGCTTCTTGAAGAGTTTCTCCGCCTCCGTGCGCACGGCAGCATCTTGCTTGAAAGCTTCCACGAGAGCCTTGTATTGGGCGTCGTTGAGCTTGAAGCTGGGCTCGTCCTTCACCTCACCCAACTCGCTTCTCTTTTTCAGGAAATCAACTGCCGTTTGAAGTCCTATATTTAATTCTCTTAATGCTTTATTTAATCTCATATAATACTATTCTGTTTCCTTTTTCTGTGTTATTTTGTTAATGTTGCCGTGCGCGTCCGGTTCTCAGTGTCTATGAGGGCGGGCAGGCTAGCCTCATGCAGCCACCCATCCCCCGAGGTCATTTCACGATAGTCTCACCGGCTCATGCCCGTGAGCCTATCGGCTTATTCATTCTCAAACTCCTTACGGAGCACCTCAAGTACATAGTCGACGGTCTCCTCTTCGAGGTCGGCTTTCTCCACGAGCATCTCACGGGGAGCATTGAGTACGCTCTTGGCTGTCTCCAGGCCGATGTTCTTGATGGCGTCGATCACCCACTGGTCGATCTCGTCATTGAACTCATCCAGGTAGATGTCATCCTCCTCGGCACTGTCACCACCTTCAACCTCACGATAGACATCAATCGTATATTCGGTCAGCATGGAAGCCAGCTTGATGTTCTGTCCGCCATGGCCGATGGCCAGGCTCACCTCCTCGGGACGGAGATAGACATCTGCCTTTCTGTTTTCCTCGTCCAGGACGATATTGTTCACGCGGGCAGGGCTGAGTGCACGCTGGATGAAGAGTTTGGTGTTGGCAGTCCAGTTGATCACGTCGATGTTCTCATCTCTCAACTCACGTACGATGCCATGCACGCGGCTTCCGTGAACGCCTACGCAGGCACCTACCGGATTGACGCGCTCATCGAAGCTCTCCACGGCCACCTTGGCACGCTCACCCGGCAGACGGGCGATCTTGCGGATGGCGATGATGCCGTCGGAGATCTCGGGGATCTCGTTCTCCAGCAGACGCTGCAGGAAAGTAGGAGAGGTACGCGACAGGATGATCTTCGGGTTGTTGTTCTCGTTAGTCACGCGCTCGATCACGGCACGCACCGTCTCACCCTTGCGGTACTGGTCGCCGGGAATCTGCTCCGACTTCGGGAGTGAGAGCTCATTGTTCTCATCATCGACGAGCAGCACCTCGCGCTTCCAGATCTGATACACCTCAGCGGAGATCACCTGTCCCACGCGATCCTTATATTTATTATACAGAGCGTCGTGTTCCAGTTCCAGAATCTTGCTGGCCAGCGTCTGACGGAGCGTCAGGATGGCACGGCGGCCGAACTTCTCGAAGTCCTGCTTCTCCGACACTTCCTCGCCTATCTCATAGTCAGGCTCTATCTTGCGGGCATCGGTAAGAGAGATCTGCTTGTTCTCATCCTCCACTTCGCCGTCGGCCACCACAACGCGGTTGCGGTAGATCTCGAAGTCACCCTTGTCGGGATTGACAATCACATCGAAGCTCTCGTCCGAACCGAATAACTTAGCAAGCACATTGCGGAAACTTTCCTCCAACACACTCACCAGCGTGGTGCGGTCGATACCCTTCGTCAACTGGAAGTCACGGAAAGAATCGAGCATGCTCACTTTCTCTTCTGTCTTTTTTGCTGCCATAGCTTATTTGAAACTGATTAGATATTTTGTATATTTTACGTTATCCATATTGTAGGTGTGGTCGACGTCCATCAACTGGGGGCGCTTCTTGCCTTCCACCTTGACCTTCTCCTTCACCGTCACCGTGAAGTCACGGCCGTCGACACTCTTCAGGGCGCCGCGCACCTTCTTGCCTTCCGAGGTGAGTACCTCCACCTCCTTGCCGATGAAGTTGACATACTGCTGGGCCACCTTGAACGGCTGTCCCAGACCGGCCGAGCCGACCTCCAGCTCATAGTCCTCTTCGTCACGGCTCAGATGCTCCTCTATGAACTGGCTGAGCTGTGCGCAATCCTCGATCCACACGCCGTCGGCATGATCGATCTCTACAGTGATCTTGTCATCGGGGCTCACCATCACGTCGACCAGGAAATAATCCTTGTCCTGGAGCCACTCTTCTACTAATTTTGTTACGACGTTCTTATCTATCATACTGTTTATAATAAAAATGAGGGGCTCTTCCGGAGAGCTCCTCATTCCACTGAACGCTGCAAATTTACAACTTTTCCTCCAAATATCCAAATCTTTAGGTTCTTTTCTTTCGCCGGCACCAATGAATGTTCCATGAAATGAAAGGCCGTCGTTCCATTCCCAATGCCCAAGGTGCATATCCGGTCCTTACAGGCAACACGTCCGGACCGTTGCCCGTCAGAGGACCGTAGTCTGTAAGGAAAGACGGTACGACCTTTGCCTGACTGTCTACTTTCCTAGGATGATTCAGTTTATAAGGAGAAAAAGTGCCTGGTAAGATCAGGAAAAGACACATTTATTCCTTACAATATGATGGTCAAGCACGCACATACATCCATTCGGTAATAGGATAATCCGAACGTTCTATGACACGTCCTTACAAGAACAAAAAAACGGGGGCGTATCAAAAAGCCCTCATCATAACGGAAGATCGCTATATGGCTAAACGGCTATGTAGCGATCTTCATTTGTTTATGGCTCAAGAAGGCCATAAGATTGGGTATATGAGCCGTAAGATCCGTCCTAAGAATCGCCTTATGAGAGCATATAAGTCGTCATTGGCCTCCATTCAGAAGCATTCCGCATAATTCTTCGATGTCGAATGTGATTGCCGGGAAGGAAGGCATTGTCAATGTGTCTGCGGGATTGGGATGAAAGGCGAGGTCCGTGATGAACCGGCTCTCCGTGGAAGTCTGCCGATCATATCCGGGTCGGGTCTGCCCGTCTCTCACCGCATCTTCCTTCATACAGGCTGACCGCTTGCAGGGCGCGGCGACGACGATGATGCGGTTGTCGTACTTACGGGCGGGATAGCCTTGCACGATGATGGGGGTGTAGCGGTTGGCCGGCACCACCACCGTGCGGGGGGTGTCGGTATCCTGGATGGGAATCGGTGATCCGTAATAGTTGTTCTGGATAGCCTGTGTGGCGGCGGGATTCACCTGTGAGTGGCCGCCACGGATGTCGATATTCGTTTCTCTCATAACTATGTTTTTTATGGTATCATCATCTGATAACCGTCGCCCAACCTTGCTTCGCAAAGCCACCATTGCTTACTCGAAATATTACCAGTACTGACTTCGAATATTTCCAGTACTGACTTCAAATATTTCCAGTACTGACTTCAAATATTTCCAGTACTGACTTCGAATATTTCCAGTACTGACTTCGGTAAGGGCAACTTCTCCTGCTGTCTTTTCCTGATTTCACTAGACACTTTTTTGTTTTATAACCTAAGTCAGTAGA
>ENA-OOWN01000226-OOWN01000226.1-human-gut-metagenome-genome-assembly--contig:-NODE-226-length-50068-cov-12.001840_pt1 | contig 50068 bp, 42 predicted proteins | sample MGYA00241406_ERZ501319 | MGnify/ENA primary metagenome ERZ501319 (study PRJEB25962, sample SAMEA2042734) | human gut metagenome | biome: human gut; feature: human-associated habitat; material: faeces... | reverse complement strand
CGTCGGGGTTCTGAGGCGACTTGGCCTGATAACGTCTGTACTTCAATGTTCCGATAGATGACATAGCTTTGTTGTTTTAAATTGTGCTTAATTAATTGAGAATTGAGAATTGAAAATGGAAAATGATCTTGCTCCGGCCGCAGGCAAATTCTTCATTCTCCGTTCTTCGTTCTTCATTCACGAAGGCAAAGATAAGTGCTTTCCCACGTACCGCCAAAAACAGGGTATCGGTTTTATGCAAAAATCTGTTAATAAAATCGGAAAATTGTGTTAATAAAACTAACGTGCTGATTTATAGGGATGAAAACAGCATTTTCGCGTGCGGAAAGCATTGCTTTGTGTGCCGATGTGCATCGGACGCGTTTCGGGAGGTGTTTCTTGCCTGCCGGGCGAAATGGATAAAACAAAACTGTCATCTGTCATCTGTCACGGGGCACGGACCGCCCGATTTTCATGACAGATGACAGATGACAGTTTTCGAATTTCAGTTTTGAGAGCGCGCTTACAACTTTTATATTATATATATAAATATATATATATAATATAAACTATAATTACTAATTCTCCCGCATCGATTTTCAGAAACTGTCATCTGTCATCTGTCATGGAACGGGCCGGAATGTTTTCTCTCAGATTTGTGGGGAAAGGGGTGTGATTTCTGAAAACTTGTATTATCTTTGCAGAGCGAAACGCTAAAAAATGGAGTAACCTTAATCTACTTGCAAAACTACGATTATGAAATTTGCCATCTACAAATTCGAGCTGGTCCGGGCGGACCAGCAGGAGCTTTTCAAAGACGGGGAGTGTGTGGGCGAGAACCCGCAGAAATATCTGGACAAGCTGCTGGACGCAGCTCGGCTCAATCTGTATCGGACGAAGAAGAACGGCGAGACGGCCGTCTATCCCAACGACATTCTGAAGGTGAGGCAGGGCGTGGCCTTGCTGCACGTGTGCAACCTGACGCAGGTCAGCATCTGGGACAAGTACCAGGAGCGCAGGGAGGTGTCGAAGCCTTTCTGCCGCGTCATCATAGACAACCGGCCCGGCGTGGCGCAGATGGCCATCGAGCGGGCGGGGGCCTTCGACGGCGACCCCGACAAGGTGCGGAATATCCTGCAGGAGTCGCTCCACGCCCTGCTGGCCCCTGTGGGGCTGACCATCGAAATCCGCGCCAAGATGCGCGTGAAGGACTTCTGGAACACGGTGGAGGAACAGATGCGCAAGAAGGGCGAACGGGTGAAGCGGGTGGTGTTCGACTTTCCCGACCCCGACCGCGGCGGACCCGTGGACGCGCCGCCCTCCATGATAGACCACCTGCGCTTCCTGCGTTCGCTCTCGTCGGCGATGGGGGCGGCACGCAGCTCGTACAAGATGGAGGCCACCCGAAAGGGGACGCTGACGCTGGTACGCACACGCCAGGACCTGGCACAGATGGTGTCGCTCTGCTGCAACAACGGCTACCAGATCAGCGTGCACTTCCATCGGATGGGCGTGTACCGCTATGGCGAGCGCGTGCATGCCCTGTTCGACATCGAGGAGGACACGCTGACCGACTTCATCAACGGCCAGTATGCCATGGGAAGCGACGACGGAGGTGCGCTCACCTATACGCTGCTGGAGACACTGGACAACATTCGCGAATTGACAAAAGAATACGACAATGAAACACAGACTGACAAACGAAGAAAGAGAATGCATAGACATGCGGTTTGAGGACGACGTGCTCTACAGGCTGGCGGCCGACGTGGCCCGGCACGACGGAGGGCGGAGGCGGTCGTTCAGGCTGTCGCCCGAGGAGGTGATGGTGCTGGTGGCCGACCTGCTGGACGGGCTGAAGGAAGCGCCCGACGATGCGGAATACCGGTGCCAGACGGCCTGGGACGCGCTGCTGTATGACGTCCGCCTGCTGGATGCGGACGCCCCCGAGGACGACGTGCGCGACGCCACGGCGATGGTGCTGGAGCTGGCGGCACTGCTGCTGTCGCTGACCGACGAAGCCTGGCACCGCACCTGTACGCTGGAGCTGATGTGCGCCCTGCAGGAACATGCGGCGGCGGGTGGGGCCGAGCGGACTGACCGGCTGGCCTGGCGCATCGGCGAGAGCCGCCTGAAGATGAGGATGGAAGCCTACTGGCAGACGGAAGGGTTTCTGTCTGACGACATCTACGAGGCCCTGCACGACGGGGCGGGGGAGGAGCCTGCCGAGGCGAAGCCGAAGGGTGTGTTCAGGATAGCCAGGGGGCAGAAGACGAACTTTGCGAAGATTGTCAGCGCCATGTTCGACCTGCGCATGTTCGAGGACGACAAGGGGCAGATAGCTTCCAACAAACAGCGGCTGATGGACGAGCTGGGCATGGTCTTCGGCACGGAGTTCAAGGCCCTGCCGCAGCTGCTCAACGCCAGCAAGCAGGGGGCCAGCTACACGGACGTGTTCGACCGCCTGAAGGAAAAAGCCGAAAAATATGACATAAAGTGACTTTACGTAAACTTTAGGTAAAGGGATGGTCTGCGCTCCATCCGCTAACTTTGCTCCTGCAATCAAGGGAAAACAACCCCCTTGCTTGCGGGAGCTTTTCGTATTGGGGGCTTCCAACACTAAACACGGAAAATAGTTATGAAGCAATTAATGAAAGTCGTAGCGCAGGGCGAACCCTTCGCGGTGCAGAGCCAGAAGGCCGAAAACGGACAGGTGATGAAGTGCAACATCGTGTTGCAGGAGGTGGGCGGCAAGTACGAAGACACGTACGTGGCAGCCATGCTGGGGCAACTGGCCTCGTGCAAATTCTATGCGGGCGAGCTGGTGTATGCCGTCCTCCGCTTCCAGACGCGCGAGTACAACGGGCAGGTGTTTCAGGACATTCTGGCGGTGGAACTGATTAAAATGAAGAATTAAGAATGAAGAATGAAGAATTTTTTAAATGAAGAATGAAGAATGATGAATTCTCAATTCTCAATTTTCAATTCTCAATTATCAAACCCTATTCACAACATTAAAACTTTTTACACGACAATGAACGTAAGAATTCAACTCAGCGACGAAGCCTACAAGGCTTTGATGAACGGAAACGGACGCCTGGAGGGCAGTCTGGGATTGGTAAGCCCCACGGAGGGCAACTTCAACGCCTACCGCCGCAGCGCGTCGAGGCCCGGCAGCAAGTACATCAAACTGCCCCACGGACGGGCCAGTGTGGGCGATAGCCACGTGCGGCTCACCCTGCGCATCGCTCTGGACGAGGCGGACATCACGCCGGCAGACGTGCTCATCGACGAGAGCCGCCAGGCGAGCGACTTCGTGGATCGGGTGTTTGATGCGGAATTTTGATTTTTAGAATTCAGGAGTTAAGGAGTTAAGAAGTTAAGCCAATAGTTTGGCTTACGAAATTATTAAACAATATTCATTGAAAGTATTGGCTTAACTCCTTAACTTCTTAACTTCTTAACTCCTTAATCCCTTAACTTCTTAACTCCTTAAAAATGAAATTCGGAATAAGCAATAACGTAAAGAGCCGGGTGGTGCGCGAATGCACCCCCGAGCTGTTCCACCAGGCACTGGCTTCGCCCCTCGTGGCCCGTGTCTGCGCAGAGATAGAAGACGCCCTCGAGGCCGTGCGCCGGGGCGAAATGTCGAAGGGCGACTTCGAAACCCTGAAGGCCGCCCGCAAGAAGATGCTTCCCGTCATCACCCCGCACGCCACGTTCCGCAACGGCCGGCGGCTGAACGCCGACGCCATCCCCAGCGGCCTGTCGATGTACGACGTGGACCACATCAACGACCCGCGTGCCTACTACGACACGAAGGTGCGCGGTCGTGAAGCCGAGCTGGGCATCGTCCTGGCACACGTCACGCCCAGCACCGAGGGCCTGCGCCTGCTGTTCGTCATCCCCCGTGCCGGCATGGCGCCCGACGAGGCCCAGCGCTGGATGTCCGCCCGCCTGGGCGACGCCGCCTACGACGGGGCGGTGAAGGACCTGGCACGCTGCTCTTTCCTCGTGCCGCGCGAGTATGTGCTCTACCTGGACGAGGAGAAGCTTTTTAATGAAGAATTAAGAATGAAGAATGAAGAATGGCCTGCGGATGGTGAAAATTCTTCATTCGGAGGCGAAGCCGACATTCTTCATTCTTCATTACCCAAGTTTAAGGGTGTACCATATAGTCAGATTATTCAACAATGGTTCCGCTTGGCAGGGGGCGAACCCGTGCCCGGCGAGCGCAACGACAAGCTCCACCGCCTGGCCTCGCACCTGCGCTACATTGCCGACAACGACGAGGCGCTGCTCCTGCAAGTGATGCCCCGCTACGGCCTCTCCGAGGAGGAGATGAAGGGGCTGATACACTCCGCCTGCTCGGCCAGATGGTACTCGATGCCGAAGATGCTGAAAGAGGCCCTTGAAAATGAAGAACGAAGAATGAAGAATGAAGAATCTTTGAAAAATGAAGAACGAAGAATGAAGAATGGAGAATCGACCGAAGAGGATGAAAATTCTTCATTCGGAGGCGAAGCCGACATTCTTCATTCTTCATTACCCAAGCGCTTGCCTGCTCTAATCAAACTATTGGTGAGCCGCACGCCCGATGTCTACAAGGCAGCCGTGGCGCACGCCGTCTTCCCCTCGCTGGGGGCGCACCTGCATCGCGTAAGGTTTAAATACATTGACAATGTGGAGCACGAAGCCACCTTGATGAACGTGCTGATGGCCGGCACGGGCGCGGGCAAGGACTGCATCTCGGAGCCCATCAACCGCATCATGGCCGACATCCGCCGGCGCGACGAGGACAACCTACGCCGCGAACGCGAATGGAAGAATGAGGTGACCTCGAAGGGAGCCAACAAGGACAAGCGCCAGCGCCCCGAAGGACTTATCATTCAGGAGATTGACGCCGACATGACCAACCCCGCCTTCGTGATGCGCATGGCCGAGGCCGACGGGCACTTCCTCTACACGAAGCTGAACGAAATCGACCAGTTTGACGCACTGAAGGGCACAGGGCGTGCAGGGCAGCAATTCCAAATCATGTGCCTGGCCTTCGACCCCGGCAACCGCTACGGACAGACGCGCGTGGGCGTGCAGAGCGTGACGGAGAAGGTGACCATCCGCTTCAACTGGAACGCCGCCACGACCATTCAGAAGGGACGGCGTTACTTCTCAAAAGTCTTGACAGACGGCCCCATCTCGCGTATCAACTTCTGCACCATCCCCGAGCGCGAAATCGGCGCGGACATGCCCGTCTATGGCACCTACGACGCTGCCTTCGACGAGGAACTCCGCCCCTACATCGAGAACCTCGTCAAGGCACAAGGATTGATAGATTGCCCGCAGGCCTACAAACTGGCCAAGACGTTGAAGGAGGAGTGTGCCGAGTTCGCCCGCCTTTCGCAAAGCCGCGTGTACGAAAACCTCTCCTTCCGCGCCAACGTCATCGCCTGGCTGAAGGCGTGCGTGCTCTTCGTGGCCAACGGCTGCCGTTGGGACAAGACGTTCGAGGACTTCATCCGCTGGTCGCTCCGCTACGACCTGGCTTGCAAAATGGAGTTCTTCGGCGACGCCATCAAGGAGGCGCAGGCGGCTGCCCCACACAAGCAGAAGGGCCCGCGCAACCTGCTGGAGCTGCTGCCCGACAACTTCTCTTATAGGGAGGCCGTGGAGGTGCGTCTGCAGGCGGGGATGGACGAGAAGGGTACGCAGAACATGCTCAACCAGTGGGGATACAGAAACTATATTGCGAGAATTACGAATTACAATTACAGTAAACTAAAATTCAAAAAAAGATGGAACTGACACTGACAAGAACTACTAAAAGGAAAGGCTGCACGCTGGGCGTGCTGGCCGTGGACGGAAAGGAAATGTGCGACACGATGGAGCCCACGTGGCGCGACCTGCGGAAGGAACCCAAGGTGAAGGGCCGCACGGCCATCCCCGAAGGGCGCTATCCTGTGGTGATCACCCTCAGCCCCAAGTTCGGCAAGTGGCTGCCCCTGCTGCTGAACGTGCCCTTCTTCGAGGGCATCCGCATCCATGCGGGCAACCTGCCCACGGACACGGAGGGGTGCATCCTCGTGGGCGAATACAACGAGGAGTCGCGCCAGCTGGAGTGCTCCACGCTCTACGTCCGCCTGCTGAAGCAGCTCATCGTCGAGGCGAAAGACAAGGGCGAAGGGGTGTGGATCACCGTCCGATGACGGGCCTTCACTCTCCGCAGGACACCACGACTTTCACGGGCCGATGGTCGGACTCGATGGGGGCGTCGAACACCTCGGCCTGTGTGCAGCCTGCCTGCGGGGAGTCCTGGCGGAGGAGGGCGATGTAGTCGATGGTGGTCTCGGGCGCGTCGGCGGGGAAGGTGTGCGCGTCGGGGGCGGTGAGGATGTCGAAGTGCTTCTTCATCTCCGAGAGGAAGGGGGAGCGGGGCGTGTCGTTCCAGTCGCCCGCCAGGAAGACAGGCTTCTGATAGCCCTTCAGGGCGCCGACGATGACGGCCACGGAGGCCAGGCGGTCTTTCTCCGTGAGCGAGAGGTGCGTGCAGGCATAGACGTAGTGGGGAAATTCGACCACCAGCAGCGCGCGCCTCTCTTCTTCGCCCGGCAGGGGGAAGCGCTTCACGTCCACAGGCTGCTCGGCGCACAGCATGCCGATGCCGTAGGTGCCGCCGTTGTAGTCGATGGCGGGGGCGTAGACGGGGTACATGCCCGTACGCCTGCCCAGCTCCTGAAGCACGAAGAGGCCGTGGCTGCGCTGCGTGGCGCTGTCGGCCTCCTGGATGGCGACGGCGTTTGCGCCGAGCTTCCTGATGACTGCGGCAATGCGGTCGTAGGACACCCGGCCGTCGAGGCCCTTGGCGTTTCGGATGTTGTAACTGGCCAGCGTCCATTCGCTGGAGGAGGCTTTCTTCCCCTGTCCGCAACCGGCCAGGCAGGGAAGCAGGGACAGTAGCAGGGCTGCCCCCAGAAGGATACGAATGCGTTTCATGCGTTTAAACATTGCTTTAACGGGGGACAAAGATAGTTTTTCGTAACGAAACGGCCCGCGTTCCCCATAAATAAAAACACCACCGATTACACAGATGGACACAGATTTTTAGTCGGGCGATAATGAATAATAATCTGTGAAAATCCGAGTAATCCGTGGTGAACTAAAATTTAGAACTGGAAGTAGTTCTTGGCGTTGTTGTAGCAGATGTCTTCGATCATCTGGTTGATGCGGCCCATTTCGCTGGCGGGCAGTTCGCCGTTCTCCACGTCGCGGCCTACGAGGTTGCACAGCGTGCGGCGGAAGTATTCGTGGCGCGGGTAGGAGAGGAACGAGCGCGAGTCGGTCAGCATACCTACGAAGCGGCTCAGCAGGCCCAGCAGCGACAGGGCGTTCATCTGCTTCTCCATGCCGTCCTTCTGGTCGAGGAACCACCAGCCCGAACCGAACTGGATCTTGCCCGGCAGGGTGCCGTCCTGGAAGTTGCCCAGCATGGTGGCAATCACCTCGTTGGCGCAGGGGTTGAGGTTATAGAGAATGGTCTTGGTGAGCTTGCCCTCGGTGTTCAGGCGGTCGAGGAACTTGGCCATCTGCTTGGCGGTGGTGAACTCGCCGATGGAGTCGAAGCCCGTGTCGGGGCCCAGGAGCTTGAACATCTTGGTGTTGTTGTTGCGGATGGCGCCGTAGTGGTACTGCTGTGCCCAGCCAGTCTCCCAATCCATCTCGGCGAAGATGACCAGCATGGCCGACTTGAACTTCAGGATTTCTTCGTGCGTCAGCTCCTTGCCGCCGTACACCTTGTTGAAGATGGCCTTGATCTCGGCCTCGGTATAGTCTTCGGCATAGAACTCCTCGATGCCGTGGTCGGACAGGCGGCAGCCTTGCTGGGCGAAGAACTCATGGCGGCTGCGCAGGGCGGCAATCATGTCGTCGAAGGTGGAGATGGCAACGCCGCTCACCTCGGCCAGCTTCTCGACGTAGGCGCGGAAGTCGGCCGGCACTTCGACGGCCATGGCCTTGTCGGGGCGCCAGGTGGGGAGCATCTTGATTTCGAAGCCGCTCTCGCGCGTCTTGATGTGGTATTCCAGTGAGTCGACGGGGTCGTCCGTGGTGCAGACGGTCTCCACATGGTAGCGGCGCATCAGGCCGCGGGCGGAGTATTCGGGCTGGCGCAGCTTCTCGTTGCACTCGTCATAGATTTCGCGGGCGGTCTGCGGATTGAGTACCTTGGTGATGCCGAAGGCGGTCTTCAGCTCCAGGTGGGTCCAGTGGTACAGGGGGTTGCGCATGGTATAGGGAACCGTTTCGGCCCACTTCTCGAACTTCTCCCAGTCGGTGGTGTCCTGGCCCGTGCAGTAGCGTTCGTCCACGCCGTTGGTGCGCATGGCGCGCCACTTGTAGTGGTCGCCGCCCAGCCAGATTTCGGTCAGCGAGCGGAACTGGTAGTCGTCGGCCACCATCTGGGGAATGAGGTGGCAGTGATAGTCGATGATGGGCATCTTGGCCGCATGTTCGTGATAGAGCTTCTGTGCAGTTTCGGTCTGCAGCAGGAAGTTTTCATCCATAAAGTTTTTCATAATCCGATGTGTTTTGATATCTAAAAATGTTACTTTCTCCCTATATACCTATATAGCTCTGATTGTAAAGCGAATAGGCGGTGATGACGATTTTAGTTTTATTAACCGTTATCGAACACAAAAGTAGAAATTTTACTTGGAGATACAAAATTATTCGTATCTTTGCCACGAATATTTATAATATTTAAGCTTTGCGGACGGGCAAGGCAGTGAGTGGAAGTAAATGGAAAACAAGAACTATACCATCAAAGACATCGCACGCATGGCGGGCGTATCGGCCGGAACGGTGGACCGCGTGCTGCACAACCGCGGCGACGTGTCGGCGGCCAGCCTCGAGAAGGTGCGCAAGGTGCTCGACGAAATCAACTACCAGCCCAACCTGTTTGCCATCGGGCTGGCGGCAAAGAAGCGTTACCGCATTGTCTGCCTCATTCCTTATTATATAGAGGGAAACTACTGGCACGCCGTGGCCCAGGGCATCGGACGGGCGGCGCAGGAGCTGGCTCCGTTCAACGTGTCTGTGGACTTCCTGCACTATACGCACGCCGGCGAGGCTTCGTACAGCCAGGTGTGCACGCAGGTGCTCGGCGAGGAGTGCGACGCCGTGCTGCTGGCGCCCAACTTCCGCGAAGAGACCCTGCAGCTCACGTCCGCCCTGGAGCGGAAAGGCACGCCCTATGCCTTCATCGACTTCAACGTCGAGGGGACGAACGCCCTGTGCTACATCGGGCAGGACTCGCGCATGAGCGGCTACATCGCCGCCAAGATGCTGATGGGACACTACAGGGAAGGGCAGGAGCTGGTCTTCTTCCTGAACAACCGCAAGCAGAACCCCGCCGAGATACAGATGCAGCGACGGATGGAGGGCTTCATGCAATACCTGGAGGAGAAGCATGTGGGGCTGCCCGTGCACGACGTGGTGCTCGACAAGGAGAACGCCGAGGCCAACCGCCACACGCTGGACCGCTTCTTCCGTGAGTGCCCGCGGGCCGTGCTGGGCGTGGTGTTCAACTCGCGCGTCTATCAGGTGGCCGACTACCTGCACGCCACTGGCCGCCGCATGGAGAACCTGCTGGGCTACGACCTGCTGAAGAGGAACGTGGAGCGGCTGAAGACAGGCGAGGTGGACTACCTCATCGGGCAACGGCCTGCCTTGCAGGGCTATGGCGGCGTCAAGGCCCTGTGCAGCCACATCGCTTTCAAGCGGCCCGTCAACCCCATACAGTACATGCCCATCGACGTGCTGATCAAGGAAAACATCGACTATTACTTTGAATTTGAATAACTGCATAACCAACAAAATTTAAACGATTTTCAATATGAAAGCATTGAACAAGCTGACGGCTCCCAAGTCCGTGGCACCCGAAAGAATCATCCAGTTCGGCGAAGGCAACTTCCTCCGCGCGTTTGTGGACTGGATTGTCTACAACATGAATCAGAAGACCGACTTCAACAGCAGCGTCGTCGTGGTACAGCCCATCGAGAAGGGCATGGTGGAATGGCTCAACGGCCAGGACTGCCTCTATCACGTCAACCTGCAGGGACGCCTCGAGGGCAAGGCCGTGAATACGCTGACACGCATCGACTGCATCAGCCGCGCCCTGAACCCCTATACGCAGAACGCCGCCTTTATGGCCCTGGCCGACCAGCCTGACATCCGCTTCGTCATCTCAAACACTACCGAGGCTGGCATCGCCTTCGACCCCGCCTGCAAGCTCACTGACGCGCCCGCCGCTTCCTATCCCGGCAAGCTGACGCAGCTGCTCTACCGCCGCTTCAAGACCTTCAAGGGCGACAAGACGAAGGGACTCATCATCCTGCCCTGCGAGCTGATCTTCCTGAACGGACACCACCTGAAGGAGTGCATCTACCAGTACATCGAGCTGTGGAAGGACGACTTCGGCGCCGACTATGAGAAGTTCAAGACATGGTTCACGAAGTACTGCTACGTGTGCGCTACGCTGGTGGACCGCATCGTGCCGGGCTTCCCCCGCAAGGAGATTGCGCAGATACAGAAGAAGATCTGCTACGCCGACAACCTCGTGGTGCAGGCCGAAATTTTCCACCTGTGGGTCATCGAGGCCGCCGGGAACCTCCCGCTGCGCCAGCTGGCACAGGAGTTCCCCGCCGACAAGGCCGGCCTGAACGTGCTCTTCGTGAAGTCCGAGGCTCCCTACCATGAACGCAAGGTGACGTTGCTCAACGGTCCGCACACCGTCCTCTCGCCCGTGGCCTATCTGAGCGGCGTGAACATCGTGCGCGACGCCTGCAACCACCCCGTCATCGGCAAGTACATCCACAAGGTGCAGTTCGACGAGCTGATGCAGACGCTCAACCTGCCCATGGACGAGCTGAAGAAGTTTGCCGCCGACGTGCTGGAGCGCTTCAACAACCCCTACGTGGACCATCAGGTGACGAGCATCATGCTGAACTCCTTCCCCAAATTCCAAACGCGCGACCTGCCCGGCCTGAAGACCTACCTGGAGCGCAAGGGCGAATTGCCGAAGGGCCTCGTACTGGGCCTGGCCGCCATCATCACCTACTACAAGGGCGGCGTGCGTGCCGACGGCGCAGAGATTGTGCCCAACGACGCACCCGAAATCGTGCAGCTGCTCAAGGACCTTTGGGCAACAGGCGACACCCGCCGCGTGGCCGAAGGCGTACTGGCTGCCAAAGACCTCATCTGGGGCGAGCATGGCGACCTGAACACCATCCCTGGCCTGACCGACATGGTGACTGCCTTCCTGAACTCCATTCAGGAGAAGGGGATGCTGGAGACGGTGAAGAGCATTCTTTAACGGCGAAAAACCACATTTTTTAGATAAATAGTTGCAATGAGAGTGCAGCGGGCGAGCCTTGCTGCACTCTCTCTTTTTTATACCCGAGTGTCCAAAAATTAGACACCACTGTCTAAAAATTAGACACTCCGCCCGAAGCGGGGAAAGAGGATATCTTCCAAATAAACAATACAATCTAAGATAGAAGTATCTGAAACTCTCCTCCTTCTGGAAGGAGGAGTACCCGATAGGGGGAGGTGGTAGGTAAACACATAACGCGTTGATTGATAACCTTTCGCGAAAACCTACCGCCCCGCCCTTTGGGCACCCCTCCTTCCAGAAGGAGGGGAATTAAAATAGCCTCGCTTCATTTTGATACACTCTCTTTGAGTTACTTTTCTTGACATATATGTTGGTATGACGCTTTTGGCACGATTTCTGCATAGAGAAAGGTAGAAAACGACTAAACACGTTATACACATGAGACAAATACATTACGTCATCCAGACTCTGCTCAGAGGGAAGGGGAGCATTCCCTTCAAGGTCATCTCCCTCGGTCTGGGACTTGCCATGAGCATCCTGCTCTTTGCCCGCGTGGCCTACGAGCAGAGTTACGACACGTGCTTCCGCGACTACGACCGCATCTATCAGGTGTGGTCCATGTTCATTTTGAACAATGAGAAGAACGAGCCGCAAACCATGAACATGGGGCCACTGGCAGGCGCCATCCTCGAAAGTTTCCCCAAGGAGGTGGAAGGGGCTACCTGCACGTGCCGCTATCTGGCCTCGTGGCCGCTCTACTATGGCGACCACCGCTTCGACGAGCGCAAGCTCTGCGCCGACTCGCTCTTCTTCCAGACGATGGGCATCGAGGTGCTGAGCGGCAACCCTGTGCAGGACCTCCAGCAGCCTAACGTCATTTATCTGAGCAAGAGCTTGGCCGAAAGGATGTTCGGCGGCGAGGAACCCGTCGGAAAGGTCATCAGCTACAACCACGAACGCGACCTGACCGTGCGGGGCACCTTTGCCGACCTGCCCGACAATACGACCGTGGGGGCCGATGCCGTCATCTCCCTGCCTCCCGCCTGGGCGGCCACGCAAGCCAACTATTCGTGGGAGGGGGGCGACTCCTATTATCAATACGTGCGCCTGCGCCCAGGGGTGGATGTGGAAGCCCTCAACGCCCGCATGGAGAAGATGACCGAGAAGTACCTGCCCGCCCGAGACAGCTGGAGCTATAGCGCCTGGGTGCAGCCCCTGCGCGACACCTTCCGCCAGCAGGACGACGTGCGCCGCATGTTCACCATCATGCTGACGCTGGGCCTGTCCATCCTCTTCATCACCGCCCTGAACTACGCCCTCATCTCCATCTCCTCGCTGAGCCGAAGAGCCAAGATGGTGGGTGTGCACAAGTGCAGCGGAGCCAGTGGCGAAGGCATCTTCGGCATGTTCATGCTGGAGACACTGGTGGTGGTCGCGCTGGCGCTGGGCGTGATGTTCCTCCTGCTGTGGGGCTTCCGCGACTTTGTGGAGGATACGGCCGCCACCAAGCTGACAAACCTCTTCGAAGGCAGCCGCCTGTGGGTGCCTGCCGCCACGGTGGGCGTGCTCCTGCTGGTGGGGGGCGTACTGCCAGGCCGCCTCTTTGCGCGCATCCCTGTGACGCAGGTGTTCCGCCGCTATACGGAGGGCAAGAAGGGATGGAAACGCCCCCTGCTGTTCGTGCAGTTTGCGGGCGTGGCCTTCATCTGCGGCCTGATGTGCATGGTGATGATGCAGTACCACTTCGTCATGAGCAAGGACATGGGCTTCAGCACGGAGCGCATCGTGGGTACCTATCTGCCCTTCAAGACGGCCAAGGAATGCGACAACGCCTACAACTTCTTCCGAAGCCTGCCCTATGTGGAAGACCTCTCCGCCGCCTATGGCAATCCGCTGGAAGGATATAGCGGCTGCTTCATCAACGGCGAAGACGGCAATACCCTCTTTTCCGCCCGCTTCGACGCCTGCATGGCCAACTACTACGACCTGATGGGCATCCGCCTGAAGGAAGGCCGCCTGCCGCGCGACAACAGCGAGGTGGTGGTGAACGAAACCTTTGTCAGCCTGATGAAGTGGGGGAAGGATGCCGTGGGCCGTACTGTCCACACGATGGGCGAAACCTCTACCGTGACGGGTGTGCTGAAAGACTTTCAGATAAACGGCTTCTATGCCGAGCCGATGCCCTACATAGGCTTCACGACCAGGCAGTTCAACAACGGCCTGCACTTCCTGCTCAAAGAGCCCTTCGCCGAGAACCTGCAACGCCTGACGAAAGCCGCCGCCGAGGCCTTCCCCGACAAGACCATCGACTTCACCTCGATGGACGAGGCCATGCAGACGATGTACAACCCTGTCCGCGTGTTTCGCAACGCCACCGCCGTGGCGGGCGTGGTGATGTTCTTCATCATGCTCATGGGCCTGCTGGGCTACACGGCCGACGAGGTGCAGCGCCGAAGCAAGGAGATAGCCATCCGCAAGGTGAACGGCGCCGAGGCGTCGGCCATCCTCCGCCTGCTGGGGCGCGACGTGCTCTATGTGGCGGGGCCTGCGGTCGCGATAGGCGTCGCGGCGTCGTGGTACGTCAACTCCCTGTGGATGGACATGTTCAGCGCGCAGGCGTCGATGTCGGCCGTTGTCTATGTGCTGATAGGCGTGGCCGTGCTGGCCGTCATCACCGGCTGCGTGCTGTGGAAGTCGTGGCGCATCGCCAACGAGAACCCTGTGCTGAGCATCAAGAGCGAATAAACTATATTTTAATGAAGAATGAAGAACGAAGAATGAAGAATTTGCCCTGCGGCACGAATCCTTCTTTCCTAAATCTTCATCCCCAATTCTTCATTCTTCATTCTTAATTCTTCATTTTATACCATTATGATCGAAATCAACAACCTTAGCAAAGTATTCCGCACGTCGGAAGTAGAAACCGTCGCATTGAACCAAGTGAACCTCCATGTAGACGAGGGCGAATTTGTAGCCATCATGGGCCCGTCGGGCTGTGGCAAGTCCACCCTGCTAAACATCCTCGGCCTGCTGGACAACCCCACCTCGGGCAGCTACAAGCTGCTGGGGCAGGAGGTGGCCGACCTGCACGAGAAGGACCGCACCCGCGTCCGCAAGGGCAAGATAGGCTTCGTCTTCCAGAGCTTCAACCTGATAGACGAGCTGAACGTCTTCGAGAACGTGGAGCTGCCGCTGACCTATCTGGGCCTTCGTGCCGCCGAACGCAAGCAGCGTGTACACGACATCCTGAAGCGCATGGCCATCAGCCATCGGGCGCAGCACTTCCCCCAGCAGCTCTCGGGCGGACAACAACAGCGTGTGGCCATCGCCCGTGCCGTGGTGACCAATCCCAAGCTCATCCTCGCCGACGAGCCCACAGGTAACCTCGACTCGAAGAACGGCGCCGAGGTCATCAAGCTGCTGAGCGAACTGAACGGCGAGGGCACCACCATCATCATGGTGACCCACTCGCAACACGACGCCTCCTTTGCCCATCGGACGGTACATCTATTTGATGGCAGTGTGGTGGCAAGCAACAGAAACCTATAAATAAATGAAGAATGAAGAACGAAGAATGAAGAATTTGCCCTGCGGCACGAATCCTTCTTTTCTCAATCTTCATTCTTAATTCTTCATTCTTAATTCTTCATTCTTAATTCTTCATTCTTAATTCTTCATTAAAATGAGACACCTATACTACACCCTACAGACCCTTCTCCGCGGCCATGGAGGCACCACGGAGAAAATCATCTCCCTCACGCTGGGACTGGTGATGGGCGTGCTGCTCTTCGCGCAGATAGCCTACGAGCTGAGCTACGACCGCTTCTATCCGAACCCCGACACGCTCGTCATGCTGCGCATGAGAAACGTGACCAAGGGAGTGCCCGAACCCGGCTACAACTATAGTACCTACCGTCCTGCAGCAGCCGACCTCAGCGAGGCCTTCCCCGACCTGGTGGAGAGTGCCAGTCTGACTTCCAACTTGTTTTGGGAGCCTGCCTTCTACAAGGAGGACAAGAAGCTGGAGGACATCCAGATCCTCTTTGCCGACACGGCCTACTTCGCCACCACCGGCCTGACCCTGCTGAAGGGCGACCCCAAGGACCTGGCCCTGCACAGCAACGCCTTCATCTCCGAAAGCATGGCCCGCCAGCTCTATGGCGACGAAAGCCCCATCGGCAAGGTGCTTTCCGTGGAGAAGCTGTTCGACGTCACCATCCGCGGCATCTATGCCGACGTGCCGCGCAACAGCATCATGCCCCACGACCTGCTGCTCTCCATGGCTGCCCTGGACTGGGCCTACGGGCGGGGCACGTGGAACATGAACAACCTCTACGGCGTGCTGTTCCGCCTGAAGCAGCCTGCCGACGTGGACGCGATGAACAGCCGCATCCAGCAGGCGGTGGAGCAATACACTGACCCGCACCTGGGCGACGACGTGGTGACGGAATACAGCGTCCTGCCCATCCACAAGGTTTACCGTTCTTATCCCGACAGCACGCGGCGGCTGGTCATCCTCGGCGTGCTGGGCTTCTCCATCTTCTTCGTCAGCATCCTGAACTACGTGCTGCGTGCCGTGGCCGCCATGAGCCGACGGGCCAAGCTGGTGGGTGTGCACAAGTGCAGCGGCGCCGACGGCTGGCACATCCTCTCGATGTTCCTCTGGGAGACGGGGCTGCTGGTGGCGGCCTCCATCCTTTGCGGCGGCGTACTGTTGTGGCTGCTGCGCGAGCAGGTGGAAGAGCTGTTGGGCAGCCGCCTGACCGACCTCTTCACCTGGCAGACGCTCTATGTGCCGCTGGGCACGGTGCTGCTGCTCTTCCTCGTAGCGGGCGTGGTGCCAGGGCGCATCTATGCCCGCATCCCTGTGACGCAGGTGTTCCGCCGCTACACCGACGGCAAGCGTTCGTGGAAGCGTGGATTGCTGACGGTGCAGTTCATCGGCGTGTCCTTCATCGGCGGCCTGCTGCTGACTACCGTGTGGCAGTATCACGACCTGATGACCCGCAGCGTGGGCTTCCATGCCGAAGGGCTGGCCGTGGGGACTGTGACGGGCGACATCCGACGGGCGCAGGGCGTGGCCGACGCCATCCGCCGCGAACCGTATGTGGAAGCCGTGGCGGGCAGTGGCTCCCATCTACTGGCCCACTTCAGCACCTATCGGCTGCTGGACAACCAGGGCAACTTCATCTGCCCCCTGCACTTCACGCAGATAGACAAGGATTTCCCCCAGGTGACGGGCCTCCAACTGCTGGAAGGCCACTGGCCGCAGCATCGGGGCGAAGCCGTGGTGGGCCGCAAGACGGTGGAGACGTTGAAGTGGGGCGACACCGCCATCGGCCGCCAGCTGCCCATCGACCCCTCTTGGGCAGGATTGGAAGAGCCGGCCATTGTGACAGGTGTGGTGGAGAATGTGCGCAACATGGGCTTCTTCGCGAGCCAGACCTGCACCGCCTTCATCCTGAACGACCGTCTTCGCACCTTCAACGTCCGCCTGAAGGCCCCGCTGGACGAGAACCTGAAGAAGCTGAACGCCTTCGTCAAGTCCACCTATCCCGACCTGTCGCTGGAGTTCACCACCTATCAGGACATCCGCCGCGAGCAGAATGCCAGCGTCTCTACTTTCCGCAACACTGTGTGGGTTACCACCGCCTGCATTATCCTCATCGTGCTGATGGGGCTCATCGGCTACGTCAGCGACGAGACGCAGCGACGCTCCAAGGAGATTGCTGTCCGCAAGGTGAACGGCGCCGAAGCGTCCGATATCCTGCGCCTGCTTTCGGTGGACATCCTCAAGATAGCCGTGCTGGCCGTGGCGGCAGGCATGGCCGTGGCGTGGTACGTCTCTGGCCAGTGGATGCAGCAGTTTGCCGACAGCCGCCTGCTTTCGCCCGTATGGTATGTCCTGCTGGCCCTCCTGCTGCTGGTGCTTGTTGTAGCGGTGGTGGTGCTGAAGGCATGGCGGATAGCCAACGAAAACCCTGTGCTGAGCATCAAGAGCGAGTAGCTTGTCGATGTTGCCGGCCTTCCATGCGCCGATTGAATTTTGCCAATGAATCATTTGTATGACAGTATATGAGACAGTTTTATTATACCCTGCAAGCTCTGACCCATCAGGCCGGCGCAAATCTGGTCAAGGTTGTTTCGCTGGCTTTGGGGCTGCTGGTGTCGGTGTTTCTCTTCGCGAGAATCGCCTTCGAACTGAGTTACGACAACTTCTACCACGAGGCCGACAGGCTCTATCAGGTGAAGACAGGCTGGCTGAAGGACGGCCTGCCGCAAGGGGAGGAGTCAGTCTACACCCTGATGCCCATCCCCGGCACGATAGCTGCCTTGCACCCCGACCGTGTGCAGGGAGGCACCGTCTGCTGCTCGCTCTTCGGTGACCGCTACCGCTTGGGCGAAAGGGAGGTGCAACTCGCCACCCTGATGGGCGATACCCTGTTCTTCTCCGTTCTGGGGCTGGACGTGCTGGAGGGAAATTCGCAGGACCTGGCCAACCCCGATGCGGTCTTCCTCTCCGAGACGGGTGCGCGCCGCCTGTTCGGCGACGGGAGTCCCCTTGGCAAGACGGTGGGCTACAACATTCAGGGCAACCCAGTGACGCTGCTCGTTAAGGGCATCTTCCGCGACGTACCGCCGAACACTTCCCTTGAGAAGTGTCCCGAGGCCGTGGTTTCCTTTGCCGCCATCGGTCGGTATACGCAGTGGGGGCAGGGATGGAACAGCGGGGGCAACTACAACGGCTACGTGCGCCTGCGCAGTCCGCAGGATGCTACCTGGCTGAACGAACGCCTCTCGGCCGACATTGCCCGCCACCTGCCGCCCGACAGCGGTCTGGAGCTTTCCATTCACCTCACTCCGCTGCGCGACGCGCACCTCAGCCTGCCCAAGGTGCGGCGGATGGTGGCCGTCATGGCTTTTCTGGGCATCGCGCTGCTGCTGGTCACGGCGTTCAACTACGTACTCGTCTCCGTCGCCTCGCTGACGCGGCGGGCCAAGACCATCGGTGTGCACAAGTGCAGCGGCGCGGGTAGTGGGAGTATCTTCCGCCTGTTTCTGCTGGAGACGGCGGTGGTCGTGCTGCTCTCCCTCCTGCTGGCCGCCTTGCTGACCTTCCTTTTCCGCGACGGGATGGAGGAGCTGGCCGGTGTGCCTCTCAGCGCACTGTTTGCTCCGTCCAACCTCTATGCGCCGCTGCTGGCGCTGGGCGTGCTGTTTGTGGTGGGCGGCTGCCTGCCTGCCCTGTTGTTTGCCCGCATCCCTGTGACGCAAGTGTTCCGCCGCTATGCCGCCGGCCGCCGCGGATGGAAGCGGACGCTGCTTGTCATCCAGTTCACGGGGGCGGCCTTCGTGCTGGGCATGATGCTGGTCGTGGCCGTTCAGTATGTCCACCTGACGAAGCGCGACCGCGGATGGAACCCCGAGCGCGTAGCCTTCGTACAGCGGGGCATGACGGACGGCGACCAACTGTGTACCCAGCTGTGCAATCTGCCCTATGTGCAGGCCGTGGCTTCATCACAGTGCACCATGCTGGGCTTTGTTTCCAACCGCCCCGTCTGCGACGCGCAGGGCAACGAGCTGTTCTATCCACGCAACGCCTGGTTTACAGCCGACTATCTGCCCTTCATCGGCCTCCGTCTGAAGGAGGGGCACAACCTGACGGGCGACCGCCAACTGCTGGTGAATGAGGCCTTCTGCCGCAAGATAGGCTGGACGGACAGCCCCATCGGCCGGACAGTAAACGACTATGGCACGGTAGTGGGGCTGCTGGACGACTTCGCCTTTCCACTGGCTGCGGACGACGATACGCCTGTGCTGGTGGAGTGGTGTGAGGGTGTCGGCTTGAACGTCTCCGTGCGGCTGAAGGAGCCGTTCGATGACAACCTGCTCCGCCTGAACGCCGATATGGCCCGCATCTTTCCGCAGGCCGGCCTGGCTTTCCGCTCCATGGAGCAGACGATGCGCAGTTATTCCGACTCCGTGCGCCTGTTCCGCAACGTCACGTTGCTGGCTTCCGTGGCCATTCTCTTCATCATCCTGCTAGGTCTGACGGGCTATGTGAACGATGAAATCCGTCTCCGCTCCAAGGAGATAGCCATCCGCAAGGTGAACGGGGCAGAGACAGGTGACATCCTGCGCCTCCTGCTGCGCGACGTGGCGTGGCTGTCGGTTCCTTCGGTAGTTGTGGGTACGGCAGGCGCCTGGTGGGTCGGGCGGTTGTGGATGGAGCAGTTCCGTGACACTGTGGGCAGTTTGGCAGCTGTCTATATAGGGGCTGCTCTGCTGCTTCTGCTCCTCATCGCGGGTGTGGCTCTCAGCAAGGCCTGGCGCATCGCAAGGGAGAACCCAGTGCGGGGGCTCAGAAGCGAGTAGGCAGCGGTTAGTGGTGAGCGGTTAGCGGTTAGCGGTGAGTGGTGAAGGGGTATCCTGTGGCACTGGCGGCATCAGGCGATGGTTCTTGATGTACCACAGCAGAATAAGGACAGCCGTGACGAAGGCGAAGAAATCGCTGACCGGCATGCTGGCCCATACACCGTCCAGCCCCATGAATTGCGGGAAGACAAGCAGGCAGGGCAGCAGGTAGATGAGTTGGCGTGTGAGCGACATGAAGATGCTGACCTTGGCCTTGCCGATGCTTTGGAAGAAATTGCCGATGACCATCTGGGCTCCGATGAGAGGGAAGATAGCTACGCAGATGCGCAGGCCGTGGGCCGCCATCCCGATGAGGGCTTCGTCCGAAGTGAATACCGAGGCGACGGCATGGGGGAACAGCTCGCAGATGACGAAACCGCTGGAGGTAATGCACACACCCGCAATGATGCTCAGGCGCAGGGTATGCTTCACGCGGTCCAGCTTGCGGGCGCCGAAATTATAGCCCACGATGGGCTGCATGCCCATCGTCAGTCCGATTACAATCATGACGTAGAGCATCAGCAGGCGGTTGATGATGCCGTAGGCGCCGATGGCCATGTCGCCCCCATGGTGACGCAGGCTGTTGTTGATGAGGATGACGATGGCGCAGGCCGTGACGTTCATCAGGAACGGAGACATGCCGATGGAGAAGATGCTGCCCACGATGCGCCGCTCCAGGCGGTAGAAGTTGCGATGCAGGCGGATGGGATTGGAACGCCGGAGGAAGTGGTTCAGTACCCACAACGTGCCGATGAACTGCGAGATGACCGTAGCCAGTGCCGCCCCCTGTATGCCCCAGCCGAACTGGAAAATGAAGATGGGAGCAAGGATGATGTTAGACACTACGGTGGCAAGCGATGTCAGCATGGCCTTCTTCGGATGGCCCGTGGCACGCATGATGTGGTTCAGCCCGATCATGGTGTAGGTGATGGGCGTGCCCAGCAGAATGATCTGCATGAAGTCGCGGGCATAGGGCAGGGTATCGGTGCTGGCTCCGAAGAAGCGCAGAATGTCGTCGAGAAAAATGAATGCCAGTCCACCAAACACGACAGCGTTGATGAAACAGAGCATCAGGGTATTGCCCAACACCTTGTTCACTCCCTCCATGTCCTTCTGCCCCAGACGGATGGACGAGATGGTGGAGCCGCCGGCCGATACCAGATTGCCGAAGGCTGCCGCCAGGTTCATCAGCGGGAAGGTGATGGCCAGACCTGCAATGGCCATGGCACCCACGCCGTGGCCGATGAAGATGCTGTCGATGATGTTGTACAGCGACACGATGGTCATGCTGATGATGGCGGGGATGGAATACTGCAGCAGCAGTTTCCCAATGCGTTCTGTACCGAGCAGATGCGGATTGTTCATAAGCAGTCGTAATAAGGGGTTATCCGCTGCAAAGATAGTACAAACCGGGCGAAGAACAAAGCCGGAAACCTGTTTTCGGGCTTCTGCTCCAGAGGGAGGCAGCCCCGTCTTATCTTAGATAGATAGCAAAAAACTTGCAGGGTACGGATACTTTTCAGAACTTTGCAGCCGAATTTTGACACAGATAAAGTATGGATAACAACAAAAAGAATGTCGCCGTCCTCTTCGACTTTGACGGAGTGGTGGTAGACACCGAGACGCAATACAGTGTTTTCTGGCACCGTGTGGGCATGGACTATCTGGGTATGCCCGACTTGGAAGGACGCATCAAGGGACAGACCCTCACCTATATCTACAAGACTTTTTTCCCCGACATGACAGACAAGCAGGCGGAAATCACCGCCGCTCTCGACCGCTTCGAGCAGGAAATGGACTATCCTTTCATTCCCGGCGTGCTCGACTTTATGGACGACCTGCGCCGTCACGGTGTACGCACTGCGGTGGTCACCAGTTCCAACGACAAGAAGATGGCTGCCGTGCGGCGGGTGCATCCCGATCTGGACAGCCTCTTCGACCGGATCCTGACGGCAGAGATGTTCACCGCCTCGAAACCTGCGCCCGACTGCTTCCTGTTGGGCATGCAAGTGCTTGGTTCCGAACCTGCAGACACATGGGTGTTTGAGGATTCGTTCAACGGCCTGCAGGCAGGCATGGCATCGGGAGCCAACGTCATCGGCTTGGCCACGACCAATCCGCGCAGTACCATCGCTCCGCTGTGCCACGCCGTGATAGACGACTTCCGAGGCTTCACGTACGAAAAGATGCTGAAAGTGAAGAAGCAATGAGAAAAAGCTGTAACTTTGCAATCGGTTTTGGAGAGATACTAACGCAGCTGTCACGCTGAGCGGAGCCGAAGCATCCGTACATGCCAGTACGGAACCCGTCGACAGGCTCAGGATGACAAGACAAGAACAATAACCCTTTAAAATATAAAGTAACAATGGCTGGATACATTTCAGACGACACACGTAAGGTGACTACTCATCGCCTCATAGAGATGAAGCAAAGAGGAGAAAAGATATCAATGCTGACGGCATACGACTACACCATGGCACAGATTGTGGACGGTGCGGGCGTAGACGTCATTCTGGTGGGCGACTCCGCCTCGAATGTCATGGCGGGCAACGTGACGACGCTGCCCATCACGCTGGACCAGATGATCTACCACGGCAAGTCGGTGGTACGCGGTGTGAAGCGTGCCATGGTGGTAGTGGACATGCCTTTCGGTTCCTACCAGGGCAACGAACTTGAAGGTCTGGCTTCGGCCATCCGCATCATGAAGGAAAGCCATGCCGATGCCCTGAAGCTGGAAGGCGGTGAAGAAATCATCGGCACTGTGAAGCGCATCTTGAGTGCAGGTATCCCCCTGATGGGCCATCTGGGCCTGATGCCGCAGAGCATCAACAAATATGGTACTTATACCGTCCGTGCCAAGGACGAGGCCGAAGCCGAGAAACTGGTACGTGATGCTCACCTGTTGGAGGAGGCCGGCTGCTTTGCCCTGGTGCTGGAGAAAATTCCTGCCTCCTTGGCTGCCCGTGTGGCCAGCGAGCTGACCATTCCCGTCATCGGTATCGGTGCCGGAGGTGAGGTGGACGGTCAGGTATTGGTATGTCAGGACATGCTGGGCATGAACAACGGTTTCCGCCCGCGCTTCCTGCGCCGCTATGCCGACCTCTATACGGTGATGACGGACGCCATCAGCCGCTACGTGTCCGATGTGAAGAATTTGGATTTCCCCAATGAAAAGGAACAGTACTGATGACCGGATGTTGACGCACGGGCTGCGAGCCATGTGTGCCGCCAACTTTCTGATGTATGCTTCGGTGTACATGTTGCTTGGCGTGCTTCCACTGGCTCTGGCCGATGATGTGGCGTGCATCTATCCGGCATTTCTGGTCGGCATGTTGCTGACCGGTCCTTTTCACGCCTATCTGGCCGATGCCTTCAAGCGGAAACACGTTCTGCTGTTGTCATACACCGGCATCGGTGCGACGATGGCTGTGTCTTCGTATGCTTACGAGACCCATTATATCTGGATAGCTTTGCTTCAGGGAGCTTGCTTTGCACTGGCTTCGGGAGCCGGAACGACCATCAGCATCGACATCACATTGTCGGGCCATCGCACGTCGGGCAACATGCTGTTTGCCTTTTGCGGACGGGTAGGGATGGTGGCCGGTCTGGCAGCGGGTGTGTGGGGCTTTGCTCACTATCCTTTAGCCTATCTGAGCTATGCATCGGCCCTGCTGTGCGTGGTGGCCATCTTGCTGGCTTCGTCCGTTTACGTTTCTTTCCGTGCTCCCATCGGGCTGAAACTGTGCAGTCTGGACCGCTTTTTCCTGGGACGTGCCTGGCTGCCAGCTCTCAATGTGGGGATACTGGCTTTCGCCTTCGGCATCATCGGTATGTTTCTGACGAGCTTGTCTGCTTCGTTGGGATGGTACTGGATGCTGCCCATGCTGGTGCTGCCGCTGCTCACTCCGATGTGGGTGAGGATGTTTGTCAAGCTGTCGCACCACTGTCAGCGGGCCACGGGGAACATGACCTTCAACCTGCTGATGGATATGGGAATGATTGCAGGTATATGGACCATGTGCGTCATGAGCGGAATGGATGAAGTCCTGATAGACGAAGACACATTGGCAATGGGAGCCTTGGTACTGGCTGTGCTGATGTTTGTCTTGGCTACTCTTCCTTATTATAAGAGAAAACGGGTGAGATAAGGTATAAATACGATCAGCCCGACTACAATCGCCGCCAGAGCGCACACCAACACCGCTCCGGCGGCGATGTCTTTTACCTGCCCTGCCACGGGGTGGCGTTGCGGTGAAACAAGGTCCACCAGCCGCTCGATGGCGCTGTTGAAGAGTTCGGCGGCAATCACCAGGCCGATGCAGATGACTATGGCCGTCCATTCGCCCCGCGTGATGCTGAAGCCGAAGCCCGCCGCCACCACACAGACGGTGGCAATGAGGTGAAAACTGAGGTTCTGCTCTTTTCCTACACAGCTACGGATGCCCTGCCAGGCATAGCCGAAGCTGCGGAGCTGTTTCTTGAAGTCGTAGTGCATATATATAAATGAAGAATTAAGAATGAAGAATGAAGAGCGAAAACGGGCTATGACATTAATGGTAAATTCCACATTCTTTGTTCTTCATTCTTCATTTTTAAGTTTTAGTTTCTCGATACCTGCTTCACTCCTTTCACCGTCCGTAGCTTCTTGATGAGTGCTTCCAGACGGCCTGTGTCGCCCACCATGACGGTCAGCGTACCCGAGAAGAGGCCGTCGTTCGAGTTGATGCCGATGCTGCGCAGCGTGATGCCCGTCTCCTTCGAGATGATGGAAGTGATGTTAGTCACGATGCCGATGTCGTCGTGGCCCACCACGCGCAGGGTGATGGGGTATTGCGTGCCTTCGCCCTTGCCGGCCCAACGTGCTTTTACGATGCGATACCCGAAGCGGGCATGCAGCTCGGCAGCGTTGGGGCAGTCGCAGCGGTGTATCTTGATACCACCCGTCACACTGACGAAGCCGAACACGTCGTCACCATAGATGGGGTTACAGCACTTGGCCAGCTTGAAGTCGATGCCCTTCAGGTTCTGGTCGATGACGAGCACATCTTCCTTGCCCGAACCATCTTCCTGCGTCTGCGGCTGCAGGTTGTATTCCTCGGCACTGCGGTACTGCACCTCGTCGTGGAGTTCGTTCTCGCGTTTCTGCAGTTCCAGGTAGCGGTCGATGATGTCGTTCACGTCCAGTGCGCCGTCTGCAATGGCTTGGTAGAACTCCGTAACCACCTTGTAGCCCATGCGCTTGATGAGTCGCATCATTACGGCCTCGTCATAGTCTATCTTGCGGTTCTTGAACTTTCGCTCCAGCGTCTCACGGGCAAAGGCCGTCTGCCGGGAGGCCATTTCCTTCAACGCCTGGCGTATCTTGGTACGTGCCTTCGAGGTAGTGACGATGTTCAGCCAGTCCTGCTTGGGCGTCTGTGTGTTCGATGTCATGATTTCCACCTGGTCGCCGCTCTGCAGTATCTGCTTCAGCTGTACGTTGCGTCCGTTCACCTTGGCTCCGATGCACTTGCATCCCAGCTTGGTGTGGATGTGGAAGGCAAAGTCGAGCACCGTAGCTCCCTTGGGCAGCTTGAAGAGGTCGCCCTTGGGGGTGAAGACAAAGACTTCGTCCTCGTACAGGTCCATCTTGAAGCGGTCCATCACTTCCAGGTCGTTGTCCGAACTTTCGAGCGCTTCGCGCACCGAGGTCAGCCATTCGTCCAGCCCGGTTTCACCCTTGATGCCCTTGTAGCGCCAGTGGGCTGCCAGACCGCGTTCGGCAATCTCGTCCATGCGTTCGGTACGTATCTGTACTTCTACCCACTTGCCTTCAGGACCCATAACGGTGATGTGCAGCGACTCATAGCCGTTGCTCTTCGGTACGGACAGCCAGTCGCGCAGACGTTTTGGGTTGGGCTGGTACATGTCCGTCACGATGGAGTAGGCCTGCCAGCATTCCAGTTTTTCCTTCTCCAGCGGAGAGTCGAGGATGATGCGGATGGCAAACAGGTCGTACACGCCTTCGAAGGGGCACTTCTGCTTCTTCATCTTCTGGTAGATGGAATGGATGGACTTGGTTCGTCCCTTGATGTGGAACTTCAGTCCGGCTTCTTCCAACTTCTTCTGTACCGGAGCAATGAAGGCAGCTATGTAGCGGTCGCGGGCGGCCTTGGTAGCGTTCAGCTTGTCCTTGATGTGGTAATAGACGTCATGTTCGGTATATTTCAGGGATAGGTCCTCCAATTCCGACTTCAGCTTGTAGAGACCCAGCTTGTGGGCCAGCGGAGCATACAGATAGGCCGCTTCGTTGGCGGCCCGACGACGTGCCTCGTCGTTTTCCGCATCCTTGATCTGACGCATGACGTTCACGCGGTCGGCAATCATGATGAGGATGACGCGCATGTCTTCGGCAAAGGAGAGAAGCAGATTGCGGAAGTTCTCCGATTCGATGGTCGGGCTTTTGGCATAAAGCTCGTTCACACGGATCAGTCCCCGGATGATGCCCGCCACGTCTTCACCGTATTCGCGGTGAATGTCTTCGGCTGTACACTGTCCGCTCCTCACCACTTCGTGGAGCATCAGTGCCAGGATGGATGCACGTCGCATCCCTATTTCTTCAGCCACAATAACGGCTGTCTGCATATCCTTGATGACAGGATTCAGTCCGAACACGTCGCGTTGCAGTCCGTTGGAAGCGGCGCAGGCCACCAGATGGGCTTTCAGTTTGCGGCAGTCACCCGGCGACAGGGTATCGCCCGACAATTGTAACAGCTTGCGGTAGAGGGGGATAAGCATCTGCTTCTCTTCCTCTGTGAAGAAAGGGTTTGTGTTCATAACGTGTTCTTTTTGATGGTTACAAGTGCAAAGTTAGTATTCTTTGTCACATTTCCTGCGGTTTTGCAAGATTTTTATAAAAAAGGAAACACCCTACAATTCATTATAGGCAGGCACATCGGGCAGGAACAGGTACCGTCCGCCGGCATAGTCCATGCGGCAGCAATAGTGCTGGAGGCCGTTGCTCACAATGAGATAATCCACTTTCAGCACCATATTGTAGCGGGTAATCTGGTCGAAGACGGCTTGGGTAATCTGAATGTCGGGGGCCTTGTACTCCACAATCATGCGGGCCGACAGGTCGCGGCGGTAGAGGACGGTATCGCATCGCTTCCGTGTGCCGTTGAGCTGTACCTGTACCTCGTTGGCCATCAGCGTCTGCGGGTATCCTTTGTGGGCAATGAGGAAATGGACGAAGTGCTGGCGTACCCATTCTTCGGGCGTCAGGGCAACATAACGGCGGCGGATGGCGTCGAATATCATCCGTCTGCCGTCGCGTACGGCAATCTTGGCATCAAAGGCGGGCAGGTTCAGTGAAAGCATGACTTTTCTATTCTTTATTGTAAATTGCACAAAGGTACAAAAAAGGGTGATTTTTTTGGTTATATACAAAATATAATCGTCAAAGTTGATTGGAATCAGTTGGAATAAGATATATTTGTCGTAAGGTTATGAATCTTTGGATTATAAATTTTGAATGATGGCAATAAAAATCAGTACAAAAACTACAGCAGATACGTTAATATCGAAAAGTCATTGGTGGGGCTTCCCAGACTTGCCGGATGGGATGGATTTCCCTACCATGTCCAGTAACGCAGGTGAAAGATGCAATGAAAATGAAGGGGAGGATTTGCTGACTTTCATTTGTCAGATTAAACTGGAAGATATTGCTCCATTCGATTCTGCAAACCTGCTTCCACATCAGGGAATGTTGTACTTTTTTGCCTCACTTGATTATTTCTTAGGCGATTTGGAAGCCTTCGTGGAATGTATTGGATTTTGGCCGGAAAGTAGTTATAAAGTCATTTATGTACCTGCCGCAGACGGACTGCATACCCACAAAGTGGTTTGGTCAGACGGTACGGACGCTTGCTTGCCCGCTGAATCTATGTGTTTTGAAAAAGCCGGAGAGTATGACGACAACCATAAACTTTTGGGCATGCCATTCTTTGGAGAAGTGCGTGATGAAGCCCCCAATTATCTTTCTTTGCTTCAGATTGATGAAGATGAACGTTGGGGACTGCGTTTTTATGATTGTGGTATGCTGAATTTCCTGATTTCGAAAGAAGACCTTGCAGCGAAGAGATTTGATAAGGTCAAATTGTATTTCCATAGTTTGTAGCACAATACACTATTCTTGAAGCCGTTATGTTCAATAGCAACAATCAGAATGTGGAAGAACACGTTTCACAAGAATAGTAAACGTACAAAAAAGAAGGTGTGTCAAAATGAAGAAACACGAACATGCTGCATTTGCTCCTGTTTTGATACGCCTTCTTCTTTAAAGCACTTCACCGGCCTTGCTTAAAATTTGTCGGCCAGGGCTGCTGCCTGACGGCAGCCGTCTGTCTTGTCAATGTCGCCAACATTGAGTACGCCGGGTACGAGCACTTCCCCAACGATATCCCATTTCAGCAAGGCGGCCGAACGTTCTATCGGGATGCGTACTCCGTCCATGACCGTGACATCTTCTTCCTCGCAGCAGGTAATCAGCGCACATTTCTTTCCGGCGACGTCCTTACCGCCCACAACCAGTGAGAAGATTCGGTCTATCACGCCCTTGATCTGTGCCGGTATGGAATACCAATAGACCGGCATGGTGAAGACCACGGCGTCTGCCTCCAGAATGGCGGGGGCTATCAGATTGAAATCATCGTCGAACGAGCAGGCCTTACCCGTCTTATAACAGGTCATGCAGGCATGGCAACCGCTGATTTTCATGAATGCGGCATCGAAACGCCGGACGGTGTGTCCCTGTTGTTCAGCTTCTTTGATGAATGCATCGGTCATGGCAAAACTGTTCCCGTTCTTCCGCGGGCTGCCCGTAATCACTACAATTTTCATATTCGGTTCCTCCTTCTATTTATTTACAAATGGTGTTCTGCACAAACTTCATGGCTGCCTTTTCCACAGCTTCATACTCTTCGATACTTGCTCTCATAATGACAAACGTATTTTTAACGGGTTAGTAACTGCCGCAAAAGTACGGGGTAAGCCCGATTCATGCAAGTACCGAAAAATTATTCATATACCGAAAAATTATTCGGTATATTCCGGCTTAAGTGAGTTATCCCTATCTTTGTACACGAATCAAGAGAGCAGAACCATGTATGAAAGAAAAATTCCTGTAGACCTGGACTGCCCGTTGCGGCTGACCATGAGTCTGATCGATTCCAAATGGAAATCGTGTATTCTGGACGAGTTGCGGCATCAGCCGTTGCGTCCCAGCGAGCTCCACAAGCTGTTTCCCGAAGCCACTCCCCGTGTGCTGGACATCCAACTGAAGGAGCTGGTGGAGGACGGACTGGTGTCCAAGACCATCTTTCCCGAACTGCCGCCACGTTCCGAATATGCCATCACACCGTTGGGGCAGACCCTGATTCCGATTATCGACGCCATGATAGCGTGGGGCAACCGGAATGTGGATCTGTTTGAACGGAAGTATGGCAGGGGAGAGAGAAAGGACAATGAGTGAGGAATGTCATTTCCCCAACCGTATTTTTTCGTGATAGAAGTAATTGACCAACACGGGCTTTCCCTTTTCCGAGCGTCCGTAGGGCAGGTCGTTCACGCGGTAGGGATAGCCCTGCTCGGCGGCGTATGAGGAGATTTCCTTCTCCAGGCTTTGCCAATACTCAGTCCGTTTCCGGTTGTAGATGTCTTCGTACAAGGGGACGAGTGACGGATGATTTTCACGGATGTAGTCCATGATGACACCTTTGAACTGACCGCGCAGATTGAGGTTCTCCAGCCAAATGAGGTCGGCAAAATCCTTTACACGCTCTATGATGGCCCTGACATCGGTTATGCCGGGGAAGATGGGCGAAACGAAGCATACGGTGCGGATGCCTGCCTCGTACGTCCGGCGCATGGCTGATAGTCTGCGTTCGATGCTCACAGCACGGTCCATGTCGCTGCGGAACTGCTCGTCGAGGGTGTTGACCGACCACGAAACGGTCACTTTGGGGAATCGCTTCAGCAGATCCAGATCGCGCAAGACCAGATCGGATTTTGTGCAGATCATGATTTCAGCCTGCGTTCCCTTCAGTTCTTCAAGCAGTCGGCGCGTGTTGCCGAACTCGGCTTCATAAGGATTGTACCCGTCCGTCACCGAACCGATGACAATCCGCTGGCCGTCATACTTATGCGAATTGCCGACGGGCTTCCAACGCTTGACGTCCAGAAACGTTCCCCAAGCTTCGGTGTGCCCCGTGAAGCGCTTCATGAACGATGCGTAACAATACTTGCAGGCGTGCGGGCAGCCCACATACGGATTGACCGAATATCCTCCGACTGGCAGCGATGACTTGGTCATGATGCTCTGTACATCGATTGTTCTGATAATTTCTGTATTCATTGTATACGTTTGATAAATTGTTCTGGAAGTTCCTGAATCATCCTTTCTTCGCCCATGATAGGTAGCAAATCTTCTTTCATAAACACGGGAATACCCCGCGCCTTGGCTTGGTCGGCGATGTGAAGCACCCATTCGGGACAGGAATCCACCTTGCCTTTCCGATGTCCCGTTTCCGTGCCTATGACAATCCAGTCGATGCCCTCAAAATCTATCTCTCCGATTTCATCGAATAGAGGCTCAAAAGTGACGTGGTAGTGCCTTGCCTTGACGTTTCTTCTCAAATCGTCCAGTCTCTTTTTCTCGGAACTGTGCGTGACAGTCACGCCCATCCAGACATTTTCGTCATCCGTAGAAAAACGAACCTTATCCGGACGTTTCGTCAGGAAGATATAAGCGTGTTGCGGATTGTTTTTCATCCTCCCGAAAATCTCAGCGTTCCATTCAGGCTTCCAATCGGAGAAGTCACTCATTCCGGTCATCAGCCATACGTGAGGCTTGGGCGTATCGATGATGTGCAGCTTTCGCTCCATATATTCCGGTACGGAAAAGTCGTCCGTGATATGGAAGCGGCGACAGTTATTGCGGGCATAGCAGTAGCTGCACCCGATGGTGCAGCCTACCACTATGTTCATATTCTTTATAAGAGATTTGATGCAGACACTCATAACGTAATCTTTTCTCCGTCCTTTGGTATAATCAGCCGACTCATATCTGCCCCGTGGTGACGCGCTTCGTTACGCAGGATTTCGCGTGTTGTCTGGCAATGGTCGATGGCATCCATGTGCACGGCTATCAGTTTGATGTGTTCGGGGAGTGCATCGAGCATCGCCATCACTTCTTGCTCATCAGGAATAATGGGACCGTCAGTCTTGGAAAATGGAGGTAATATGGCTCCACCGCTATTTACCACGATGTATGCAGGATTATGTTGTTTTACGGCTTTTTGGGTTGCTTCGTTCCATATACAATCTCCCATGATGTAAAGCGTAGGCTGCCCTTGGGCTTTGAGAACATAGCCTGAAGAAGCTCCCATCATTTCTGCTAATTTTCCTCTGCCATGAGAGCCTGTGATACGTACTATTGTCAAATTACCTGTTTGCAGGCTATCCACTATGGCTGTTGTATGTATAAATTTGTCTTTTACCGCTACCGAATCATAATCGGCCGGTTGTACATACCAAGGCATTGATTTAGAAATCATTTTTTTTGCTGCATCGTCATAATGGTCAATGTGTGCATGGGTCAGTAACACGCAATCCAGATTCTCGAGTATTTCCGTCACAGGCATAGAGAGGTGGACACGCGGATTTTTATTTACTTTCAATGCAGATACCGAACTTCCTTTTTCACCCAATAGGGGATCTAAAAGGATTGTTTTCCCACTATATTGTATTTTAAGCGTTGCATTCCGAATCAGGCGCACGGTATTTTGTGCATTCAACGTTGTAGCAGTCATTAAACTTGCAAGAAATAGAAATAGAATTTTCTTCATTTTTAGAATAGGATTAAAATTATTGTTACGGGTACAAAGGTCGGGATAATGGCGAGAAGGTTATATACCAAAACAAAGTAAAGATATGCCATTTTGATAAAAGAATAGTGTATATTTGCAGAAAGCAAAAACAAGAGGAATGAAAGCAATAGTCAACCCAGAAAGGCTGGTCAGCGTTCCGTTCAGCAAAACGCAGTGCGGCGTAGACTTCTATATTAACACAGGCGAGAGCAAGGATATTTGCGGTGTCTTGACTGAGCATAGGACGTTCAAGACGGATTTTTTCAGTTTTTATTTCTTCCGTCGTGCCAATGGGTATGTATTGCTGAACTTCCGTAAAGTGGAGTTGCAGGATGATATGGTATTGCTTCTGTCGCCCCATCAGCAACAGGAATGGCACGTGGACGAGGCGGCTTTGGACTACACGTTTCTCATCTTCCGCGAAGACTTCATGCGTACGTTTATTGCCGACAAGTTTTTTGCTTACCGCCTGCTGTATTGCTACCAAACGGATACTCCTCCTTATCTGTCACCCGTATCTGAACCGTTGTTTCTGGAGTGCAAGCAACTGTTAGGAAAAATCAAGCAGGAACTGCTCCATCCCACGGCAGATAGCTACAATCTGATAGTGGCCGTCCTGTATTATCTTCTGCTGGTCATCAACCGTGAATATGCTTCGGCCTACCGCCTGCCGGTCGACGTCCCCAAGAACAATTACGCCTATCAGTTCAAGGACCTGTTCGAACGGCATATCTACGACGTGCAGCGGGTTGCCGAATATGCCGAGATGATGCACGTCAGCCGCGTTACCCTGAACAATGCAGTGGTGGCCCAGTTCGGTGTTTCCGCCAATCACCTGCTGAAACAACGGCTGTTGGAAGCCCTGAAGAACGACTTGCTTTTCACAGACTGCACTGTCAGCCAGTTGGCCGACAAATTCCATTTTTCCGATCCGAGCCATCTGATGCGTTTCTTCAAGCAGCAGACCGGTAAAACCTGCTCCCAATACCAGTCGGACTATAAAAATGGGGTGTACGAATGATGTAAGACAAAACTAGGCGATGGTTCCATCCCAACCTCCAGAGTTTAATGCACACTCCATTTTGAATGGAAGATTTTCTTCTCCCTGGTTAGTAATGGATACTTTTATAACATGTCTGCATGGAGGCGAAGTAGCCCCATTTTTATTAATTCTGTTCTCTGTATTGAGGAGGGGCAAATCGGAGATTATCTGCTTCGGTTTGCTCCTCTTTTCCTTTTTCGGGATTATGACCGCAATAGGGACAGATTCTCCAAGAAGAATCTAACTGCTTGCCACACTGGGGACAGATTTGTGTCGGATTAGGAGAAGATATTTCTTGGGGTTCGGTTGGCGAGGTAGTTTCTTCTGCCGCTATTCGGTTAAGTTGCTGCTTACGGGTCAGGGCTACGATAATCCATGCGTAGGGTATGAAAGGAAAATGGAGGAGTGAAATCATAAACAGGGGAATCTCGACAATGGTGGATACCAGCATTATATAAGATGCGACTTTACTTCCCATCGGGATGTATGATAGAAGCATTTTGAAAACAATCATCCAGATTATGAGTATGAGAAGAATCCAGGTTAATGTTTTCAGATATCTTTTATATGTCTTATAGTAGTTCAATCCAATGCTGGTCCAGGCTGCATAAGCCGACAGAATGGACAACAGCATTGCCAGATAGAAACCTAGGCCCAGCATCTCATTGCCCATGTGGTGCTTGTAGACAAACGATAAAATGAGTATGCAGAGGGCAAGCGGAACCAGATTGAGATAAAAGGCTACACGTGGTGCTCTCATCCCCCACTGGAGTATTGTGTTTATGAAAGTCAGAAAAGGAGTAAGATATACTGTCGCTATGAGAATACTGATTTTTATGTTCTGCTGGTCCATGCTGGCCGAGAAGTCGAATGAAATTTTGCCAAAGCTGTTCAGCAGTTTCTTTGATTCGAAGATTACTTCCAGATAGGATACGGATTGGTTATAATCAAAAATGGAAATGCTAATCCATGGCAGTGCGTAAGATACCAGAAGGAGGGTAGTAAAAACTGCCTGAACAATGGAGATGGAGGATGATTTTGTTTCCATAGTGTGATAATTGTATAAAAAATGTGATGCGGCAAATGTAGTGAAAAAAGTGAAATATCAAAATGAAAATCTTTATTTTTTGTTGAATAATCTGTGTGATTTTGAAGAATTCGGGACTAATGTATAGATTTGCAGTCCATGTATTTAATGTGATGAATGGAATTTTATTATAAATTGTTCTTATATTTGGATTTAAGAACAATTTTTTCGAGTATTTCTTTTCCGCTGTTATTACTGAACTGTAAGCAGATAGAATTGCATGAAGACCTGGTACTACTTCTCTCCCCGCACCAGCAACAGGAGTGACATGTCGACGAATTTCTCATCTTTCGAGAAGACTTCATGCATATATCCCCTGTCGACAAGTTTTTTGCCTACCGTCTGCTCTATTGCTATCAGATTGACACGTCTCCTCTTTTGTACAAGAATTTTACATTTACAGAAAAATGGATTTTATGATTGATAACGGATTACAGTGTCATTGCAAGCGTGAACAGTAGTTCACGTCCACGCAGTTTGTAATTATAGCTGTAGGTATTGATAGAATTGTATATCGTATAGCTATATGAATCTTGGTTTAACGCGTTTTGTAAGCTCAGATTAAACCTGAAAGCCTTGAACAGCCAGGTTATATCAAAATCAAGCAGGCCCGTTGTTTTACTCTGATTTTCGCTTAGGTCCTTTTTTACGATGTCTGATGAAGCGGACAAGATGAGGAAGTGTACCGGTGTGATTTTTAATGAGATTTTATGTACCTGCGACCAATAACTTCTCTTGATGTCCTCATAGCTCAAGAAAGTTTTGCTTATTTCACCGGAATAATCCAATTCGACATATTTGCAGGGCTGTGAGGTCACTGTCGGGGAAATGCCGACACTTTGCAAAGAATAGGTTGTGAGCAAGTTGTTCTGCTCTGCCTGCTGCTGTCTCCATATATATAGTCCATTTAATGAAATTTTTGTCTTGATGGATTCAATTTGTTTGGTAATGCCGAGTTGTGCCGTTGTATTATGGGTATTGTTGGGCATGTATAGGTAAGTCGACTGAATCAAGTCTGATGCTACCTTTTGGGATGTCAGCAGATTGCTGTGCTCACGTTGGTATATGATGTCAGCATTTACAAACCACATGTCCAATGGTATCTTATAGTCATAGTGCAGGTTTGCCATCAACGATTGATTGTCCTGCAGAATGCCGGAACTGATTTTTTGAGTTGTGTTGTCCGTCTGCACCGGGGATGTCAGGAAGTCCAGGATGTCCCCAAAGTTTCGTGTATAGGCTGCTTGCGTCCTGAAAGTAGAACGGCTGCTGAATTTATAGTTGAAATAAATTCCTGGGCATACGGAAAAGAAGCTGAATTTATCTTTTTCATTCTGTATGTGGTTTCTGTTGTAGATGTAATCCATCCGCACCGGTACGTCGGCCCGAAAGACATATATGCGTTTCGGATGGGTATATTCATACCGCGGAGCAAAAGCAACGCTCAATTGACCGGCTGTCATATCATTCTTATTGTTTGTATTCTCCCGGTAGGACCGTAAATCTGTTTGCATTTTATCTGCCGAATAGTTCAGTGACAGTGGAAGATAAAAACGTGAGTTCTTGAAATCATAAATCGCAGACAGGAGATTCTTGGTCTGAAAGCTCAAGCTGTTTGCACTTTGATGAATGTCGTTTCCTTCGTTTGTGACAGTCAGCCTGACTTGTGGCGTGTTGAATAACAGCACGGATGATGACAGCCTCCAGCGCAGTTTCTTCCTGCGCCAGCTGTATGAAAAATTATTTCCAATATAGTAGTCACGCATGGACTGTTGCTGCATAAGTGCCTGGCCGTTTTCTGTAGTCGGCAAGTCGTTGCGTAGGAATGTGGCCTTGCCAAATAGAGAATTGTTAAGATAGCTTGTCGATGCATTGTTTTTATAAACGATGGAGAAACTGGGAGCATGACTGGCGGACAGCGAATTTATACTTTGGTCGATGATTATATTCTCATTCCCGTCGTAGAAGTTGCGTTGGATGTCATAATCATATTGGCTTTTGGAATAGCTGTAATCGACGTTTCCCCGCAAGGTAGCTGTTTCTGTTATTTTTTGGATAAAATTGACTGAAAACATGCGTTCGGCAGGTGAGGCATACCGATCTTGGTCCAGCGGTGGAGTGGAAGCCGATAGATTGCCCATCAGTTTTTCAGCCTTGGACTCTTCTTCGATTCCCCCGAAAAGGGAAGCCGCTTCATCTGAAGCGAATGAATGTACGTTCCCGATTTTCAATGTGGCAATGGTCTGGAACTTGGGCTTGAAAAGCATGCCGGCCCCGCTTGCCTGATATAGCCAGTCGTCACCATACCCGACAGAGCCTTCATACGTTCCAATGGGTTTAAAACGTGCGTTGTTGTTCATGTGGATGTTTATGGCCACGTCATCAGAAAAAATATCCTTATTCATGTTGACGGCCTGATGGTTGTTCAGCACTTGAACCGAATTTACATACGAGGCAGGTATATTGGTAGTCGCTATGTTATATTTCCCGCCAAGTAAATCCAGGCCGTCAATGTAAAAGTTTGAGATGTCTTTCCCCAGGTACTTGATGTTGCCTGATTTTTCCACGTCGATGCCCGGAAGTTTTTTCAGGGCGTCTTTCAATGTATAGTCACTTTGGGTGGTGTATGCAGAAAGATGAAAGGACAAGGTATCGCCGCGCTGGTAGATGGCGGGGGCCTTTACGACCACTTCTTTCAATTCCGTCGCTTTTTCTTTCATGGTAATGTTGCAGGTCTGGGACATATTCAAGATTTCGTTTTCCACAGATTCATATCCCATCGACTCGGCAATCAGCTTGACTTTTTTTGAGCCTGTATGAAAGGCAACATTAAAATGTCCCTTGTCAGAAATTGCATAGGCAATGACGGTGCTGTCCGCAGAAATTTTGATGATCGCACCGTCGATGCCTGCGCCGTAAACATCTCTAAGCATTCCTTCTACCCGGCTTTGAGAAAAAGCGATGCCTGTAATAGCGCAAAATAATATACTGAAGAATAAACGCATAGTCAAATTTTCATTCTAATTCCAAGGGAGTGTAACCATTGGGGCGAATCCGCAACTGTACACCGTTGATAAGGATGGAGCTTTTCCCTTCTTCATCCTTTTGCACTGTCATATCACTGATGGATTCCAGTGGAATGTTTGTCATGGGATCCTCTTCAAATTTGTTCTTGCTTTTGACAAACTTGTCTCTTTCTACGGTCACTATGTTGGGTATATCCGGCAAAGCTATTGGCAATGTGCCCTTGCGGAAAGTGATGGCTTCAAAACGGTGTATGTTCTCCGTGTCATGAGCCAGCATTACGAGGCCGGGAAGGCCGCAAAATTTCCAAGGACCGTAAGTGGTAGGTATTTCCGGTGCGTACCACACGATCCATTTCCTTCTACCGTATTCACCCGTTGCTTTTTTGCAGACGTAACCACAGACGGTATCGGTTTCATTGCCCAAGCTCCACTGTATCGGGCGGAGTTTTTCCTTGTACATATAATAGTCCGGCGGTATTACACTGTAAACAGACATTTCCCCTTGCGGATGGTTCTGTAATACCGTCTGGTCGAAAAACAAACTGTTTTTTATTTCCTGCATCTGGTATTTTTTTATATCCTCGTCGGAAGCATGGGGGCTGGCGTTGGCAGAATCGGACTGGAATGCCGTGTAATCCATAAAGCAGGAGCAATCACGTCCTATCTGTAAAATAGTCGTATAGGTATCCGTAATGGATTTTGAATTTGTCACCCGATATTCGTAAAGACATTCATAATCTGTCGGGAACGTGTCGTTTTGTTGTGCGGACAATGACAAGGAAAGTCCCAGACCTGCACTGAGAATTAGAAAATGTTTCATATACAATAAGTTTTATGGAGTTAATATCTGTTTATGGTTATTTATATTGAATGTATTTTCATCAGAATATTCGCATTGCTATTTTTGTGCAAAGGTATCGGGGCTGTGACAGACTGGAAAAAATAATCATTATCCTATCCTTATGGAATTATTATTAAATTATTATACCCGATCAATATTGCCCCGGCCATGCTGTCCATTCCACTCAATTTGCCATATATTTGCATCATGGAAAAAAGAATCAAAATACTGAATTACCTGACAGTCATTGTCATCGTGTTATTTGCCATCGTGCAGGGCAAATGGCTTTATTCCCGATACAAGTACACGGTACAAACCTGTGCGGATACACTTTACAGCCGTGTATTCGAGTCCGTTGATGAATACAACAAGGTGCGTCAGAGCGCAGTCAATAACGAAATTGCCGTTGAATATACGACCAGACGGTTTGTAAGAGGAGATACTGAGATGTTTTTATTTGATATCTATACGGCAGATATGCGTCGGTGTTCGGCAATTGATTCACTTTCAGCTGATTTATTTTCCCGAATATATGAAACGCAACACCCTGACTGGCTGGATAGAGAAGTGCAAGTGATTGTTGTCAAACAGGATCGGAAAGAGTCGGAGGTGCTTGATGCGATAGAACGCAGCTGTCTGAACAGACGGTTTCCTTTTTCAGCTGAGAAACTCGATACGGTGATGCGGTCCAACGATATCAGGCTCGATACCATTTTCACCGAGACGGCAGATTCGATAGTCTGGGAATCTTCCCGTACGGAATGGGGTTCGCTGTTCCATCCTGTACTCTCCATAACCTATCCCTACGACATTCTGGGTAAGAAGCTGGTACGAATGGATTGTCAGATTGCATTGCCGCTGATTATAAAAGAAATGTCGGATATTCTGTTCTTTTCATTCGCCTTATCTGTTTTATTGGTTGTTTGCCTTGTTGCACAAATTGCCACAATCCGCAAACAGCGTAAAATAGAAAATCTCCGGTCAGACTTTATACAAACCATGATTCACGAACTGAAACGTCCGATTGCAACGCTCAAGATGTGTGTCTCCTATATGGGCAATGAACGGCTTATGAAAGACATTGCGGGCCGGCAAATGGTCGTTGCAGATTCCCATACGGCATTGGACAGCCTGTCTGCTTTGTTTTCCAAACTGAGGGATCTGACTTTCAGCAAGTCAACCGAGATACCTCTTCATCTTTCAGCGTTCAGCCTGCGCGATTTGCTGGATGCGTGTATCCATAAACTGAATGTACCAGGCGACAAGCATGTTCGTGTCGTTGTTCTTCCTCGCGAGGATATGATTGTCACGGCTGACAGGATGCACATGATTAACATTATCGACAATTTGCTGGAGAATGCAGTAAAATATTCGCGCGAAAAGGCTGAAATCGAAATAGATTACAGGAAATGTGACAATGACCACGTCCGTATCTCAGTTAAAGACAATGGGTTGGGCATTCCCAAATCGGAACAAGGACATGTTTTTGAAAAATTCTATCGTGGGCGGATTGGCTTTGAAAAAGATATAGCAGGCATGGGGCTCGGACTGGCTTATGTCCGCATACTTGTTGAAGCGCACCGGGGTAATATACGCATGGAAAGTGAGCTGAATCATGGAAGTACTTTTATTATAGAGTTACCACAATGAATAAAAATGAAATACATATTTTGCTGGTCGATGATGACAGACAGAACTCATTGCTTTTGAAACGTTTCCTGGAACTCGAAGGGTATTCGGTGACCTACGCTTCCGATGGGGCTGCGGCATGGGAAATGTATAACCGGCAACATCCCGACTTGATATTGCTGGATGTGAACATGCCTGTAATGAACGGATTCGAACTTGCACAGAAAATCCGTGAAACGGATAGTGAGGTATTCCTGTTTTTCCTGACTGACCGTACGGAAAAGGCAGACCGGTTGAAGGGCTTCCACTTGAAAGGTAACGATTATATTCCCAAACCCTTTTATCCCGAAGAGCTGATTGCGAGAATTGACGAACGGTTTGAAAACAGGAAAGTTGATGTTCAATGCCGCTATGTGATTGGGAAAACATTATTTGACAGCCAGAATTCAACAGTCACATACGATGGGATCACCCGTAATCTATCGGCACGTCAGACAGATATTTTGGTTCTGCTGTCACGAAGTGCCGGCATACTGGTGACGCGGGATGAAATTCTGAATCAGGTATGGGGCGACATCAGCTATGCTAATTCCATGTCTTTGAATGTACAGATTACTTATTTACGACACATTCTTGCTCCTGATAATACCATAAATATTGTTTCTGTTAAGAAAAAGGGATATATCCTTCAGATATCATGACAAGCTGAAAACAGAAGCCTCTTGGCATTGAACTCCACTTGTAAGGCTGCTGCTCAAGCGAGAAACAGACAGAATTTGTTTGTAAATGATTCTGACTTTCATTTGCAGATGCCCGAATCGTCGGTGATTTCCTGCCAGAAGCAGGAAAAAACTCTTCCACCATGAGTATACGACTGATCCTACATGAGTCGTATACTCATCCTACATGAGTCGTATACTCATGGTAGATACCTTCAGGATGCTTGCAAGACGGGTGAAGCCGAAAAGGAGCGGGCAGGGGATCCCTGCTGAATTTGTCCGCAGATATGAACGAAAATCCGTCTTTTTCTTTTCCCGTCTCCCTAATTATTGTATTTTTGCGTTTGCGGAACGGCGGCCCATGCAAGGGTGCCGTTCTGCAGACCATATCCTAATCCTTATAGATTAACGAAATCGTATGAAAACTAAAGAAGAAATTGTAGCCAACTGGTTGCCACGTTACACCAAACGCCCGCTGGAAGACTTCGGCGAATACATCCTGCTGACCAACTTCAACAAGTATGTGGAGCTGTTTGCCGGGAAGTTCAATGTGCCCATCCTGGGACGTGACGCCAACATGATATCGGCCAGTGCCGAGGGCATCACCATCATCAACTTTGGTATGGGAAGTCCCAATGCCGCCATCATCATGGACCTGCTCAGCGCCATCCATCCCAAGGCCTGCCTGTTCCTGGGCAAGTGCGGAGGCATCGACAAGAAGAACAGGCTGGGGGACTTGATTCTTCCCATTGCGGCCATCCGCGGCGAAGGTACATCGAACGACTATTTCCCGCCCGAAGTGCCTGCACTGCCGGCCTTCATGCTGCAGCGTGCCGTGTCGTCGTCCATCCGCGACCATGCCCGCGACTACTGGACCGGTACCGTCTATACCACCAACCGCCGCATCTGGGAGCACGACGACCAGTTCAAGGAATACCTCAAGAAGACGCGCGCCATGGCGGTGGACATGGAGACGGCCACCCTCTTCAGCTGTGGTTTTGCCAATCACATCCCTACAGGCGCCCTGCTGCTGGTGTCCGACCAGCCCATGATTCCCGAAGGCGTGAAGACCGACAAGAGCGACAGCATGGTGACGCAGAACTATGTGGCCGAGCATGTGGAGATCGGTATCGATTCGCTCCGCATGATTATCGACGAAAAGAAGACCGTAAAACACTTGAAATTCGACTGGTAAGACTATGGCAAAGCAGGAACTGACGTGCGACGACATCCTGAAAGAACTCCGGGCCAAGCAGTACCGCCCCGTCTATTATCTGATGGGAGAAGAGGACTATTACATAGACCTGATAGCCGGTTACATCGAAGCAAACGTGCTGACCGACGAGGAGAAGGAGTTCAACCAGACGGTGGTGTACGGGGCCGATGTGGACATTGCCTCCATCATCAATGCGGCCAAGCGCTATCCGATGATGGCCGAACACCAGGTTGTCATCGTCAGGGAAGCACAGGCCGTGCGAGGCATGGAGGAGCTGACCTACTACCTCCAGAAGCCGCTGCGGTCTACCATCCTCGTCCTCTGTCACAAGCATGGTGTGCTGGATCGTCGCAAGAAGCTGGCGGGCGAGATAGAGAAGGCGGGAGGCATCGTCTTCGAGTCGAAGAAGCTGCGCGAAGCCCAGTTGCCCGCCTTCATCACTTCCTACCTGAAGCGCAAGGGCGTGGACATCGAACCGAAGGCCTCGCAGATGGTGGCTGAGTTTGTGGGTACCGACCTGAGCCGTCTGACCGGCGAACTGGAAAAGCTGGTCATCACCCTGCCAAAAGGTTTGACAAGAGTGACGCCCGAACAGGTGGAGCGCAACATCGGAATCAGCAAGGACTACAACAACTTCGAACTTCGGGCCGCATTGGTCGAAAAAGATGTGCTGAAGGCCAACCGGATAGTAAAATACTTTGAGGAAAATCCGAAAAGCAATCCCATACAGATGACTTTATCTTTACTTTTCGGTTTCTTCTCGAACCTGATGATGGCCTATTATGCGCCCGAAAAGTCGGAGCAGGGAGTGGCCGCTTTCCTGGAATTGAAGTCGCCCTGGCAGGCACGCGAGTATCTGGCCGCCATGCGCCGTTACAGCGGAGTGAAGACGTTGCAGATTATCGGTGAGATACGCAACGCCGATGCCCGCTCGAAGGGAGTGGAGAACAGTTCGATGAGCGACGGCGACATTCTCCGGGAACTGGTGTTCAAAATTTTGCATTGACGGGAATGTAGCCGATTCCCGCTTTTCGCAGAGAAAGACGGATGGCATCGGAGGCGATACAAGGCTTCCGGTGCCATCCGTTTTTTGTTCTCTTTCTTTATCGGCCTTCAACGGCTCTTTTTATGCCATTTCCACGAAGTTCTTCTTCGTTTCTCTTCGTTTTTCACGCCATTCTTCTGGAACAACGACCTTGACGAATGTAAAAAAATAGGGTTAATTCGTTATCCGATAGCCGTTTATACAAAAATAAAGCCTCTGAGAATGCGATATTTTGCTTCAACTGTCCGTTGATACGGAAAAATGGGAAGGAAATTACAATAGTAGAGTAAAAGGAGGCAATACTTGTCGGCCAGGCACTGAGATTTACAACCGTCAATTTTTAGAAGGCTGAACCCAAACGCGGATTCTACCCGTCATTAGCTCTGTAGGGTCATGGCACCGGAGAAATCATCCTCTTCGGCTCGCTGGATAGTTGTAATTACAACAGCTGGATATTTCATTCGTAAAATAGCAATGGGAGTACAAAAGTTATATTCAAATTGGTGTATATACGAATGTGAATGTTACAAATGTTATGTACGGGTGTTGATGGATAAATAACGAAGTGAAGTAGGGGATTACGTTTGTACTACTCTGTTTGTTAAGCCAGTGCTTTGGTTTGATTAATGTGCTTATATTCAGAGTGATTATAAGGATTTGCTAAAATCAAGGTTTTAGTAAGAGGCAGAAAAGGTATTTACGTATGTGAATGCATACGTATTGGCTGAACATGTTGTTTTTATTACACTTATAATCAGTATTATAATGGCATTTATTAAAGTTCGATTTATCAAGGTTTTTCCATATTTATGCGGAGTTAACAAAGGTGATAATCAAGTTTGGAATATATTGATCATATTTGTAATATTAAGAAATTACAATATTAAATTTGCTATTGTGATTTTATTTATTTACTTTTGTAACCAACAAAAAGGAAGAATACTTTTGTAATATTTACCTATATGAGCATCAAGGATCGCTTTAAAATGATTATGGAACGGGAAAAGCTCACTGCCGGAGCGTTTGCCGAAAGCATCGGAGTGGCACAGGCTACTATCTCGCACATTCTGGGGCCGCGCAACAAGTATCCCAGTACGGAGGTCATTCTCCGGCTTCACCAGCGTTACAGTGACATCAATCTGGAATGGCTGCTTACGGGACAAGGCAACATGAGCAACGATGCCGACGCTTCCGCTACTACCCCTGAAAACATCGGAGCGGACTATCCGCTATTCGCTGAGAAGGCCGAAAATGCGTCCCAAGGGACGGATGAAGCTGAAAATCGCAAGGAAATGCCGTTATCCAAGCCTGTAAACACGCCTAAAGAGATTGTAAAACAAGAGGTTATCTATAAGGAAAGGCCTCCCAGAAAAATCACTGAAATAAGAATTTTCTTCGACGACAATACGTACGAGACTTTCAAGCCGGCGTGAAGAGGATAAGATAGGCTGCATCTCGGAAGTAAAAAGCTTGAAAACGTTGTTTTCAGCTTTTGTACTTCTCTCGGTTTGCACTATCTTTGCACAACGATTGAAATCCATACTTGTGTAGTAATGAAAAAATATCTTTTAGATTTGACAGTCACGGAGAACGTCCGTCTGCATGCCCATTACGTGCTGCTGAAGCTGACGTGCCCCCAGGAACTGCCCGAGATGCTGCCGGGACAGTTTGCTGAGATCCGTGTGGACGGCTCGCCCACCACGTTCCTGCGCCGCCCTATTTCCATTAATTATGTGGACAGACAACGCAATGAGGTGTGGTTCCTGATACAGCTCGTAGGAGACGGAACAAAGCGCCTGGGCGAAGCGAAAGCGGGCGATGTAATCAATGTAGTGCTTCCCTTGGGAAATGGCTTTACGATGCCCGAAAAGGCCTCAGACAAGCTGCTGCTGGTGGGTGGCGGCGTAGGTACGGCTCCGATGCTCTATCTGGGCGAACAGTTGCTGAAACGGGGATGCCGGCCCACCTTCCTGCTGGGTGCCCGCAGCGACAAGGATCTGCTGCAACTCGACCAGTTTGCAGCCTATGGTGACGTCTATACGACAACCGAAGACGGCAGTCACGGCGAAAAGGGATTCGTGACGCAACACTCCATCCTGGAGCAGGTGAAGTTCGAGCACATCTATACGTGCGGTCCCAAGCCGATGATGATGGCCGTGGCACGCTATGCCAAGGCAAAGGGCATCGACTGCGAAGTGTCTCTGGAGAATATGATGGCATGCGGTGTGGGAGCCTGCCTCTGCTGCGTGGAAAACACGACCGAAGGCCACCTGTGTGTATGTAAAGAAGGTCCCGTATTTAATATAAACAGACTGTTATGGCAGATTTAAGTGTAAAGATTGGTGAATTACAAATGAAAAACCCGGTGATGACCGCTTCCGGGACTTTCGGCTACGGCGAAGAATTTGCTGATTTCATCGATTTGGAGCGAATAGGCGGTATCATTGTAAAGGGGACTACCCTTCACAAACGTGAAGGCAATCCGTATCCGCGCATGGCGGAGACTCCTTCGGGCATGTTAAACGCTGTGGGACTGCAAAATAAGGGTGTACATTACTTTGTTGAACACATCTATCCCCGCATCAAGGACATCGGGACCAATATGATTGTGAATGTATCGGGTTCGGCCATCGAAGATTATGTCGAAACGGCCTCTATCATTAACGAACTTGACAAAATTCCTGCCATCGAATTGAACATCTCCTGCCCCAATGTGAAGCAGGGTGGAATGGCCTTCGGCGTGACTGCCAAAGGAGCCGAAGAAGTGGTCAAGGCAGTGCGCCAGGTGTATAAAAAAACGCTCATCGTGAAGCTGTCGCCCAACGTGACAGACATCACCGAAATAGCGCGCGCAGCCGAAAACGGAGGTGCCGACAGCGTTTCGCTTATCAATACCTTGCTGGGCATGGTCATCGACGCCGAAAAACGCCGTCCGTTGCTCTCTACAGTGACGGGAGGCATGTCCGGAGCGGCGGTGAAGCCCATTGCCCTGCGTATGGTGTGGCAGGTGGCCAAGGCGGTAAAAATACCCGTCATCGGCCTGGGAGGCATCATGAACTGGCGCGATGCAGTAGAATTCCTGCTGGCAGGTGCTACAGCCGTCCAGATCGGTACGGCCAACTTCATCGATCCGACGGTGACCGTCAAGGTGGCCGAGGGTATCGACGACTACCTGAACCGACACGGATTCAAGTCTGTAACGGACATTATCGGTGCACTGGAGGTGTGACCTCTGACGAAGGTACCCTCTTCGCAACCGAAGACAATAAAAAAGGACATCAGTCGACTGATGTCCTTTTCTTTTATATTTACACGTCTGTTTTATTCTCCCAACAAGTCGGGACGCAGCCGACGGGTCCGTTCGATGGACTGCTGCAACTCCCATTCCTTGATCTTCGCTTCGTGACCTGAAAGTAAAATATCCGGAACTTTCCAACCGTTGTAGTCAGCCGGACGGGTGTAGACCGGAGCGGCCAGCAGGTTGTCCTGGAACGAGTCCGACAGGGCCGACTGCTCGTCGGAAATCACACCGGGAATGATGCGCACGATGGCATCGGCCATCACGGCAGCCGCCAGTTCGCCACCCGTCAGCACATAGTCGCCGATGCTCACCTCTTTCGTGATGAGATGCTCGCGAATGCGGTAGTCGATGCCCTTGAAGTGGCCGCACAGGATGATGAGGTTCTGCGCCAGCGACAAGGTGTTGGCCATGGGCTGGTTGAACTGCTCGCCGTCGGGCGTGGTGAAAATCACTTCGTCGTAGTCGCGTTCGGCCTTCAGGCTGTTGATGCAGCGTTCGATGGGCTCGATCTTCATCACCATGCCGGCAAAGCCTCCGAAGGGGTAATCGTCCACGCGGCGGTACTTGTCCTTGGTGTAGTCGCGCAGGTTGTGGATGTGAATTTCGGCCAGGCCCTTGTTTTGTGCCCGCTTCATGATGGAGCAGTTGAAGAAGCCCTCAATCATCTCCGGAAGAACGGTAATAATGTCTATGCGCATAACGTTTCTTTCTGTTTTTTCTGCAAAAGTAGTGCAAGTTGTGTGTAAAAGCAAATTTTGAATGCAGCCACTTTATTTTTACCGGAGCCGGAATGCCGTAAATCGGGAAGAAACCCGTATTTTTGCATGCAAACTATCCGAAAGATGACTATGACACCCAAAGAACGAATAGACTGGCTGCGTGCCGAGCTGCACCGCCACAACTACAACTACTACGTATTGAACGCTCCCGAAATCTCGGACAAGGAGTTCGACGACCTGATGCGCGAACTGCAGGACCTGGAGAAGGAGCATCCCGAATATGCGGACGAAAACTCGCCCACGATGCGTGTGGGCAGCGACCTGAACAAGAACTTCACGCAGGTGGCCCACAAATACCCCATGCTTTCGCTGGGCAACACCTACTCCGAGAGCGAGGTGGCCGACTTCTACGAGCGGGTGAAGAAGGCCCTGAACGAGGACTTTGAAATCTGCTGCGAGTTGAAGTTCGACGGCACGTCCATCTCCCTGACTTACGAAGATGGCAAGCTGGTGCGTGCCGTGACCCGCGGCGACGGCGAGAAGGGCGACGACGTGACAGACAACGTGAAGACCATCCGCACCATCCCCCTCGTGCTGCACGGCGACTATCCCCGCTCGTTCGAGATACGTGGCGAGATTCTGATGCCGTGGGTGTCGTTCGAAGCCCTGAACCGCGAACGCGAGGCCCGTGAGGAGCCGCTCTTCGCCAATCCGCGCAACGCCGCCTCGGGTACGCTGAAGTCGCAGAACTCCGCGGTGGTGGCCGCGCGCAAGCTCGACGCCTATCTCTACTACCTGCTGGGTGAAGACCTGCCCGCCGACGGCCACTACGAATGCCTGCAGAAGGCGGCACAGTGGGGCTTCAAGATATCGGAGCACATGAAGAAGGCCCGTACCCTGCAGGAAGTGTTCGACTACATCAACTACTGGGACACGGAGCGCAAGAACCTGCCCGTGGCCACCGACGGCATCGTGCTGAAGGTGAACAGCCTGCGCCAGCAGAAGAACCTGGGCTACACGGCCAAGTCGCCCCGCTGGGCCATCGCCTACAAGTTCCAGGCCGAACGGGCACTGACACGGCTCAACAAGGTGACCTACCAGGTGGGCCGTACGGGCGCCATCACGCCGGTGGCCAATCTGGACCCCGTACAGCTGTCTGGCACCGTCGTGAAGCGTGCCTCGCTCCACAACGCCGACATCATCGAAGGCCTCGACCTGCACATCGGCGACATGGTCTACGTGGAGAAGGGCGGTGAAATCATCCCCAAGATAACTGGCGTGGACACCGATGCCCGCGGCATGCTGCTGGGCGAGAAGGTGAAGTTCATCACCCGCTGCCCCGAGTGCGGCACGCCGCTGGTGCGCTTCGAAGGCGAGGCGGCCCACTATTGTCCCAACGAGACGGCCTGCCCGCCACAAATCAAGGGCAAGATAGAGCACTTCATCAGCCGCCGGGCCATGAATATCGACGGACTGGGACCCGAGACCGTGGACATGTTCTACCGTCTGGGTCTTATCAAGGACGCTGCCGACCTCTACCGCCTCACGGTGGACGACATCAAGGACTTGGACCGAATGGGGCAGAAATCGGCCGAAAACATCGTCAACGGCATCGCCGCGAGCCGCAACGTGCCCTTCGAGCGTGTCCTCTTCGCCCTGGGCATCCGCTTCGTGGGCGAGACGGTGGCCAAGAAGATAGCCCGCTCCTTCAAGAGCATCGACGAAGTGGAGCAGGCCAGCCTCGAAACCCTGATGAGTGTCGATGAAATCGGCGAAAAAATAGCCCAAAGCATCGTCAGCTACTTCGCCAATCCGCTGAACCGCAGCCTGGTGGAACGGCTGAAGGAAGCCGGTCTGCAATTCAGCCGCAGCGAGGAAGACCTGAGCGGATACACCGACAAGCTGGCGGGGCAGTCCATCGTTATCAGCGGTGTGTTCGAGCATCATTCGCGCGACGAATACAAGGAAATGATCGAGCGCAACGGCGGAAAGAACGTGGGCAGCATCTCGTCCAAGACCAGCTTCATCTTGGCCGGTGCCAACATGGGTCCCGCCAAGCTGGAGAAGGCGCAGAAACTGGGCATCCGCATTCTGTCCGAAAACGAGTTCTTGGACTTGCTTGCCTGACAAAATCACATAAAAACGTTTTTTATATCGGATATTTGTAGCTCAAACCGAAAAAAATAGTACATTTGCGAACTGCTAAACCACAGATTATTTCATAGGACTCATGATAAAAACAAGATTGAAAGGAATGGGGGTCGCGCTGATTACCCCGTTCAAGGAAGACGAGAGTGTGGACTACGTTGCCCTGATGCGCATCGTGGACTACCTGCTGCAGAACAATGCCGACTTCCTGTGCGTGCTGGGAACCACCGCCGAAACTCCGACACTGACCGAAGAGGAAAAGGCCAAAATCAAGCGGATGGTGATAGAACGCGTTAACGGACGTATCCCCATCCTGCTGGGTGTGGGAGGTAACAATACCCGCGCCGTCGTCGACGCGCTGAAACACGACGATTTCACCGGAGTGGACGCCGTCCTCTCCGTGGTTCCTTACTATAACAAACCCTCGCAGGAGGGCATCTACCAGCACTACAAGGCCATCTCCGAAGCTACGGAGCTGCCCATCGTGCTCTACAACGTGCCCGGCCGTACGGGTGTGAACATGACGGCCGAAACCACCCTGCGCATCGCCCGCGACTTCGAGAACGTGATTGCCGTGAAGGAAGCGTCGGGCAACATCACGCAGATGGACGACATCATCAAGAACAAGCCGGCCAATTTCGACGTCATTTCGGGCGACGACGGCATCACCTTTCCGCTTATCACGCTGGGTGCCGTAGGTGTCATCTCGGTCATCGGAAACGCCTTCCCGCGCGAGTTCAGCCGCATGGTGCGCCTGGCCTTGCAGGGCGACTACGCCAATGCGCTGACCATCCACCACAAGTTTGCCGAGCTGTTCAAGCTGCTCTTCGTGGATGGCAATCCGGCCGGCGTGAAGGCCATGCTCAATGCCATGGGCATGGTAGAAAACAAGCTCCGCCTCCCGCTGGTACCCACGCGCATCACCACGTTCGAGGCCATGCGCAAGATATTGAGCGAGCTGAACATCAAGTGCTGACGGCACTTCCTGTCAAAACAACAAATAAAAGCCGGTATCCCGAAGGTTTTGCCTGACGGATATCGGCTTTTTGTTTTGTAATCCGCTTTCCTTTCTTGCTTTTTTCTCATACGCTCCGTTCTTTTTTCAGTTAAAAGTTTTGTGTATCCGTTATTTTTTCCTATATTGGGCGCATATCCTTAAAACAATACACCTATGCAGAAAAAGCGTTATTTTTATTCGACGATCTTGTCCTGTATAGTACTACTGTTCTCTTGCCTGCGTGACGAGCGGTATGGAGCCGGAGAAATGGAAGAATGGTTTAGGTACACGGATGCATTGTTGACTCCCATCGTGTCTACAATGCGTGTCATGGAACTGAAGCAGCCTTTCATGAAAGGTTTCTGCGAACGCTATGGGATTATACGCCAGCCACCAATACCTTGTCTCTAAAGATTAATGATGCCTACAGCCATGTATTGCTACACGAATTGTTTCATGCCTTCCAATATCTGAAAAAAGGGGACGGCATGTACAACTCCCTGTTGAACTGTGAGATAGAAGCACATTTGGCACAATATATGTTTCTTAAGAAGAAACCGGATTCATTAGTGTCCAATAAAAATGGACGAGTTAAAAATTTAATCAAATAGTCCT
>ENA-OOWN01000191-OOWN01000191.1-human-gut-metagenome-genome-assembly--contig:-NODE-191-length-56758-cov-8.625470_pt1 | contig 56758 bp, 46 predicted proteins | sample MGYA00241406_ERZ501319 | MGnify/ENA primary metagenome ERZ501319 (study PRJEB25962, sample SAMEA2042734) | human gut metagenome | biome: human gut; feature: human-associated habitat; material: faeces... | reverse complement strand
TAACCAAAGTGAAGAACAATATGAAAAATTCCCTGATGAGCGTAGCAGACAAAATCCTGTTGAGAAAACGGGCTTTGATAGAAACGGTCAATGATGAGTTGAAGAACATCGCACAGATTGAACACTCCAGACACCGCTCCTTCAATAACTTCATTGCCAATTCGCTCTCTGCCATAGCAGCATACTGCTTCTTTGAAAAGAAGCCCGCCATTGACGTGCGTTTTATCAAAGACGGGCAACTTACGATGTTTTGAGTTATATCGAACTCACGTTATTTTAGTTTTTTCCCTGATTGAAATATTCTTCTGTGGCTGCCTTTAAATCCATGCTGATAAGTTCCCACGCATAGCCCCTGTAACAGTCTATCCCTTCAGGGCATTCTTTGACATCAAAGATTCTTTCAAATCCGGCTTTTATATCGTTTTCCGTAAAGCTCCATTCATCACGCATCATCGCCCATTCTATCATTTCTTTTAGGCTGTACGTGTTGCTGAGTTCGTAAATGTCCCAAAAGTCTTTTTGTCTGGGCTCATCCTGAGTGATTGCCTTGATTTTCATTGCCGCAATCTCTCTTGTATCCGCAAGCCTGATGCCATCCGTTTGTTTGACGGGGAAGATAAAGTTTTCCGTATAGAAGAAGTCAGCTTTGATGCAGTCAGCCGGAGATTCACCGATGCGGACAGAATAACCCAAAGCTGGCTGGTCTAAGCTGTCTAGGTTTTCTGAATATGGGAAGTTTTCTTGCAAGAAAATTTTCATGGCGGTGGCATTCATGCTTCCGTAGTCTATGGCTGTAAACAAATCTATGTCTATGGAGCGTCTGTGTCCTAATTGAAGACTTAGACACGTTCCACCAACCAAGTTGAAATCGTTGAATACATCAGATTGCATAATCGTTTTCAGGCAGCGGATTAACTGGGGAGATACGGTTTCGTAATGAAGTTTCATTATATAAATTCTTTAAAGTTTTTTTCTCTTGTTTCTTTTTTCCATTTGCTGTGTGTGTCCTGCAATACAGCCTGTATTGTTTCTTTGCCGTAAAACCTTATGGCTTCTTCTATTTCCTGACTGTTTCCGTATTCAAATATACGCTGAATGACCCATTCCTTGTTTTTTATCCAGTTGATTTTCTCTATTTTCGTGTCCCAAAATAATGCCATGCTGAATTTTGACAAGTCCGGGTGTGTTTCTCTCTCTTTTTCGGTCAGATAGGCATAGACTTCATAATTGGCTTGTATCTTGTAGAAATAGCCTTCAATGCCTATCCCCAAAGCTCTTTCTATGGCAATGGACTGCTGAATCGTGAAAGCTCTTGTTCCGTTAATTAGTTCACTGATTCTTTGCGGATATACACCTGTCTTAATGGATAGTTGCTTTTGGGTTATTTTTGCTTTTCTCAAAATATGCTCCAGAACTTTTCCTGCTGGTGTTTTTTCAGATTTGATATATTCCTCATACATATATTGCTGTGTTTTATATGTTCAAGTACAAAAATACATTCGTTTTTGTAAATAACCAAATTTGGTTGTTGGCTTTCTTTTGGTCTTTTCAGAAAGATAATCTTTCTGAAAGATATTTCAATGTGTCGTTTGCCTTATTATAAAGTAATATATACCCCGTTGGCGGAATTAAATTAGCGTATATTTAACTTTGCCAATGGGACTGTTTTTTTATAGTTGATGTATTGTATTGTAAGTGCGCTAATCTTCCCTATAATTCAGGCAAAATTTCTTATAATCAATTGGTCACACAGCTGTGAGAATATCTCAAAAGAAGGGGATATATTCCCTTATTGTGGATATATTGAATAGGCGTAAATGTCAAATCACCCAAAGAGAATAGTAGTATGAAAGGTGTGTATAGCGATCAAATGATGTTCTCTGATTTAGTGGAAACAGAAAACGGCTTCTGTGGGTATGTAAAGCGCATCCGTTTTGTATAACAAACCGCAAAAATGTAGGTACTTGCAGTAATTAGTGTAATAGTCGGCACAAGAATTATGCTGAACTTTGCAGCCGTATAAGTAATGAAATGATGAGAAGAATGACCTACATTGTAATCATAATGGCTGCTATGATGACAGGACTATGGTCTTGTACGGAAAAAACAGAAATCCCTACTAATATGAATGGAAACGGAACAACCAATACTGACAGTTTTCAGATTCAGATGACCCATCCTGTTCCCAATCAATACTTTTCGGAGGCAACAGAGCAGGGGCAGGTAGTAAGAATCGAATATGAATCGAAAGATTATACCCGCGATGACCGTCCTGCCACGCGGAAGCCTGCCTATGTCTATCTGCCTTACGGATATGACGAGAGCCGGCAATATGATGTGGTCTACCTGATGCACGGATGGACGGGAACGGCAGAGGAAACATTTGAAACATTGGGCGGCGCACAGAAGAACATTTTGGACTGGATGATTCAGCAAGGAGATTGCAAGCCTGTCATCGTGGTGTCGCCCACGTGGGACAAAGACAACCGGGCAAAAGATTGGGGTGAATCGTGTGAAGAAATCGCTGTGTTCCATAATGAATATGAGAATGACCTGATTCCTGCCGTTGAAAGCCGCTTCTCGGCATACGCTGAAACGACAGACCGGGCAGGTATCGTGGCATCGCGTGACCACCGGGCTTTCGGTGGATTCTCGTTGGGCAGTGTGACGACATGGTATATCTTTGAACATTGTTTCGACTTGCAACGCTTTTTCCTGCCGATGAGTGGTGACAGTTGGCACGTTTCGATTTTTGGCGGACAGACGGTGCCGGAGCAGACGGCTCAGTTTCTTGCTTCGGTAGTTCAGGCATCGCCTTACGGAACGGATAACGGCTTTCACGTATGGCACGCCGTGGGGACACAGGATGCACGCTTTTATCAGACCCATAATCAAGCGATGGCATGTATGCAGCTGACCGATGTGTTTACTCCCTATAACTTTTCTTACCACCAGCGAGAGGGAGGGCAACACGATTACAATTCCGTCGTGGAGTTTGTATATAATGCTCTGCCGTTTTTCTTTCCGCCTGAAGCGGGGCAATCTTTCACCCGCACAAGCCGTATCAGTGATGTTATGAATGACCCGGCTTTCGGTAATTGGGGACGGCTGATTTTCCCCGTAGACGAGGGCTATTGGAGCGGAGAGACTTTGGAACAGTTGCGCTTGGTGTGGTATAACTACATAGACCCGGACAAGACCGTTGAAATCTGCAATTACCTGAAGGCACATGCCGGCAGCGTATTTCTTGACATTTATACGGAGGCCGAGAAGCAGGACGAGCCGCAGAAGCGCAATACGGGACTGTTCTTTTTCCGAGGAAATCCGGGTGCGCCCTTTGCTGTCTGCAATGCCGGTGGTGCATTCGCGTATGTCGGAGCCATGCACGACAGCTTTCCCCATGCTCTTGAACTGTCCAAACTTGGGTACAATGCTTTTGCGCTTATTTACCGTTCGGACTATGCCTACGAAGACCTTGCCCGCGCCATCACTTATATTTATGACCATGCCGATGAATTGGGCGTAAGCGCTTCCGGCTATTCCCTTTGGGGCGGTTCGGCAGGCGCACGCATGGCGGCTGTGCTCGGCAATGAGGATTACTTGCAAGAACTCACCGGACGCACGGATATTCCGCAAGCCTCGGCTGTCATCATGCAATATACGGGTTATAGCATGGTTAGTTCGCAAGACGCGGCAACATACGCCTGTGTCGGTACGAACGACGGCATTGCCTCATGGCGCACCATGCAACGGCGGCTGCAAGGTCTTTCCGGCATCGGTATCCCGACCGAATTTCATGCCTACAACGGGCTTTCTCACGGTTTCGGGTTAGGCACGGGCACGGTTGCCGAAGGATGGCTGACGGATGCTGTCCGCTTTTGGGAAGAAAACCGATAGCAGAAAAATATGTTATTATCTCGTACAAAGCCAATCCGTTACGATAAGTATCGTCCGCAATTCGGACAATCCGTAAAAAAGGTATGACTGTCTGTAATCTGTGTACAGACAGCCTCGCCATTCCGTCGTATTTTTGTAAATATAGAAAACCGATTAAACGAAGATAATATGGAAACAATCAAACTGAGCAACGGTTTGGAAATGCCGCTATTGGGTTACGGAGTGTTCAAGGTAGCTCCGCAGGAATGTGAACAGTGCGTCAGCGATGCGCTGAACGTGGGTTATCGCCTGATTGATACGGCGCAGGCTTACTTCAACGAGGAAGGTGTGGGAAATGCCATCAGCAAGAGTGGGATTCCCCGACAGGATATTTTTCTTGTTACGAAAGTATGGATTTCGAATGCAGGCGAGGAGAGAGCGGCAGCAAGCATCGACGAGAGCCTGCGTAAGCTGAAGACGACTATATCGACCTGCTACTTATCCATCAGGCATACGGCGATGTGTTCGGCTCATGGAGGGCGATGGAGAAAGCCTACCGCGCAGGCAAGGTGCGTGCCATCGGTGTAAGCAATTTTCAGGCAGGACGTTTCTACGACTTCGCTCATTATGTAGACGTTAAACCGATGGTGAACCAGTTGCAATGCAATTCGCTCGTCCAGCAACAGGGCATCGAGCCGATTCTTGCGGAACACGACACGAAGATGATGGCATGGGGACCGCTTGGCGGTGAGGGTGCCGAAGGTGTGGTAAAGAATGAACTGCTTGCTTCCATTGGTGAGGGTTACGGGAAGACGGCTGCACAGGTGGCACTGCGCTGGCTCACGCAGCGGGGCATCGTTGCCATCCCTAAGAGCACGCATGTGGAACGTATGCGGCAGAACTTGAACATCTTCGACTTCACGCTGACCGACGAAGAAATGAAACGTATTGCCACCCTCAACAGCCACGATGCAGGGACGGTGAACTTCGGCGACCCGCAGTTTGTGAAGTTCCTGATTGAGACCTACGGGTAAAATAGGGTAGAGCTATACATTAAACAACGACGGGAAACATTGCAACAGCATGTTTCCCGTCGTTGTTTTAATCATTTGTCTTTTATACGCTTACCGTGTACCACGCAAGTATTTCAATGTAAATGGTAGGAGAAAATAAGAACGTCAGTTGAAACTTGTAAGTAGCGACAGTTGGGTAACGAAAGCGTTATGATTTACAGCCTTGCCCCCCACACCATCTTTTCTACATCTTCCAGTGTGGCGTTGAAGAAGCGTTTCTCCTTGTTGAGCGAGCGCATCTGCTGCATCTCTTCGTCGGTCAGGGCGAAGTCGAAGATTTGGATGTTCTCCTTGATGTAATCGGGGTTGGATGCACCGGGGATGACGGAGAATCCTTCCTGAATGTGCCAGCGCAGGATGACTTGTGCCGGAGTTTTGCCGTGGGCTTCGGCTATCTTCTTTATTACGGGGGCTTTGAACAGGGCACCGCCCGACATGGCACCTCCCAACGGGAACCAGCATTCCACCTGTATTCCTTCTTTTGCGGCTTTCTTGCGCATCTCCAACCGCTGGGCGTAAGGGTGGCACTCTATCTGGAGCACTTGGGGCTTGATAGTCGCTGCTTTCATAATTGTATTCCACACTTCCTCATTGGCGTCGAAATTGCTGATGCCGAGAGCACGTACTTTGCCCATCTTCACCGCCTTCTCCATGTCTTTCCATGCGCCTACGAAGTCGCCCACAGGCTGGTGAACATAGAGCAGGTCGATGTAGTCCAGTTGCATTCGTTTCAGCATTTCGTCGATGGCTTTCAGCGTCTTGCCTTCGCCGTATTCCGTGGGCCAGAGTTTGCTGGTAATCCAGATTTCTTCGCGCGGTATGCCACTTTCTTTCACGGCACGACCTACACCCGCTTCGTCCTGATAGGCATGGGCGGTGTCAATGTGGCGGTAACCTGCTTTCAATGCCGTAAGACACGATTGTTCGCACACTTCATCGCAGGGCTGGAGGAAGGTGCCGATACCGAAGCGGGGCATCTCTACGCCGTTGTTCAATTTAACCATCGGCACACCGGCCGTCGTTGTTTTCTCTTGTGCATAGGTAGCACATACGCCGCCACATAGTATCAAGGCGGACAGTAGAAGTTTTTTCAGTGATTTCATCTTTATTGCTTTCTAAATTGATGTTTTCTATATTGGGTCGTTAATTTGTTTTTAACTGAAGTTGTTCGATTTTGTAATGAGCTTATTCTCAGCATTCTACGACTTGACCGATTGCTTGAAAAATTCTATGGGTAGCGTTGGTCGTTTCTATGGGTAGAACCGGTCAACGCTACCGCATAAGATGAATGACACTAACGGTAGCGTTTTTCGGAGTATATCGGCGGAGAATTTCTTCTTGCGTTTTCCCGTCAACGGAAGTTTAAATAAGTTCATTGCTCTGATGCAAAGGTAGGAGATGCGTATCATAACGGGCTTACAAAAACTTCGGGAGGATATGCCGTTTTTGCGGATAAATCTCGCATCAAGTCCGGACTCATCTTTGTTCATTGGGCGTTTTTATATTTGAATGACTTCATAGATCCTGCTTCCCAGCCCGATGCTACCACATGTGCTCCGCCACGGCTTTCGATACGCTGGATAAGCGGACGGTTATTGTTACCGTCCGTGGGCGTTACGGCATAAACCAAATCGAGGCAGGCCTGCTCCAAAGCAACAGGGTCAGTCGAGGCAAGGATACCGATGTCCTGCATTTCGGGCGCGGCAGGATTAGAGTCACAGTCGCAGTCCACCGACAGGTTGTTCATCACGTTGATGTAGAGAATGCGGTCGCCAAAATACTCCGCCACGCTTTGTGCCGCTGCTGCCATTGATTCGGTGAAGTCGTTCTGCGATGCCATCGTGTTCCACAGGCGCGATACATCCTGCGTCCGTCCGGCGGAGTGGATATTTGTCTTTCCCCGGCGGGAGGCAATGCCTATCGACTGGTTCTTCAATACACCGCCGAAGCCGGCTATGGCGTGTCCTTTGAAGTGGGCGAGGTTAATCAGAAAATCATAGTTTGCCAGATGGCTGCCTACGAGGTTGTACTGAATGTGTGTCGTATCCTGTACGGGCAGTTGCATTTCACCTTTCTCGTCCATTAAATCCACATTGGCAATGTCAAGAAAACCGTGGTCGCGTATCGCCTGCCAATGGCTTGTAGAATCCGATCGTCCGCCTTGATAAGCAGTGTTGCATTCCACGATGGTTCCGTTCACCTCGTGCACAAGGTCGGCTATGAGTGAGGGCTGCAAGTAGTGATGTCCTCCCGGTTCGCCTGTGCTGATTTTGACGGCGACACGTCCCGTAGCCTGTCTGCCCACTGCATGATAAACAGCAAGCAGTCCGGCTGCCGACAAGTCGGTAGTCATCCACACTTGTGATGCCGGACCCGTCGGTTCATCGTTGTCCGGTTCTTCGCCGGGTGCAGGTTCCGGAAGTGGTTCGTTGTCTTCCCCACAGGCAGTGAGGAATGTGGGCAATACGGCCGACGAGGTAAGGGAAGCAGCCACCCACTTCAGCCATTCCCTCCTGTTCATTCTTTTCATATCTGTTTCTCCTTATCAAAATTACATTCAGCATAACAGTTTGAATGCCGGCAGTCAAGGTATCTTTCGAGCCGGACTTCGGTATGGATATGCTTCAGACAATCCATTCTAAACGCCTGTTTAAATGCTTTTCCCCAATTCGTATGCCTGCCTCATAAAGCCGGTATTCTTCACGCTGCCTTTCATTCCCACACCGGTAGCCTTTATCATGCCCCGTTCTGTAGGATTGGGCAGACACATCACGAAACCGCGAAAACCGGCTATGGCGAAATCGGCTGTACTTTCCTCTCGGGCGGCACAGGCATCGGCAAGACGTTACTGTACGTCACCCATTTGCGAATCGAGGAAACCGTTGCGACGCACCAGCCCTGTATTGAACATGCTCAATGTGGCAACCGCCTTGAACCGTTTGTCGGTTTGTGCCGCCTTGAGTGTGTAACCTCCGCCTCCGCAGATGCCGAGGATACCGATTCGTTTGGCATCCACGCCGGGATATTGAGCCAAGATGTCGCAGGCGCGGCGGATGTCCTCAATACGGTTGGCAGGCTTGTCTACGTTGCGGGGTTCGCCCTCGCTTCCTCCTTGATAAGCTGCATCAAATGCGAGACAGATGTAACCCTGTTCAGCCATACGTTGGCTGTACAGACCAGCCACCTGTTCTTTGCAGCCTCCGTTGGGATGTGCCACGACCAGTGCGGGATACGTCTTCGATGCGTCATATCCGGCAGGCGTATATACATTGGCAACAATCTTCAGGCCGTTCAGGTCGTAAGTGATGCGGTGAATGTTCACTTTCCCTGTTTCATTCTGGGTTATGGCACCTCGATAGACCAGTCCGAATGGATTGGTATTGGGACTTTGGATGGTGGAGAAATCCGTCTCAGAAAATGCAGGTCTTGTCTGCGCAACCGATGTGCCTGCCAGCATAAGCGCGGCGCCACCGCATAACATAGTCTTGAATAAATTGTTCATTGTTTTTACTCTATTATAAGTTTGTTTTATTCGTTTGATTTCGGGAAGAAGAACGGCAGGGCATTGTACAGGTATTCCGGAATGGGACGGAACTCGTGCCGTGCGCCTTCTTTCTGATGGAAGGTCATATTCGTGGCATTGAATACATCCGCCAGCCGCGCCATTCCTTCTATTTGGAGCAATATTTCGCTGTAAGCCGAATCGTTCGTGCCGCTTGCCGCCCAGATATAGAAACCGTTTCCGGCATAGGGCGATTGCTGTACACGCTCTGCCAGATAAGCTGCCGTATCATCGGGACGGTTCATGCCGGCAAATCTGCCCAGCGACCAGCAGTCGCCGCTAACGGGCATGAAGTAGCGGAATGCGTTCAAGGTTTCATCGAAAGCATACCACGTGGTGACCGCACCCATCGAAAAACCGCCGATGGCACGGTGGTCGCGGGATGCCTCAATGCCTTCCGTATCGGTAGTTTCTGCATACGTGTGGTATCGGCTCTCAACAATGGGAATCAAGTCGTTTACCAACTCCTGCGGCAAAGCGCGGCAGTAGGGGTCAGCATCCGCATAGTTGGATGTCGGCTGCCCGTAGTTGTAGCTGGGAGTAACCACAATCATCGGGTCGATGTCGCCGTGTGCTATCATCTGGTCGAGTAGCTTGCATACCGCTCCGTCTTCGTCTTCGAAAGTAGAGGCCGCTGTGCTGTAATGCCCATGCACGAAGTAAAGAATATTGTACTGCTTCTGCGCATCATATCCGTAAGGCAGGTAAACATACGCAGTGTTCGTCCGCGTCATTCCCGTGCCTTCCGCATAGTCTCGCGTGTCATAATCGATACGTACGATGCTGCCTTGTTCGTTCGCATCTTGGCCGTAGCCGTCGGGAATGGGTCGGGTTTCGTTTATCAATGGCGTATTCTCCCCGTTGTCAGAGATTACAGGTGTCTCGCTACCCGCTTCGTTCGCGTTACATGATGTGAGTGGCAAGGATAGCAGTAGCGCATAAATGAATGATATAAGATTACGTGTCATAATTTTTATTCGATGATTCCTATTTCGCGAAGCCAATTCTCCACGCCGCCGGTGTTCCGTCCGCTGGTGCCGAAACCTTCCAGATGTTCAGCCTCCGGAGTAAGGTCTACGATGCGTTGCAGGGTGGCATCGCGTCCCGATGAAGCGTAGGTGCAGAACGGGATAATGGTTTTGCCTGCCCAGTCGTACGCATCGCTTTCGAGGAACGACCATATCGGCATCGGCGCATCGCCCCACCACACAGGGCATCCTACGAAGATGATGCTGTATTGTTCCATATTCTCCACGGTTCCGCTGAGTTCGGGTCGTGTGCCGTTCTCTAATTGCTCCAGTGCCACCTGCGTACATTCCGTATAATTGTCGGGGTAGGGCGTGACGGTTTCGATGCGGTAGAGCGTACCTCCGGTCAGTTCGGCGATGCGTTCAGCCACGGTGCCGGTATTGTTGCTATGGGTAAAGTAGGCAATGAGAATATTACTGTCTCCCGAAGGTTCGTCGGGAGTATTAGGTTCGTCCGGTTCATCCGGTGTTTCGGGCTGTTCGGTTCCCGGTTGTTCTTGCTGTACGGGGTCATCGTCCCCGCAGGCATTGAGAGTGACGGCTGCCAATGCCATCATCAGGTAGATAAAATACTTTTTCATTGCGATATGCTTTTTAGAGATGTTAAGTGATGAAAAACGCTTGCGGTAAAACCAAACTACTCTCCGAATAGAAACAGTCAACGCATCCGCATGAATTGGATAACACTAACGGTAGCGTTTTTCGGGGTGTTCCAACGGAGAAGACCTTACAGCGTTTGTGTTGGATAAGACTGTTATAACAGGCTTATTATTACTTCATTCCATTAACCATTTCCGTCATCTGGCGCAGTTTACCTTCGGTGATTCCCTGACGCAGACAGATGGCAGAGTGTGATTTCAACATCGGCTCCACGCCTTTCCCCAAAGCGGAGAGGATAGACACTGTGGCAAGTTCGCGCTCCTGCCACGTCAGCAGGTCACGTTCGAAGATGTCGCAGAACAGATGCTCTTTCAGGTATTGCTCGATGATGGGAGCAAAAGCGGCATATCCGGTCTTGGGGGCGTTCTTTGGTGCACCGCTCAGCTTTTCAAGAAGCTCTGCACCGCGCGTATATTTGTCGCGGTTGTCGTTGACGGGCGTTGCGTCACGTCCTACGGTGTCGGTGATACCCTGCGCCTTACGTTCGTCCAGCACTTGCATAAAGGTCTGCAGGGCACGCAGGCTGCGGGGAAAGCCGCAATAAGCATAAGCATGTACCAATACTTCTTTAATCTCGTTCACGGTCATTCCGTCGTCCAGCCCGCAAGCAAAGGCGGTTTCCAGATTCTCCAAGTTGCCGGTGGCGGTATTGGCGGCAATGGCAACGATGCTCTGTTGGCGGAGACTGAGCGTGTCTGTCTGTTGTGCTAGCAAGGTTCCGCAGCAAGCGAGCAGTGAAAGTGTTAGGGATAAAATCGTTGTTCTCATAAACTTATCTGTCATTAAATTGGTTCTGATACAAAATTACGGCAGATGTTTTTACCCGTCCATACACAGATTACTGATTGATACACCAATATCAACGAAAGAAAACAGGGAAGCCCGTAAACCGATGGTTAAGCCATATCGTCCCCGGTCTTGACCACCGGCACACGGATGGTTTTGTGGAACGGGATGAAAGCCGCTACTATTGCCAAAGCAATGGCAAACATCAGCATATAACCCAATATTGCTTTTATTCCTAACTGTTGTTGCAATGTGAGATAGAAACCGTTATCTGCGAGTTGTGCAGCAGTTTCCATGCTATGTCCTGAAGCGAGTGCGTTTGCCAATGACTGGCTGAACCGTCCGGCAAAAAGCGGATTGTCCATCCGCATTCCTTCTGCCAAGACGTACATTCCTTCCGTCTGGCGTCGGTAGAGCCAGTTGCTGAACAATGAAGCGGAGATGGCAGGGGCAAGAGATGAACGGATGCTTATCATAAAGAAAGTGTTGGAAGAAATAATATCCGGTTTGAGGTCTTCTACAACAAACAAAGCAAGGGCAATGAACAATATCATCATTCCCAATCCGCGGAAGAATGTGGGCAGAAACAGCGCTTCATACGTAGCATCCGTAGATACGCCAAAATAAAGCAACGCCAGATAGACCACGAAACACCACAGTCCGCCCGATATGAGAAAACGGAAGCGCCACCGCTGCCAACGGAACCACCAGAAGCAGATAAACCCGCCCAGTGCAAAGCCCGGAAGCAGCCAGAGGTTCAATGTGTTAGAGTGCAGGCTGTCTACGCCCAGCACATTGTTCATATAGTTGGTAACCAGCGTACTGGTGGTGGAGAACAGCATTGTGAAAAACATGAACACATATCCGATGGCAGGCTTGAAGGTATTGAATATTCTCAGGCTGGCAAAGCGTTCGTGGTTGTCCTTTTGTCTTTGGATGAATAACAGAAGCAACAAGGGTATCAACACTGCATAGACACACAGTCTGTCTGATGCAAACCAGTCCAGTGTCCGCCCGTAAGTAAAAAGGTAGATGGTCATCAGCATTACTCCGGCAGCGAGTGGGATGCTCTTCCAGTCCGCTCGCTTGAAGTGCATGTAGATGGGGCGGCGCAAATAGGTGAAAAAACACAAGACAAAGATAATAGCAATGAGCAGCAAGATGATAATCAGGTAATACATATACTGCCATTGGTAATAGTAAGCAAGCTGGGCTGTCAGGGCAATGGATACCTGTCCACCGGCAAACGCCAGCGGGTAAAAATAAGCATAAAACTCGCTGCGTACTTTCTTGCGACTGAAAAAGGGCTGAATCATCACCACCACCTCGAACATAACAAAGGCTTTCAGAAAGCCGATGAAGAAGCTGCACAGAATGATAACGTCCATATTCTTCTCATAGCCGCAGATGAAGCTCAACAAGGTTTGTGCTACCAGATTGAATAATAACACGGTTTTTGATGTAGCGGCATCTCTTATTTTTCGAATGACAGGATAGGCCATCGCCAGTCCTGCAGAAGTAGAGTAATAAGCCATTGTCATATCCTCGCTCAGTACTCCAAGCGTGTTCGACACTTCCACCGTACTGCCCGTGTAAGCCCCGTTCATCAGTAGCATGGGCAGTAAGATGACAAATAGCGTTACAATGCCAAGCCATTGCGGAACCCATCTCCGGGTGGGTAAGTCAAGTTCCAGTTTATCCATCGTTTTACCTCCTCAACGCTTCTGTTTCCACCATCATCCCCGCCCGCAAGGTTTCCATCTCTTCGGGCGAAGCATCGTCAATGCGGATGCGTACGGGAATGCGCTGTTGCACCTTGACGAAATTGCCGGCAGAGTTATCCGTAGGAGTAAGGGCATATTTCGAACCGGTTGCTTCCGAAATAGCCGTTACCGTCCCATGAAATATCCTGCCGGGAAAAGCATCTACCTTGATGCGCATAGGTTGCCCGATATAGATATGTGCAATTTGCGTTTCACGGTAGTTGGCAGTAATCCATTTGTTGCTGCTTTTTACTAAATAGGAAATAGTCTGTCCCGCCTGCACATATTGTCCTATTTCGAGCGACCGTCGTCCCATATAGCCATCATAAGGTGCGGTGAGGACGGTGTATGACAAGTTGAGTCGTGCCATGTCAAGTGCGGCTTCTCTTTGCAGAATGCTTGCCTCCGCACCGGTCTGCCGCCGGCTGGTTTCCGTAAATTGGGATTGGGCTGCCTCCTTTTGGTGTAATAACGCTTCGTAGCGGGCTTTGGTGGCATCATAATTCGCTTTGATTTGCTCGTATTGTTGCTGGCTGACCGATTCGTCCTTCATTAAATTTTCGTAACGGCGATATTCCTTCGACTGCTGTTTTAAGCGAATATGCGTTTCCTCTATTTCCGCATTCCGTATAGCGATGTTAGTCTGTGAAGATTCGATAGAGGCAAGCAAGACTTCTTTGTTTCCTTTTGCGTCCATATATTCAGCTTCGGCATTTTTCACGCGGATACGGTACTCACGGTCGTCAAGAACCAAAAGGGTGTCTCCGGCGTGGACATATTGGTGTTCGGTAAAACGGATTTCTTTCACATAACCAGCCACACGGATATTAAGCGGGGTGATATATTGCTCTACCGTTGCATCGTTGGTTATCTCATAATGGATGTATTTCCAGAAATAGTCTACCGCCCATACGATGCCGCTTCCCGCCAACAAGATACACGTAAGATTTACGGTGATGTTCCGCAGACGTAATCTCCGCAGCATCCTTCGTCTTTTTAACAATTCTTCTGACATGATATTATCCTTTTATTATCCCTCTTCATTTACAGAAGCTATACGTAATCAGGTATAGATAGCTTGCATCAACCAACCCGGTCGGGGTAGATCGTTGGTTCCGGATTATTCACAATGCACTGGCTCTTGCCTCCTGACGGACAGACTATCTCAACACATTGTCAGTGCATAATGGACGGTTCTCATTTTGTCACCTTCAATCCCCCGAACACCTCGCTCATATCCATTCCGTCCAACGCTTCATCTATGGCTTGTACTTCCTCCGGTGTAAACTTGATGTCCGCAGCTCCCGCATTCTCCTGCAGACGGCTCGACTTCCGTGTACCGGGAATGGGTACTATCCACGGCTTCTTGCATAGCATCCATGCGAGAGAAACCTGTGCAGGAGTGGCGCGGTGTGTATCTGCCAAAAGGTTGATGAGTGCAAACAAAGGACGATTTTTCTCATAACTTTCTGTCGAAAATTGCGGCATCGTGGAGCGAAAATCACTTTTCGGGTCGAATACTGTTTGTGCGCTGTAACACTCGCTTAACAAGCCGTTGGCAAGTGGAGAAAAGGCAACGAAGCCGATACCCAGTTCTTCCAGCGTAGGGAAAAGTGATTCATGCCAGCGTGCCATCATCGAATAGCGGTTCTGCACGGCAGCTACCGGGCAGACGGCGTTGGCACGTCGCAAGTAAACAGCATCTGTTTCGGATATTCCCCAATGGCATATCTTTCCCTCCCTGATAAGTTCCGCCATCACTTCGGCTACTGTTTCCGGCTCCACATTGGGGTCTATGCGGTGTTGCCAATAAAGGTCAATATGGTCGGTATGAAGGCGGCGTAACGAACCTTCCACTTCTTCCCGGATACGCTTAGGCGATGAATCTGCCAGTACAGGCCACGGCCATGATACGGAACAATCCATCGTAATGCCGAACTTGGTAGCAATCACCACCTTGTTGCGGTAGGGTTTCAATGCTTGTCCTACCAGATTTTCATTGTCGTGCGGGTCGGCCTGTGTGCCGTAGCTGGCAGCAGTATCGAAGAATGTATAACCCATATCTACCGCCTGTGCCAGCAGTTCCGTCATTTCTTTTTTATCGGCGGTTGCGCCGTAAGTGTGACTCATACCCATGCAGCCCAAACCGACGGCTGAGACACGGAGACCACCTGCTCCTAAAACTCTGTATTTCATATTCTGATATTATTTTGTCAGTTATCTAATCCTTTTTCTTTCAGCCAAGCAGACATTACATCCGCTACTTCCACGTTGTTCAAGTCGGCAAAAGGGAAATGGGTATTGCCCTTAATGCCTAAGTCGGGTAAGTGAATTACCTGTGCATCCCCTCCGTGGCGGTTGATGCAGTCGACGAAAAGACGCGCCATTTCGAGGCGGGCACGCCACGTGTCCTGTCCCCAATGCTTGGTAGGTTGTTCGGGAATGTTGTCGCCATAATAAATGACGATAGGAATACGTGTCAACTTCAGAAACTTGTCCATAGATGTGGAATCTGCTTCCAAAGCCTTTTCCGGTCCGCTGTGGGGAATCGGGGAGGTACCTCACCTTTAGGAAAGATAAAGCTGCTTCCCGGTTCGTAAGCAATCACCGCACGGGTATTACTGCTCTTGATGGCAGTGAGCCAACCGGGACCACCGCCCATGGAATGAGTAATCAGGATGCCGCCGCCAATCTTGTCCATCAGGGCAGACAAAGCATCCGACACGACCTCTTTGTCGAACGCACCGGTATTGGGCGTCACTTGGCGCATGAATTGTTCCCATGCTTGTGGGGCAGGAGAGAATTGTACGCCGGGGAAAGGGTCTGGCCATACGCCTACACGGAATATCTCAAACTGAAAAGCCTCATCGGGCACAGCGCGAAGCGTGTCCGATACGGTGCTTTTTCCAGCTTTGCCCCGTCGTGGCTGGTCGGCCAGATAGACGCTAAATCCCCGCCGCAGGAAGATGTTCTGGAAGCCTTCCCGTCCGTCGGGTGTCGTCTCCCATGTTTTGGCTGATTCGCCGTTACCATGCAAGAATACCAATGGCAAAGAATGTGTCTTTTCGGGTATTTGATAAAATACGTAAGCATGGTCGCCGTGCAAAGTCTGTCCGGCTGGATTTGTCGAATTATTTTCATCGTAGCTGCCCGGAACTGTAATTACCGAACCGCCAACCAGAAAGCTGCCCTGTTCGCAGATGCGCAACATGTTGTCATCGTCCGTTCTCCCACAGGCGGAGAGCAGGAAACTGCACACTACGAGGGATGTAATGATACTTTTCATATACGTTGTCTTTTATTTGTTTTGATAAGACAAAGTTACGTTGGATGCAACTGTTCGTCCATACACGGATTACAGAACGTATCACCCATTTTACAGCATATTAATACTTCGGTAAATTTCTCAAACGGGGATTTGTTCGGAAACCGTAATCGAGGTATTTTTGACGGTTATGCAGGTATCCGAATTGATGGACTTTGCGATTACTTTTGCAGAAAATTTGTAATGTAAAATTATGAGGCATACAGTAATAACGATGATTGCAAGTTTGTTAGCTATGAGTACAACAGCCATTGCCCAACAAAATCCTATGCCGGGAAAAGACGGAAATAAATATGTGTCGTAGCATCACCGGACATCAATACGGAGGTTTTCAGTGCGGCTGTGGATTATTCTTGTATCGTTCTGTTTTATGAAACCTTTTCGCCCGGTTACAGCCATACACGGTTGGGACAGATTGATAACCCCGAAGGGCTTGCCGCAGCTTTAGGGGATGGATACGTGAGTGTGAGATTTGCAATAACAAAGAGTACGGACCGCAACATTTAGTGAAATGGATGCCTATCCCATGAAAGGAAACAGGCATCCATTATTGTGTTGTTTTACAGCTTCCAGCCAGAGATGCTTTCTTGTATTTCCCATAAATGAGAATAAAGTCCTTTTTTTCGGACAAGTTCATCGTGTGTGCCTTGCTCCTTTATCATTCCGTTATCCAAAACGATGATTTGGTCTGCATCCTTAATGGTTTTGAGCCGGTGGGCGATGACGATGACGGTGCGTCCTTTGATGAGCGTGTCAATAGCCTTTTGTACTTCCATTTCATTTTCGGGGTCAAGCGAAGCAGTCGCTTCATCCAGCAGGATGATTTGTGCATCTTTCAGGATGGCACGGGCTATGGATATGCGCTGTTTTTCTCCACCCGACAAGGTGCAGCCTCCTTCGCCCACCATCGTTTCGTAACCCTGAGGCAAGCGCATGATGAAGTCATGGCAACAGGCTTTTTTAGCTGCGGCTATAATATCCTCTTCCGTAGCATCTGTTTTTCCGAAGCGGATGTTGTTGCGTATGGTGTCCTGAAACAGATACACGTCTTGAAATACCATGGAAATATGTCTCATCAGACTTTCGGGATTTATTTCGTTCATTGGAACTCCATTAAAAAGGATGCGCCCTTTCTGCGGGTCATAGAAACGGGCACAAAGTTTCATTACTGTACTTTTCCCGCTTCCCGAAGGGCCGACGATAGCTGTCAATGAATTCTTTGGAAGCGTAATATTTATATCGTGCAACACTTCTTTGTCTTGATAAGCGAACGATACGTGTTCAAAACGGATGTTGCCTGCCATCGGAGATTGTTGCTCTCCTTTCATTTCTGTCTCATTCATTAGTGAAAGGATGCGTCCTCCGGCAATGGAAAAGTAGCGGAACTCCGCAAAATTAGTTAGGGCAGAAGTCAGCGGATCAAACACACGCGAGCCGACCACAAGAAACAGTACGAAAACAAGCAGCGATAGCTTTCCTCCCAACAGGAGATAAGTTCCGCACAGTACCATCATCGTCAGTCCGGCGCGTACCAATGTAATGCTCAACAAGACAAACGGGCCTAACAAGGCTTCCTGACGGATGCAGGCACGGCGAAGCTGGGCAAACGCATCGCGCAACCGGACAAAGCGGTCGCCTAATAAATTGTAGGCTTTCATCACCCGGATGCCTTGCAGGTATTCTTCCAATCGGTTTCCTGCATTTATTTTTGCTTGAATTTGCCTGCCGCTCAGTTTCCTCTGTGCCTTTGTGCTTGCCCACAAGACGAGTAAGGCAAGCGGCAAAGCTGCAAACATGCTGACCGCCATTCTCCAGTCAATCCAGACCAGCGAGGCAAAAGCCAGTACGGGCATGACCACAGCGCCCATCAGTTGGGGTAGGTGGTGCGAAATTCCGGTTTCTGCCATCATAAAGTCCGTAATAAGCATGGAAGATAAATCTCCGGGGTCGCGTTTTGACAGAAATCCCAGTGAAAGTTTCCGCAGATGCTCTGCAAGCGACAAGCGTCCTGAAGCACTCATTTCGTATGCTCCCCTGAAATTGGCGCGGTAAGATGCCCGTTCCGCCAAAGCCATTACCAACATATAAACAACCATAATGCCGAATATCCACCACAGGCGGGGCGTGTCAAGCGGTTGTCCGCTTCCGTCAAAAGCATTGAATATGATGCGTATCGCCTCAATGGAGAGACAGAACGGTACGATATTGACTAAGTTGGCAAGCATGGTGTAGCCCACAGGTTTGTAAAGCCGTTCGGTATGTCCTATTGTAATGTTTTTAATTGCGTTCATATCTTGTTCTCCTTTTCAATTTTTGTTCAACGTCCAGTGGTAAGCGCTTGTATAGGCATCCCACATCTTCTTATATGTGCCATCTGTCACGGACAAAACTTCATGCTTCCCGTTTTGTGCAATCCTTCCTTCTTTCATGACAACAATCTTACCTGCGGAAACAACAGAAGAAAGGCGGTGCGCTATCACAATAACCGTCTTTCCCTTCATCAGCGATTGCAAAGCTATCTGCATCTTATACTCGTTTTCCGGATCTGCAAATGCCGTTGCTTCGTCCAGTACCAGTATCGGCGCATTCTTCAATATGGCGCGTGCCACACATATCCGTTGGGCTTCTCCTCCCGACAGGAACACGCCTTTGTCACCGATTCTTGTTTCGTAGCCCTGCGGCAAACGCTCTATGAAGTCGTGACATTGAGCGGCTTTAGCGGCGTCTACCACCTTTTCTTTTGTTGCATCAGGAGAGCCTACGGCGATATTCTCATACAGCGTATCGTAAAACAGAAACGTATCTTGAAAGACGAACGACACCAGCTCCATCAGTTTTTCCATAGCTATTTGACGGATATTTACACCTCCTATAAGTATTTCTCCTTGCTCCACATCCCAAAAGCGTGGGATTAGGTTGGCTACCGTAGACTTGCCACTTCCCGACGGACCGACAAGGGCCGTTATTTCTCCTTGCGGTGCCACGAAACTGACATCACGCAAAGCCTCTGTCCGTGTCCCCTGTTCCGTGTTCTCGTAAGCGAATGATACATGGCGGAACTCCACATCGTAGGTTGAAGGTGTCTGTGGGTGTTCCGGTTCCGGTATAGGCTGTTTTTCCAAGATGTGGTCAATACGGCTTACACCTTCATTGATGTCGCGCGTGTTACCTCCCAAGAATGTCAATTTATAAACGGGAGAAGCCATACCCGGTCCCATGATGATAAAAAACAGCCATACCACTGCCAACGACAATGATTGAGGGCTGGCTTGCATCAACAAGATGCCCATGGGGAGAATGAACGTCACCATCGAATTCAGCAGGACCGTAAATGCGACCATCCCGTTCTGGTAGGTGTCGCAACACTTCAAGGCAAAGGTCTTGTACGCCTGAATCTCGGCATTGAACTGACGGAACGAACGGACACTCTGCCCGAAAATCTTGACAACGGGCATTCCCCGTACATACTGCACGGCGGATGCGCTCATCTTTTCCTGTGCATCGTAGTAGATGCCCATGAACTCTTTTGCCTTTTTCCCCATGAAATTAGAGAATTGCAGAAATAAGCTAAGTGCCACGACTGCCAAACAGACCACCGTCAGCCACACATCCAAAGAGAAAAAGATGACCAGCATTACCACTACCGTTGCCATTACATTGACCAAATCCGGAATGGTATGGGCGATGAAACCCTCTATTTTCTCAATGTTTTGGTCCATTGTTTTCTTGATGGCTCCCGTAGAGGTATTGTTCAAATATCCCAAAGGCAGTTTGCCGATGTGTTCGGACAGTCGGACACGCAGGCCATACAGGATGCGGAACGCTGCAACATGGGAAGACATTAGGGCGGCATATAGCAACACCAGTCCGCCGATAAGCCCTCCGAACGCTATCCATCCCCAGCTTATCATATCTGTACCATTTACCGAAACCGGACTGCCTCCATGTGTCAGCAATTCCTTCAGAACTTCATAAACAGCCCAATAGGGCACAAGCATACAAACTGCGCTGCCTGCCGACAAGATTCCTGCCAGTATTAGCAACCCTTTCTTTTGTCCCGCAATCTCAAACAATCGCGCCAGACCTTCTTCCTTCTTTGTTTTATCCATCGTAAAATGTTATTGTGAGATTATTTTATATCCGAGTAATGAACTGAACTGATAACACAACTTTGTCATCCGTCCCAATATCTGTCCGAAGAAGAACCCCCAGCGTGAACGGAAAAACTTCATGTAGTTGGCTTGTTCGATGAGTTGCAAGGTGGGTTCCCATCGTTCCACCAGATGTCCGTCGCTCAATCCCGAACGGATTTGTGCTTCATGGTTACGGAGCGAATCGGGCTTCACACCGTGCCGGCTCATCATCGTGCCACACACATCAAACCACAATTCACCTCCTCCGAAACGGCTTGCCACGTGGTGCAGGAAAGCTTTTACTTGCTTTTCGTAAAAATACATCAGTACGCCCTCCACAACAAATATAAATTCCGCATCGGGGTGTTTCTGTCGAAGGTCATCCATCCAATCGGTTTCTAGCAATGAAGCTGCGATATAGACATTGCCCGGCTGTTCGGGTATCAACTCCCGACGCAGCGCAATGACTTCCGGCAAGTCCAAGTCGTAAAAGACCGCTTTCCTGTTGCCGATGCGCTGGAAACGGGTATCCAATCCGCAGCCCACATTTACGACTACCGGACGGGGATGCGTGTCGATGAACTGCTTTACGGCACGGTCGAAATACCAACCGCGTACCACGCAGCCTACTTCACTCAATTTCGCCCCATCGAATTGGGAGTAATCGTATTCCAAATTGTCGGCCAACTGTTCTGCTGCCTTGTCATTCAGAATGGGATTGACACGGCGGCTTTCTTTTGCTCTCATGTATAGCGGAATAAATAACGTTTCCGCCACAATGCTCTTAAACTCATGTTTTTGTTTCATATTTTTAGGTGTTTAATAGTGAACGATATTCAGAATTGTTCATAAAAAAAGGAGGAAACCTCCGTGAAGATTTCCTCCTTGCCAGCCCTTTTGTTGCGGCTGCTCGTCTGTATGTGTGTTGTCTGCTTTTCATATTTTAATGATTGCCCTCCATCCTTGAATTTCAAACAAGATGTAATCGTGTAAGATCGCTTCCATTTCCTGTTTGGGTACTGAATGCATCAGCAGTTCCTCAAACAAAGTAAACATCCATACCGTATGCAGGTGAATGATAAAATCGGATACAGACGTGTTTATGTCAGGATGTTTTTTCTGCATGGCCGCAAACCACGCCTTAACCACCTCAGTAGAACGGTCGGTGTAGTTTTCCCGGAAACGTTCCAACGATGAACCTTGTGCGCGGAATAACAGAATCTCCATCAACCCGCGATGCTTGGTAATAAGTGCGACATATTCATCAATGCATGACTTCAGATACTTTTCCGACCGCATCATCATAATATCCTCTCCCCGTATGCCATGATGTTCCTGAAGCATGGCTTCCAAAGCGCATAAAACCGGACGGACTACTTCATGGAAAAGTTCGTCTTTATTCGTAAAATAGTTGTAAATATTCCCGACTCCGATACCTGCCGATTCGGCAATTTCGCGCATGGAAGTCTTGGAATACCCCTTCCGCTCAAATTGCTGTCTGGCAACCGTTAATACACGGCTGCGTATGTCTTCTTTCAGTACTTGCATCTATAATGAACTATGTTTCTATTTTTTTACAAAGGTATAGGGGTTGAAATTCTCAAGCAATACCTATTTTTAGGGATTTAGAGCCTGTTTAAATTTTGCTCTGCCTGCGGTTTGAGAATTGTTTTCGAGAATGTTCTTCGGCTTTTAGATCAGAAACAAACTCAAAAAGGGGCGGATAAAAATACTTAATCGGAAAATTTAAGCAGGCTCTTAGATGTAAGGCAATATTTCTGACAGAATACCGGTCAAATACGCTACCGTTAGTGTTACCCAACTCATGCGGATGCGTTGACCATTTCTATTCGGAAGGTTGGTTGGTTTAACCGCTTGCGTTTTTCAGATTTTCGGATAAGTCGTAAACGGTTGGAAATGAGTTCAGATTGGCAGGCTGTCTATGATATTTTCCATAGCGGTCTTCAGGGGGATACGCATCCGTCGGTTATCATTATTACAAGTTCTTCGGTGTTGCTCAGTTGCCATTCGATTTTAAGTGTTATATTTGTGACGGATTCCTGACTGAGCGGGGTAATAAAGGGTGCAACTCTTGGGGGTGCAGAGTCCACGTGAAGGCTGCTTTCGTCAGCGCGCAGCAGGATGAACCCCAAGTTGGGGCGTGACACCGGCTATCCAATCCGGACTGGCGGGAAACTACGTGTTGGCTTCCCTTTACGGGCCGGACGGACGCAAGGACACGCTTCAGCGTTTTTTTATCAGCAGTCGTCTTCCATACCTTTGTCATACTTAGATAACCGTTTGTCGACCTTCGGCTGTCAAAGTCTACATTCCAAACGTCTTGAATATCTTTTTCCGCTTACTTGGAAATTTTTGAAGATTTATGAGGAATAGGTGAAAGCTGCACCTACTCCGGTTTCAATGATGTGTCACTTTTAGTTCTTGATGTGACAAGCTTTCAGGTCTGTAATCATGTACTCATTAGTTTGGGAAGAATGGAAGCGTTGGACTTTTACCGGTATGGAATCCTGTCCCTTACCTCCCCATTCCAGTTTTCCAGTATAGACAACCCTGTTTTCCCAATACAAAGTACCTTCGATGAAAAACCTATATGTTCCCACAGGGACACGGTTGCCATTATCATCCGTCCCGTCCCATTAGTAAGTTACCACGCCGTTCCGTGGTGTTGCGCCCGTTATGGCATCTATCTGTGCGGAAGACAGGACTTGAGGTTTTGCCTTGCTTACCCAGACAGGAACGGCATCTTTCCGGTATTCATATCCTCCTTTTGCAGTGAAAGACGTAACATACAAGGTACGTACCAACTTACCCGTTTCGTTTTCTATCCAAATGGCATATTGGCTGGAAGCAATGCCGCCACGTTGGAAGCGGAAAGAAATTTCCAACCGTTCTCCTGTGTGATTTTCTTTCGCATAAGAAGAACTGCAACCCTGTATGCCGATACAGACTAACATCAAAATGGCATTGAATAATCCTGTTCTCATGTCGTATATATATTTATTTATTCGTCTAACTGATAACAGTTCAATCCTATTTCCGGAACATAAACGCGGGTGACGGAGGTTCCGAAATCTTCTACCACAAACTCTCCGGCTCCGTTCAGCGTAGCGGCAAGCAGATGTCCTGCCAAAGCGGAATAATCGCTGCGCCCCACGGTGATATGCAGATGTAGATAGGTCTTTCCGTCCATTTGTGAGATGTTTCCTGTCAGGTTGGCTATCTCCATTTGCTCTTGGAAAGTCTTATCAACATATTGTTTGGTCTGAGGATTGAAAAAGCGAAGGATTAATTCATCTATTGCTCCTATCCCGTAAATGGTTCCCGACTTGATGCCCCGTTCTTCGCAGAAAATGTTCAGGGCTTTGACGATTTCCTCGCGATTTTGGATACTGACAATATATTTGTTGCCTGTTTGCTTATAAGTGTACATATCTTGCGGATTTTGTGCGCTTGCCGGAATGAATAACCATCCGTAAAGCAGCAAAGTGAATATAAGTTTTAATTTCATGAGAGTCCGTATTTAAATAGTTGGGATGAAAGTTAGCGACGTTGGCCTTGATGCCAATAAGGATAAGGTTTCTCTGTCTTACTGACGGCATGATTGATTATTGTTTTGATAAACCTAAGACTCGCATCAGTTCTTGCTTCATGATGCCGGCATTCACCTCCTTTCCTGTCCAATATTTTATAGCTATCATGGCTTGGTAAACAAGCATGTTCATTCCGGGAAGAATATGTTTGCATCCATTGGCTAAAGCATCTTTCAGAAAATGTGTATAAACCGGATTGGGGATGCAATCTGCCACTATCATCTGCGGCAGTAATGTGTCCACGCGGATGTTGAGACGCTGCTCCACGTTAGGATATAAGCCTACGGGAGTCGCATTGATTACGATATCTGCATCAGAAGGAATACTGAATGCCTGATTCCATGGCTGGAATGAAGCCTTTGCCGGTGTGCGGCTGTTCAGTAAATCCGCCAATGATTTTCCCCTTTCACTCACATTCACGATGATGATTTCTCTGGCTCTTGCCAGTGCCATTTCTACGGCTATTGCATGGGCTGCCCCACCTGCGCCGAAGATGACAACCTTTTTATCTGTTATGGATGTTATTTCCGAAATAGCCTTTACAAATCCTTTCCCATCCGTATTTTCACCTGTTGTCCTTCCGTCCGGACCGATTATGACCGTATTCACCGCACCGATAATCTGTGCAGACTCTCCAATCCGGTCTAAATACTTCATGACTTCCACTTTGTTGGGAATGGAGCAGTTGAATCCCCGCCATCCCATCGCCTTGGCACCTTCAATGGCTGCCTGTAGATTTTCGGGTCCTACTTCGCAATTGATATAACGACAATGCAGTTGATGGTGGCGGAATGCAGCTTCCATAATAGCGACAGTAGGGTTTTCTGCCGCAGGTTTTGCAAACGACCCAAGCAATTCCGGCAAAAAGTCAGGCGAAGAAATCTTGTGTTCCTTAATGTTCATAATACCAATCTATTTCATTTGATGCTGCAAAGTTAGCAGCAAAAAAAGAAACAAGATTCCATTATATTTGCAGTATTATTCATTATATTTGCAGTAGGGTAAAAATACGAGTATGCCGATATTAGAACGTAAGATTGTACATGACATGGCGACGGTATGCAGCCATATTTCCTATCCCCGCTTTGTACTTCCTTTACACAAGCATGTGGAGTACGAAATCATGCTATTCACTCAGGGCAGCGGGAAACAGTTTGTCGGTGAAGGCGTATCAGAATATAAAGTCGGAGATATAGCCCTTATCGGAAGTAACGTACCTCATCTTCACCTGTGCCATACTAAACTGAATCCCACCTCTGCAAGTGGCTTGGAAGATGAATGGAGTGCAGGGGAAGCCATACAGTTCAGACCGGACATTTTTCCGGAACAAATGAAAGACATTCCTGATTATCGTTTTATCTATGATTTGTTGCAGAAAAGCCAATATGGAATCCGTTTCTACGATGAAGGACTGTTCGACGCAATGTTGGAGTTGATACAGGCATTCGATTCTTCCGGATATACCTCACGTCTTATCTGCCTGTTGCGTATGTTCGAAAAACTGCATGAAAGCCGGCATTTCAAACTACTCTCCGACACTGCGTATAATCAGACGAACCATATACCAGATATGAAAGAACCTGTTAATAAGGTATATACATATCTTTATAACCATTTTAAGGAAAAAGTTTCTTTGGCGGAAATAGCAGAATTTGTCAAGCAAAACCCTTCGGCGTTGTGCAGGTATTTCAAACAACGCACGGACAAAAGTATTTTCCAATGTCTATCTGAAATACGGATTGAACATGCATGTAAATTGCTGACTTATTCAAAAATGAATATTTCACAAGTAGCCTACGAATCAGGGTACAACAGCGTCACTCATTTTATTGCCCAATTTGAGAAAATCACTAAACGTACACCGTCTGAGTATAGAATGCAGATAAAAATGTGAGAAGATTTGAATGTGTAGAATATTGGTAGATTACATAATGAATGAAAGGACCTTGCAGGTTCGGATACGCTACAGATGGAGAAACGGTTTCGTGGCGTTAAATTTAGCCGGTCCTGTTATCATCGGACTGGTACATCGCGAAAGATACTTGATAGGGCAGAGAACTTACTGTGGTATGCACTGACATACTCGTTTTACTTTTCTTCCGGAATCTGTTTCAGATCCTCTACAAACTGTCTTGTCAATTTGACAGCCGTCTGTTTATCCGGTCTTTCCCTTTATGAGGTCTGCTACTATACCTTCACATACCTTCTTTCTAACTTCTTCAGTCATATTCTTTTATTTTAATTAGACATGACCGGTTCCGTAGAGCCAGTATTTCAATATCTTACTGGCCCAGCTGTTCTTTGTCAATGACCGGTGCAAGGCTTAGAGGAAAAAATACCGGAGCGTAGCGAGGATGATTTTTCCCAGCCAACCAGACCGACAGGGCCGCCTTGCACAGTCAGTGGCGTTAGCATGTCACTGTATGGAATAATATCATGGTGTTATGTCTATATAATATGAATAGTAATCAGATTACTTAGAAAAATAGATTATGTTGTTTGGAATAATAAAAATAAGATGTATATTTGCATTGATAAATTAAAGTAAAATGATTACTAAGAAAAAAATATATCTAAAAAACCTTGCAGAAATCCTATCGGGGGTGTATGAGAAAACAGATCCTGATGGAGAGGTAGTATATTTACAGACTAAAGATTGTACAGATACTGTAATCACAAAATATGCTTCCCGGGTATTATTGACGCCTAAAATGCAGAAGAATTTGTTGCAAGAAGGTGATATTCTTTTTGCTTCTAAGGGAGTGAATTATTTAAGTGTGGTATTTCGTGAGCAAGAAAAAGCGGTAGCTTCTACATCTTTTTTTGTAATTCGATTGAGATCGTCGGTAGCTACGCCTGAATATCTTTGCTGGTTCTTGCGTCAACCTTCTATAAAGGCATATTTTAAAAGCAACCAAGTAGGTAGTGCAACACCGCTTATTCATAAACCTGCTGTGGAAAATTTAGAAATACCAGTTCCTTCGTTAGATGAACAGAAAGTTATTGTAGCCATAGCTCGTCTGTCAAAAAGAGAAATGGAACTACAGCAGGCAATCATTGAAAAGAAACAGAACATTGTACAACAATTATTAATGAATAAAATAAAGTAATTGAATATATGGATATTCAACAGAAAATAGATCAGTCACAAATTAATCGCGTAGTTTGGAAAGCTTGTGACACTTTCCGTGGAGTGATAGATCCTAGTCAATATAAAGATTATATTCTAACTATGCTTTTTTTGAAATATGTCAGTGATGTCTACAAAGCCAAATATTCTGAATATTTGAACAGATATGAAGGAGACAAGGAGCGAGCAACTCGCTCCATGCGACACGAGCGATTTGTTATTCCTGAGACAAGTTCATTTGATTATTTATATCAACACCGTACGACGGACAATATCGGAGAATTGATTGACATGGCATTGGCCGACATCGAAGATGCCAATCGGGAGAAAATGAGCAGTGAAGACGGCAGCAGTATTTTCCGTAATATCAGTTTCAATTCGGCTAACTTAGGTGAGCCGAAAGAAAAGAATGCTCGACTGAAGAATCTACTGGTTGATTTCAGTGAACTGGAATTGGATGAATCTCATTTGGAAAATAATGATATCATTGGAGATGCTTATATGTATTTGGTCTCTACATTTGCCAGTGAGTCAGGGAAGAAAGCGGGAGAGTTCTTTACTCCGGCAGAAGTTTCAACTTTGTTGGCTAAACTGACAAAGAGCAAACCAGGGGCTCGTATCTGTGATCCTACTTGTGGTTCCGGTTCTCTATTGATTAAGGCCGGCAAAGAGGTGGGCAACAATAATTTCTCACTTTACGGCCAGGAAGTGAATGGCAGTACTTGGGCGCTGGCAATGATGAACATGTTCCTCCACGGCTTTGACAATGCAGTGATTCGCTGGGGAGATACGTTGCGTAATCCGAAACTGAAGGAGGATGACAAGCTAATGAAATTCGACACCGTAATTGCCAATCCGCCTTTTTCATTAGACAAATGGGGGGCTGAAGAAGCAACTCACGATCCCTATAATCGTTTTTGGAGAGGCATTCCCCCAAAGAGCAAAGGCGACTGGGCTTTTATTTCCCACATGATAGAAGCAGCTCAGGAGGGCAGGGGTAAGGTCGGTGTAGTAATTCCGCATGGCGTACTGTTCCGTGGAGCAAGCGAAGGCAAAATCCGCAAGCAGGTGATTGATGAGAATTTGTTGGAAGCGGTTATCGGTTTGCCTGCCAATTTGTTTTTCGGAACAGGTATTCCGGCAGCTATTGCCATTTTCAACAAAGGGAAAAAAACAGACAACGTATTGTTTATAGATGCCAGCAGAGAATATGAAAATGGAAAGAACCAGAACAAACTGCGTCCGGAAGATATCAATCATATTGTTTCTGTCTACCAAAAATTTACCTCTGGGCAGCTTGAATCCGGTGTAGCAGAAGAGAAATATGCTTTTGTGGCCACTCCTGCCGATATACGGGAAAATGACTATAACCTGAACATCCCCCGTTATGTGGATACCTTTGAGGAAGAAGCCGAAATAGATATTCCGGCCGTACAGAAAGAGATTGATACACTTGAAGCGGAATTAGCTGAGGTACAGGCTAAGATGAGAGATTATCTAAAAGAATTGGGATATTAAGATTAAGAAAATATGGCTAACATTGATCAACTATATAATGAATGGCTGGCCTTACAGCCGTTAAAGCCGGAAGATAAGAACAGACTAGATCGCAAATTCATGTTGGAGTTCAATTACAACTCCAATCATATAGAAGGGAACACTTTGACCTATGGGCAGACAGAACTGCTCCTACTCTTCGGGAAGGTTGTAGACGAAGCCAACATGAAAGATCTGGAAGAGATGAAAGCCCATAATGTCTGTCTGAAAATGATACAGGAAGAGGCTGACGATAAAAGCCATCCTTTAACGGAGACGTTTATTCGTCAACTGCATCATACCTTGCTTCGTGAAGATTATACTATGTACCGTCAGTTACCGGATGGAACCACCACTTCCTATGTCATTCATGCAGGCGTGTACAAAACCCGCCCCAATTCGGTGATAACGGTGACTGGCGAACGCTTTGAATATGCTTCACCCGAAGAAACGCCGGCTCTTATGAATGACCTCGTAAATTGGTATAACGAGGCTGAACAGAACAATAATATGTCTCCGATTGAACTTGCGTCGGTGTTTCACTACCGTTACATTCGTATCCATCCTTTTGAGGATGGCAATGGGCGCATTTCACGTCTACTTGTGAACTACATTCTCACACGTCATGGCTATCCCATGCTTGTTGTTAAGAGTAAGGACAAATCAAATTATCTTACGGCGTTAAACCGATGCGATGTTGTCGTAGGGTCAACTCCATCTGTTGGTGCTCATGCCGAGGTAAAGCAACTTGAACCGTTTATTGGGTATATGTCAAAATGTTTGGAACGTGCGTTGATTATAAGTATAAAAGCTGCACATGGTGAAAGTATAGATGAAGCTGACGACTGGAGGAAGAGTCTAAAACTGAAATATCGTGATAAGTTGAACAAACCGGCACTTACAGATGAGTTCTTAGATAATGTCCTCAACAAGGTATATCAGCCTTTACTTAATCGCATCGACTCTGAACTTTCAGAGTTTTATTCAATATTCTCGTCTTTTATATGGGAACCAGGTGTTGCGGAATTTGTATTTGACACAAGCAACAATACTTACACGTCAAGAATGACAGTAACTAAACCTACTGCGGTTACTACGGCTACAAGAATAATTGTAGTCAGACTGATTATACAACAGTTCGTTTACAAGATTGATATTTCCTTGACAAATGGTTATTATTACGATAGTCTATATAAGAAAGAATTTTCTTATCTTGAATCTTTATCAAAACAAGATGAAGCAGATATTATAAACGTAATAGGTCGTTTCTTAACGACTTTCATAGAAAGCAACAATCCTGTCTGATTTAACTATTACACAAAAAATGAATGACAAGTTAGATAATTACAGTAAATTAGTTGACCTTATTGGTGACATTATTAAAGCGACAAGCGATCCAAATGACCAAAAAGATCTTGACAAGGCATTAGACATAGCACATACCGTTGGTAATACGCTAAAAGTCATTGTTAATAAAAATGATGATACGGTTTCACAACATGAAAACGAACAATAATATACCACAAGGATATAAGAATTCACCACTTGGGATTATTCCCCAAGAATGGGAGGTAAAGAAATTAGGAGACGTGGCTGAAAGTTTTAGTGGCGGAACACCTAAAGCAGGTAATAATGAATATTATGGTGGCAATATACCTTTTATCCGTTCTGGTGAGATACATCAAAAAAATACAGCATTATTCCTTTCTGAGTTGGGATTAGCTGAGTCATCTGCTAAAATAGTAGAAAAAGGTGATTTATTGATAGCCTTGTATGGTGCAAATAGCGGAGATTCTGCAATATCTCAAATAAATGGAGCTATCAATCAAGCTATCTTATGTATTCGTCCTTATAATTTGCTTACATCTTTTTTATGTTCGTTTTTAGAATTGAAAAAGAATATGTATGTTGCTAAATATTTGCAAGGAGGACAAGGTAACTTATCTGGAGATATTGTCAATAATTATATTATTCCCATCCCTCCACTTCCAGAGCAACAAAAGATAGCGGAAGTTTTAGGTACATGGGACAAAGCCATTGAAAAGCAAACGCAGCTCATTGAGAAACTTGAATTGCGCAAAAAAGGATTGATGCAACAATTGCTCACAGGGAAGAAACGTTTACCGGGGTTCAGTGAAGAATGGAAGGATGTAAAATTGGGTACATTGTTTATTGAAAGGAATGAAATCAATAGAGCTAATTTACCTTTATTGTCTATAACTGCTGATCGTGGAGTAATCTTTCAATCAGAGTCTGATAAACGCGATATATCCAATGATGATAAGTCAAAATATAAACGTATTTGTCCGAATGATATTGGCTACAATACGATGCGAATGTGGCAGGGACGATGTGCGTTGTCTTCACTGGAAGGTATCGTGAGTCCGGCATATTCTATCATAACGCCCAATAAGGATGTAAATCCTCATTACATGGAGATGCTTTTTAAGCAACCTTTTACTATGTATTGTTTTTGGACACATTCACAAGGCTTGGTTAGTGATACATTAAATTGTAAGTTCCATGATTTTAGTCAAATCAAAGTAACGATACCAAGTCTTAAAGAACAAAATGCTATTTCTTATTTGTTTATGGAAATAAATCATGAAATAGATGTTTGTACGCGGCAATTAAATTTATTGTATCAAGAAAAGAAAGGCTTGATGCAAGTATTATTAACTGGTAAAAAACGAGTAACACAATAATTATGACAAAGAAAAGACCTACTGTAGCGCTTATATACGATTTTGATGGGACACTATCTCCCGGAAACATGCAGGAATTTGGCTTTATACAAGCTATAGGAAAAGATAAGTCTGAATTTTGGGCAAAGAATAAACAACTGTCTGAAGAAAATGATGCCAATGGCATCCTAACTTATATGTATCTGATGATACAGGCTGCAAAGAGTAATGGTATCTCTTTACGTAGGGAGTCATTCAAAAAATTTGGAGAGAACGTAGAATTATTTGATGGAGTGAAGGAATGGTTTGCATTAGTCAACGGCTATGGAAGAAGCATAGGCTTAGATGTTAAGCATTATATCAATTCTTCAGGGCTGAAAGAGATGATTGAGGGAACGCCTATTGCAAAAGAGTTTGAGAATATTTATGCCTGTTCTTTTCTTTACGATGTGGACGGTATTGCTTATTGGCCGGCTGTCGCCATAGATTATACGGCAAAGACCCAATTTTTATTTAAAATCAATAAGGGGATTAAAGAAGTAAGTGATAATAAAAAAATCAATCAATACATACCGGAAAAAGAACGTCCTATTCCATTTGAACGTATGATTTATTTTGGAGACGGAGATACGGACATTCCTTGTATGAAGATGATCAAGGAACATGGAGGACATTCCATTGCAGTCTATGCCAACGGCAATAGTGCCAAAAAAGCAACTGCGCTTCAACTTATAAAAGACAACCGTGTTAATTTTGTATGTCCTGCTGACTATCGTGTAGGAAAGGAGATCAATATGGTGGTTAAAAGAATCTTAGACAAGATCAAGGCAGATTATGAATTTCAGCGTCTTTTAGATTTTCACCATAACAAAATAAAGAAATGATAATTAATTCGTAATATCTACACAGAATCGTATGCAAGGAATATCATTTAAAGAAGACCATATCAGCCAGATACCCGCTTTGCAGTTATTGCAAAAATTAGGATATATATATTTGAATCCAGATGAAGCATTGGCCATGCGTGGCGGGAAGACATCGAATGTACTGTTGGAAGATGTACTTCGCAGCCAGTTGCGTCGCATCAATTCCATTCGGGTGAACCGCAACAAAGAGGAACTGTTTTCAGAACAAAATATTGAAAACGGTGTATTGGCTATGCGCAATATCCCGATGGAAGGTGGGTACTTGAGCGGAAATGAAGCCGTTTACAATCTATTGACACTGGGTAAGGCGTTTGAACAGAGTATCGATGGGGACAAGAAAAGCTATACCATGCGTTTTATTGACTGGGAGCATCCGGAAAGAAATGTGTTTCATGTGACGGAAGAGTTTGCAGTAACTCGCACCGGAATGGCCGATACGTACCGTCCAGATATAGTTTTATTTGTCAACGGTATTCCGCTGGTAGTGATAGAATGTAAGCGTCCTGATATTAAAGGAGCACTCGACCAGGCTATTTCCCAACATCTGCGTAATCAAAAAGATGATGGTATTCGCGGCCTTTACTTGTATAGTGCTTTGCTGCTCAGCATAGGAAACAGTTATGGGGCGTATGCCACTACCGGAACACCGGCCAAATTCTGGACTAAATGGAAGGAGATGTTTATCTCGGAACAAGAAGAAGCGGAATATATACAACAGTTGGACTGTTTGGTAAATACACCGTTGGATGAAAAACAGAAAGCGCATTTGTTCAGTGAACGTTTCCGTTATTTGCAGGCGCATTTTGATGCCGTGGAACAGGAAAAGGTGCTACCAACAGAACAGGATCGCTATCTGTTCGGACTTTGTCATCCGGAAAGACTGCTTGACCTGATTCATAATTTTACAATTTACGACGGAGGAATCAAGAAACTGGCTCGCTATCAGCAATATTTTACAGTCAAAGAAATTACAGAAAGGGTAAAAACGTTGGAAAACGGCAAACGTCGTGGAGGTGTGGTATGGCATACGCAAGGCAGTGGAAAATCACTTACGATGGTTTTGCTGGCGCAAGCTATTGCACAAGCTAAAGAAATACTGAATCCAAGAATTGTGATGGTGACTGACCGTACGGATTTAGACAGTCAGATTACCAATACATTCAAGAAATGTGGGCGGGAAGTGATGAATGCCACCACCGGAACTCATTTGGTGGAGTTATTGGAGAGTAAAACGGATGCCATTATTACTACTGTCATTAATAAGTTTGAGACAGCAGTGAAGCGAATGAAACACCCGTTGCCGGATCCGAATATCTTTATTCTGATCGATGAGGCTCATCGTAGCCAATACAAGGAAATGGCTATCAAGATGGATCGGGTATTGCCTAATGCTTGTAAGATAGCTTTCACCGGTACGCCGCTGATGAAAAAGGAAAAGAATACAGCCAACACGTTTGGTGGTATCATCCGTCCGGTATATACCGTGCGTCAGGCGGTGGAAGACGGTGCGGTGGTTCCCTTGCTCTATGAAGGGCGTATTGTGCCTCAACATGTACACGAAGGGCCCATAGACGATTTCTTTACCAAAGTTTGTGAAGGACTGAATGAATATCAGACGGCCGATTTAAAGAAAAAATATTCGCGCACCGATTTTGTGAATCAGACAGACCAGCGGGTGTATTCCATTGCCTGGAATATCTCTGAACATTTCCGTGATAACTGGCAGGGAACGAAATTCAAGGCTATGCTGGTTACACCGAGGAAAGCCATTGCTGTATTGTACAAAAAATATTTGGATGAGATTGGCTTGGTATCTTCAGAGGTGCTTATTACAGCTCCTGACATGCGAGAAGGTGAAGAATCGTCATACGGTGATACGTCGGAAGAAGTAAAGGCGTATTGGAAAAAGATGATGGATGAACACGGAACCCCTAAGAAATATCAGGAAAACCTGATTTCCCGTTTCAAGAATCAGGAACAGCCTGAAATCATGATTGTTGTGGACAAATTGCTGACCGGATTTGATGAGCCGAAGGTGGTAGTGATGTATTTGGACCGTAAACTGAACGGACATACATTGTTACAAGCCGTGGCGCGTGTCAACCGGGTTTGTGATGGCAAAGAGTTTGGTTACATCATTGATTATTATGGAGTCTTAAAAGAATTGGACGAAGCGTTGGATTTGTATTCTAATTATGACGAAGAAGAACAGGCGGTTTTCCGTGAGACTCTGGAATCAGTTGATACTGAAATAGCAAAATTGCCACAGAAATATTCAAATTTATGGGATTTGTTCAAGTCAATTTCCAATAAACGGGACTTGGAGGCATATGCACAGTCATTACGTGAGGAAGACAGACGACAGGAGTTTTATGAGAGACTGACAGCTTATGCATCTTGCCTGAAAATAGCTCTTTCTACACGTAGTTTCCATGCACAAACTCCAGAAGAAGAAATCAAGCGATATAAAGATGACTTGAATATGTTCGTCAAGTTGAGATCGGCAGTTCAATTACGCTATTCAGATACAATAGATTATAAGCAATATGAAGGGCAGATACAAAAATTGATTAATCGCCATGTAGAAAGTGGAGCAGTAAAACCAATCACAGAATTGGTAAATATCTTTGATACGGAAGCCTTCGAACAGGAAGTAGAAAAGATTGTAGGAACAGCGGCAAAGGCAGATACGATTGCTTCCAGAACCAGTAAATTTATTACAGAAAATATGGATACAGATCCGGCGTTTTATAAGAAATTCTCTCAGTTACTGAAAGAAACTATTGCCGCTTATGAACAAGGCCGAATCGATGAGTTGGAGTATTTAAAACGGGTCCTGAAATGCAAAGACGATATATTGTCTCATACGGATAATGAATTGCCGGAAGAGTTGCAGCAAAATAATGCAGCAAAAGCTTATTACGGATTAGCATTGGAAACCTATCAACGTATATTTGGTGACGCACAGGTTGACTTAAAGAAATTGGCGTTAGAAACTGCTATGACTTTTGATGGAATTATAAACCGTACATTGATTGTGGACGGGAGGGTTTTGGTCGACTGGCAACAGAAATCGGATATTATTGGTCGTATGAAAATAGAACTGGAAGATTATCTGATAGATGATGTGAAACGGAAGTATGGACTTGACTTTTCTTTTAATGATATGGATACGATTATTGATGGCTGTGTAGATGTGGCAAAGTTATGGATCAAATAAAAGACTGCATAGAATATGGCTCTGTTGTTATGGAGTATGCAGTAGAATACAGAGCCAGAAAGACTTTGGGTATCTGTGTGTATCCGGATGGTAGTGTGGAAGTAAAGGCTCCAATGGAAGCACCACTGGAGCAAATCAGAAAACACGTTCATCGTCGTGCTCCATGGATTTATAAACAGCAACGCTATTTTTCTTCTTTCGGTATACATACACCAGAACGAAAATATGTCAGTGGAGAATCTCATTTATATTTAGGCAGACAATATATGCTGCGTGTGGTTGACAGTGAACGTAATGAAGTACATTACAAAGGAAATATACTCGAAGTAGAGTGTAGGCATCGTAAGGATGTACGCCCTTTACTTATGGCTTGGTATAGAAAACGTGCTGAAATAAAGTTCAAAGAATATGCGGACCCATTGATAGCACGTTTCGGTCGTCATCAGGTTCACCCGACTGGTATTAAGCTGAAAGATATGGAGACTCGTTGGGGAAGTTGTACCGCTTCCGGACAAATTATGCTGAATCCGAGGTTAATAGGTGCTCCACGAATTTGCATTGAGTATGTGATTATTCATGAACTTTGCCATCTTGTTTATCGTAATCATACTAAAGCCTTTTATGAGTTGTTGACTCAGGAAATGCCGGATTGGAAAAAATGGAAAATGAAATTGGAGAAGTTGATGATTTAGGATTTTGACATTTAAAAAGATTTGAGTATTTAACGTGAGTTCGATATAACTCATTTTGATACACCCTCATGCCTTTTATGACAATTTCGACAAATCTGTGTCTTTTTGCCAGAATTATTATCACCTTCAATTACTTTTTGGGCAAATGTCATATGTTCGCTGTGGAGAAACATAACCTACTGATTTGAGACGCACCGATTCTCCACCTATATTGAACATCCACAATACCATTCATTTACGCAGAAAAATTCAAAGAAAAACATTGGAATATGAAATCTATCAATTAAATTTGCAACTACATACTCACCCCGCTTCCCATAAGAACAGCGCGCTCTGGGTGAGTCTTTTATTTGTAATTCAAATATAAAAGAATGACTAGTCCTAAATAGGGGTATTCAGTAAATATCCCTAAAAAACATAATGGCATATGAAGATGGTAGACTATACCCCCTCCATATGTCATTTTCATTGTAGTTTTTCGTTGTTTTCTCACATAATTCTATCCGTCAAGACATGACACTCCTGAAGAAGCCGGATGACCTCTTCTGATTCAGTCAGTAAAATCATGTCATGCTGCTTTAACCGTCCTGTTCCTGATCTTGTCAATCATCCGTACGGCATTAGCCGTATGTATTCCGAAAAAGATCCACAGGATTTCCGTCTTCCTGTTCCGTGCCTTTATCCTTGAGAGCGAGTAATGCTGCTTCTGTGTGCCGAAGCTGCCTTCAAGCCGGGTGGCCCTCTCCCTTGAGAGTTCACTTCTGAGAACCTTCCTCAAGGATTCATCCTTTGCCGTTCTTCCTTTGCGTACGAAGGACGTGGAGATTCCATATTTCGTGCAGAACTTCCTGTTGGCGTTATTGGCATATATGGAATCGGCAGCCACACATCTTACCCTCACGTTCATGAGTTTCTGCTGCATACGGATACAGTCTTTCAAACGTATACCCTCATTGAAAGCCTTGAACGAGAGGTGTTCGATGAACGATATGCCGTCTACCTGTATATTGTTCACTTTTGCACCGAACTCGACGGATTTGGTTTCCTTGCCTCTGACGATGGGACGTACATAATGACGGTCAATGCTTACAATGCGGTCACTGACCTTCCGCCCTTCAAACATTTCCTTCTCCTGTACAAGAACCTTTCTGATAACGGACAGCCGCTTCCGGTAATCCGGTGTATATCGGAGTGCGGCTCCGTACTCTCTATGGATTCCATCCCTCTGTATGAGGAGCTTTTCAAGGAGTCTGATCATACGGCGCTTGAGCATTCTTGTCCTTGATGCCTTTCTTCTTCTTTTCTTGCTGTAGGACAGATAAGACGCTGCCACATCCGCATATTTGTTGCGCGGACGCCTTATGCCGAGTTCCCCGCAATGCTTACAGATATGCCTGTAGAGCCATTCGAGACTTTCCCAGAGGAGTTTCATATCTGTCGGGAAACGCATATGGCTCTCGTAGCATGTGGCGTCTGTCATGCACACGTGAAGGTTCTCAAGATATGGTTTCCAGTGTGTGGCAAGTATCTCCTGAAGGGGGGCAATATCAAGACGGGATGCGATCTCATTACGGATAGCGCTGACTATCTTGTAGTTGGTCACAGGCATGGATGGGTCTATCATAATTCCGCAGAACATCTGGTAGTGTATGTTCCCGTTCAGATGTTCCACCAGTTGCCTGTCAGAAAATCCGGTATAGGCTTTCAGGACCATGAGGGCAATCTTTGACGAAGGGCTGAAAATGTTCCTACGTCCCAGACGCTGCCCGGACAGGCCGATTTCTTTCGCCATATCCTCGAATGGGAACACGGAATGAAGCCTGCCGAGTTCACTTTCATTAAAACTCTTGCGGTATTTTTCCAGAATATCAAATTCTGTAAACCCCAAAGTAGGGTGAATTTCCGAAATATTTTGTATCTTAGTCATATCTTAGTTAATGTATTACCCCCGTTTTAGCCGTCAAACCTTATTTTCGGGGGAATACCTAAAGATATAAAAAAGCCAACTAATTCGCAACACTTTGTGTATGAATTAGTTGGCTAATTTTATACTATTTACTGAATCTCCCTAAATAACTGCTGCAAGTTTTAGACAAAATACAGTTCAGCAAGACTATCCTTACTGAACTGTATTTTTATAACTTTCAATTCTTATCCATCTCTACGGATCACAACATATGTAACCCTCTTGATCATAAGCTTTTCGTTCATGATGAATTAAATCTATCAACTGTTGTAATTCACACGCATCCGACTTAATATCTTTGAAACGGTAATACTGTTCATCATATCTTTTTCGAGAACCAGACTTCAGGCGAGATTCAATATCAGCTGGGATTAAATAGGAAGAACGCTCTTTACCTAAATATTGCTGGAACTCAAATAGAAATATATTTATTCCCGCTAAATCAAAATCTCCGAAGTGAAGATAATGATTCGGGATAGTGCACAGCCATCTTCTAAGGTCGGTCGACTGAGGATACCGGGATACAAACAGCACTTTGTCTGAAAGTCCATGAGTATGAAGATACTCCTCAAAGAATCTGCGTTGCCTGCGGATCATCCTGAAATTCTCCATATTCTCGACACCAATTACTACGACATCTTCGGGAATTGTAAATTTCTTCCAATCTGAGACAAAGAGGAAACTTCCTTCTTGCGGATTTACAGGGAATGAGTCTCCACCTAAGAAACACTCAACACGTTCATAACTGTTTACAGGAAATCCCGGGCAGGAACGGACCATAACAAGTTTGGAATTTCCTGTCTCCGCAGCCATTGTGGCACGGGAATCTGAAGCATTTGCTTCGATAATACGGAAACTCTCGTCCTTGTCTATAAGAAATTTTTTCAGAGCCTCCATATCACGGGCACGATAGGATTTTCTTGAGCCACGTGGTATAACCAACAGCAGATCTTCTGCCGACAGCTCATCAAGCAACTTACTGTTCAGCCTCGACCCAGCAACCTGTTCACCGGCTAACAATGCCTGTATAGACGCACTTATTGCCATATTATCCGATTAATTTATTCGTTTCAACAATTTCTCTACTCTTGTCCTTACTCCATGCTTACTTAACAAGTATGTATAGCGATAGTCGTATGGATTATACGATGTCGGTGAACTGTTGATAAGATAGATATTGCGTGAATTGGCAAACTGCAGAATGCCTTTTATATTGTTAGGATGCAAGCGACCTATCTCATCCATCATGCAGTGTACGATAAAATCACCACTTTTTTTGGCAGCCTTTTTCTTAAACACATTGATGAGCATGATATTAACCATTGCTTTCACAAGAATATCCGTACCATCCGATCCTACATTATTAATACGTTCAACCCAGCCGGTGTCATTGTCGTTCTCTTTCACACGGAACTGTAAACGGAAAGCGTCCCCCAAAGATACAGTCGAACGATTCGGTTCGTTCTGCAACTGATGAGACAGGCTCTTCAGATAATCTACGATCTTACGGTTCACTTCATCCCGATTATTATTTGAGAAAAGGTTCAATTCGCCGATAGAAAAAGCATTCTCTATAGCATAATCATGAATAGATATAAGCAGTTTCATGAGTTTGTCAGATGACTCATCTGCCCTGAGTTCAATACTCTTGATTACTCCTGCAAAATTCTTTTCTATAAAATCACGGTTTATATCCTGTATCACCCCATCCACATCCGACCTGCGTTTCATTAGTGAACCGATTTCCGCCGAGATACGTCCCAAGATATCTTTATAATGCTCGCTGGTACGTCTGCGGAATTCCTCGATTTTATTATTGTCCATAAAGTCCTGCAAATCCGCTGCAATCTCCAAATAGTCATTGTCTGTTACAGGCATTGTATTGAAATGGAAAGCATTTTGGGGCTTAAAGTTACGATTGAAACTGACAACTATAGATTTAAGCTTGTCTATCGATTCACGCTTCTGATTGACCGTACCTCGAAGTTGACTCAAAAGTTGCTGACAATCCAACTCGGTCTTCTTCATCTTGTCATCAGAGAGGAAAGCATCAGGCACCAGATGCTCATTTTCTACCATCTGATGATAAAGCGTCAAGCCTTCTCTCCTATGTGTCAGTTCACCACGAACCTTTTTCCGACTCTCTTCCATTTCTTTACATTTTTTCCCGATACGTGTCCGCCTGTCTTCATAACGCTGACGTATCATGGCGAGCCGCTGCTCTATAATCTTAATAGCCTTTTTGATTTCCGGCTCCTTAGCAAAAAGATTTTGCTCTGTGTCGCGATATCTGATAACAATTGAACGTTCTTTATCAATCCTTATCAACAGAGTCTTTAAATCATTTAAAGCCCTGCGATATTGCTCGAGCAGGTTCGTATCAACGCCCTTGCCTGCAAGTTCGGCTTTCTGCTGTTCATTGAGTTGTTGCTTCTGTGCGGCGAATTCCTGATTACGTTCGATCGCTACAGCATCTTGCGACTCCTTGAAAATACGCAATTCCTCATCAAGTGCTTTGGTCGCTTTATTAAACGATGAATCGAGCTCCTTAAGGTCCTTTTTATTTTTCAATTCATACTTATTGCGCGCCTCCTTCTCCGAATTCACATGCAGTACTGCCTCATTAAAGGAATGTTCACGAACGTCTTTTTCGCGGGCAATCTGCTCCTGTTCTTCCATCTCCAACTTATGTCTACGATTTTGTAGGTTCTGCCGCTTGGCTGGCACCTGTTCTTCTTCCACCTTCAACGATGTCATTTTCTGACGAAGCGGATTGACCTGTACAGCATATTTCTTGCCAAGTTTAGCTATCTCTTCCTGAAGAGTAACAGGCAATTGCGTAAGTTGACGGTTAATCTGCCGTACCTGCTCTTCCAGGTTATTCTTCTCCAATCTATATTCATCAGGCGTACGATGCACAGAGGCAATATTATCCAGGTTTAACTTTACGCCAAACATACCATTAGCCACATTGTCCAACTGAGGGTCAAGCCCTTGAGCATATAGAATCCTCTCTTCGTCAACGACTTTGCCTATCGTGTTCTCCCAACCTTCAGCGTTTTCACAAAGCCACTTGTAAAGAGAACCGTCTAAACGAGCCAATAAATCATGAATCTTTGCGATTTGTTCACGCATTTGTGTACGATCAGCGTCAAGACGTTCCTGCTCACGCTGAGAGGCTTGTTTTATCTCCGTTTCTTTCATCTCATACTCGGCAGTAATCCGGGCAATCTGACTTTTTACCGCTGTCTGTTGGGCCGCATTCTCTTTTTCCGTAAAATTCAATTGTTGCAGTTCCTCATCTACTTGCTTTATTTCATTAGCCCGGGGATGCCAATGCCGGAGTTCCTTCAGCGCATTTTCAGTCCTGTTCTGTTCAATCAACAACATTTGCAGACGTTCGTCAGAGTCGTGTCGCCAGCTGTTGAAAGTCTCCATAACCTGATTCCTGTTTCTGGTACGTTCTTCTTCCAAGCTCTTACGCTTTATCTGAAGTTCGGTCTGTTTCTGATAATATGCTTCTTTTTGCATGTTCCCAAACGCCTGACGTGCATTTTCCAGTTTACCTCTTGCAATGTTGTACTTTTCTTCTATCGATGCATAAGCTTTCAACAAATCATCCAATAGCGTTTGTTTATCAGCAGCCTCCTGTCTGATAGCAGACTCACGACCGGCAAGAGCGAGTTTGTCATCAATACCCTCGTCAGAGAAATACTTTCTTGCCTGTGCTATTTCCTTCAATTTACCCTTTTGGGCACCAAGGTCTTGATTGAGTGCGTCTTTTTCTTTATCATATTCTGCCGTAAGTTCCTTTTCACGGTTATGTTCTTTCTCTATGTCCGCTTCAACTTCTGCGGCTTCTATCTCCAAAAGAGGTATATGCTTTTCACTATAAGCTACAGCATGATTGAGCATGTGCCATACGTCAGACAACTGCTGGTCGAGTGCTACAATTGTACGGCCCTGTTCAGCTATTTTCAATGCTTGCTGACGCACAGGGTAACTGCCATCACGTGTTTGGCGGAACCAACAGTCTATCTCGTCATACTCCCGCTCAAAATCTGTAACAAGTCGTCTGTAGGTCTGCAAATCAATCGGCAAATCCTCATCAGTCATGGATTGTATAATCGTATTCTTTACAAAGTCCGCATCAAGTTTGGTATTCAGAAAGACATTCTGAATGCTTCGTGGAATATTCTGATAATGCGAGCTCTGCACCAATGCATAACGCGCATATTTATGGTCATGAGTGTTGCCGAAGATTATATCCTTGAACATCACACCGGACTCGATTCTTGCAGAAACAGCTACGTCTTTGTCTATACGTTCGCGAATCTTCACCCAGTCACTCAATACCTGCTTGTCATCGTCTATTAGCCATTCACGCTGATAAGGTGCATCAATAAACCGCCATGAAGCGCGTCCCTGATATCTGCCGACAAGTATCGTATATGCGCCATTGTCTCGAATCACTTCATAAAGTATATAAGAGTTTGACTGGCGAAAATAAAATTCATCAAACGATTTCTGCCCCTGTTGAATACCCAAATGCTGTTTATCCGCATTGTAGAAAAAAAGCAGAGCCCTCAATACCGTACTTTTACCGACACCCTGAGTCCCTGTGAAATGTACATTCCCGTCTACAGATATCTCTGCATACGGAATATTGGCACTATTGATAAAAATAATCTTATTCAGGTATTTCATCTTCATTTGCAATTTGAATTATTTCAACCAATTCTTCGGCATAGCGGAATGCCGAAGTAACCTTAAAGGTCTCATCAAGTTCGCTGATACACTCCGCAAAGCCCATGTTCTGCATTTCCTGAAGCAGCTTGTTTACTATTTCAACATTAGATCCCACACCGTATTTCTTGAACAAACGGTTTGCCTTTTCCTTCAGTTCGATATCCAGACTGATCTGTTCTACCAAATGACTTTTGCGAAACTGATATCCTGCAGCAAATGACTGATTATAGCATTTCAGAAAATCCAGATAGTCAAGCCATTTTGAAAAGCTGTCCAATTTCTGCTCTATCGTCTGTTTACCCTCTCCTATTCTTGAAAAATAGAAGTAACCATTACCAGATTCCAGTTGCAGACCTATTTCCTTGAAGTATTTTGTATAATCTTCCAAATTCTCCTCGATATCCTCATACAGATGACGGACAGAGGTATCTGCACTGTCTACCGAAAGAAACTCTCCCCGGCTTAACCGCTCGTATATTCTTTGAGTATTATTTCGCATAAATTATAGGATATTCAATGTCTTGATAAATTGCATATTCGCCTGTTATCCGGCATTCATCAGGATGCAAGATAACCAGCTGACAGAAGAGGGTAGCATGTTCTTCTATGCTACGTTTTACTTTATAGTCATACATCAGAATGAATTCAAACAGATTATAACTTGATGCTAAAAATGCATTCCAGACTTCGGCAGAATCCACCTCCTTCAGTTGCCGGATATGTTCTTGCAAGTCTTCCTCTGCCAGAGGCCCGGCTTCCGTTCTGGCTGTTTTCTGTATTCCATTCCGTTCGGCAATTCGTCTCAGCAACTTTACTACCTGATCGTTTTCCCTTAGCATTTCTAAAGACAGGCGAATCTTATTGTATTGGCGGGATTCCATCCAAAGAGGATTTCTTTCTTCCAGAACTTTTACAAGGTTCGTGTCAGTCTTGATAAGCAACTGATCTTGCAGGTACTTCAACTTCCGTATCTTTTTGTAAAGTTGATTTTGCAGGTCTATCTGATTGATATAGGAAATAATCTGTCTGTCAATTTCCATTAGCGCATGATAGGCTTCTACAAAATCATGTTTCACATCGCTACAGGTCTTTGCCATGTGCGGATCATTGGCCATGATGAAAAAGGCGTGTTCATTATCCATCAGTTTTTCACACTCACGTATCATGGCACGAATGCTATGGCTCTTCTCATCCAGATTCTCCAGTTTCTTCTTTTTGATGACATAATTGGGTTCCTGCTTATAGGCATTGTCCATATTACGCTTCAAATCCACCACATTCTTCAGGGTCCTGAATCCGGTCTTCTTTAAAAGTTGCCGCACACTATCCTGATATCCGGCTTTGCGGTTGGGATTCGTCTCTTGCAAGAAATAACCGATATTCTCTTTCAGAGTATTGATGCATTCCTGTACGCTTAATACGCTAATTTCCTCATTGACATTCAGCACTTCCTCAAAGAAGTTCAGATAGTCGCTCTCAATCTCAACCGCATTTCCGGATTCCACCAGCACACCATAATCAACCAGTTTTCTCAATCTTTGTTCATTTCCTCCGACAAGGTCAATGGCAAGCCCCGACGGAAACTTCATAAGCTTCCGCTTCTCAAACATCTCGCTTAGCAATCTTTGCTCACGTGAGAGCGTTTTCGTCAGTTCTTCTATACTTCTGAAATGCGTCAGGACATCCATATATTCAAAACTCTGTGATTGGCACTACATCTATCCTATAACCATCTTTCTCAATTGTGCGCTTATCATTATAAGTCACAATAACAAGATTATCACACTTTAATTCTCCGGCACATTCAACAATGCTGTCCATTTCCCGCTTCTCCGTTTTAGGACTGCTCATATCATAACATACCTGGACAAGGCGTAATATGCGTGGTCCTTCACGAAGGACAAAATCAACTTCTTTATCATTCCGTGAACGATAATAAAACATGGTCTTTTCAACATCATAGCCCCGGCGTATAAGTTCTATGAAAACTTGATTTTCAAGCAGTTGCCCTAAATTGTCACTCAAGGAAAATGCCTTTGATGCCACAAAACCGTTGTCAACGACATATACTTTCCTTGGGGCTTTTTTCATCAGCTTAAGCTTATTGTTGTAGCGTGACAGAAAATAGAAAAGGTATGGTTCATGGAGATAATCCATATATTTTTTAGTCGTATTGACACTGGAGAAGTCAAGTTCCGATGTCAATTCATTAGCACTAACAGGATTACAGAAGTTCGAGACAAGATACATGGCCAAGTTATTCAGATCTGTCACATTCCGGACATTATGACGCTTAGCCACATCTTTCCATATAATGGAATCAAACAACGTGTCAAGATAATTGCGTGTCAATTGGCGTGAAGCGACTACTTCCGGATAACCGCCATTCCTCAAATAGTCATCTGTCAGCACAAGAGATTCTGTTTTGTGTTCCGGTTTCAGTATATGCAGATCAAGCTTGTTCCAATCGAAAAACTCTTCAAGACTGAAAGGCAGCATCTCTACCTGAAGATACTTGCCTGTCAATACTGTAGCCATTTCACTGCTGAGCATTCTGGCATTACTGCCTGTTATTACAAGATTCTTTCCCATCCTATATAATTCACTGACCCACAAATCCCAAGCTTCAAGGTTCTGGACCTCGTCCAACAGGATATATTCATACCCAGGATAGACATCATCCAGCATCCGCATGACCAGATTCGCATCCCAAGTTTCCAGCAATTGATAATTATCGAAGTTCAGATATGCGAAATTCTTGTCTCGCAGCATCAATAATGCCTGAGTAGATTTGCCCACCCGTCGAGGACCTGTTATCAACTTGATCAGATGGCTGCTCAATAACAAATCTGTATCTTGGATGCTCTTACGTATCAAATACGGACGAGACATCAGTTCATCACGTTCTTTGCGCTGATTTAGAATGATTGTTTTCATCTCCTATATTATTATTCAAGTGCAATATTACTATTTTTTATTCAAACAGCAATACATATTGCATAAAATATATGCTATTTTATGCAATACAAAATCATCATTGAGTAAAAAATCAAATCATTGAGACCAAGAACTGCCATACTTATTGAAAGAATTACCTTCTCGTGATATTAATAGTCCGTTAAAAATTCAACATATCGGCTAAGCGGCTTCCGCCACAAAGCCAAAGAGTTCTTTGATAAGTTTAGTATTAAAAGTTCTGTTCGGTTTCAGACCGGACTTACTAAAAATTCTTTTGAGTATATAAACATTACTCAGATAGGCTTTTGGCAGTCCTATGGAAAGCGAGGGATAGTATCGTTTCCGCATGACCTTTGCGATGTTTATCGGGGCCAGTGAAGCATTGAACCCAAATCGGTCATTAGAGATTTTCACATGCAAAATGCAAGTGAAAAATCTGCCTGCAGCTTGATTTAACTGTGCATTGCTTAATTCTTGCCATAACTACGGCACATTTTGCGCAAAAAGAAAGCTGAATTTTCTAATGACCGATTTGGGTTGAAAGCGAAGTCAAGTTTCCTCAAGTCTCTTGCCTGACAATCGTTGAGTCCGGTAAACTGCTTGGAATCCCGAAAGCAAAACTCAATTTGGAATCTTGTACGGTAGTATTCGATGATGTCTTTGGCCGATATGTCAAGGTCGGTGGAGAAATAGATTTTTGTCCTCCTGATTCCGGATAATGAACCACGACTTTGATGTTGCGTTTCATTGCCTTTGAATAGGCCTTGATTGAGTAAGCCTTTCCTCTTTCAATATCGAGAACTTCACGAAGGGCATGGCTGTACGTGTACAGCTGGCGAACACGGCGAATCCGGACGGGGTAGAGTTCCGCTTTGAGGATTCTGAGCCGGCGCAAACGTTAGACAATGGCGGCTTTTGGATACCGGACGAGAAGTTGACGGACTATGGATATAGCGTTGGGCTTCGTCTGCAAATGAATAGCTCGAAGGAGTGTTCGGCGGACTATACCGTAAAAGTGTACAGCTCGCGAGACATGGGCACGGCTGCCCTAGCCTCTACCGGGCAAACGATACGATTTATGCTCGGTGATAAGGCTCCCGCTATGGGAGAGTTGTCGCGTACATCCGGCGATCTGAACGAGGATATCCCTTTTGCGATCAACGTGACGAAGGCTGGTTTCCTGCAGGGGCAACACGCTAAGATGAAGATTTATCTGAATGGCCCTTCTGAAGGCTTGACCCTTTCCGGGCAGAACCTAAGTAAAGAGACTGGTCTATATAATGAGCCTATATACGTATTAGATATTCCTTCGTTCTCCGCTACGCAATTCACGTTGATGGCTCACGCCACGGAGGAATGGAACGGAACGGTTCAAGTGGATATTTGTGATGCGGACGACAATAGGATAGTATATGGCGGCCAAGCACCGTTCGTTTTTCCGGCCAATAACTCACAGGACGATATAGCCGCTTTGAAAGCGATCGCCGAGGCCAATCCGCTGAACTCGGACTTGCAGAACTTCATCTCCAACAAGGATTACTTGAAAGACAGGGGATCGAACGATGGCTACAACGTGGGCGTGACATGGAACACCGAGTCCACGAGCCGGGTGAAAAGCTTCTTCATCGATGATGGTAGGACACAGACGGTCACTACCATGGATGTATCGGCGTTGTCCGGGTTAGAGCAGTTGGACTTGCAGAATACCCGGTTGAAATCCTTGGATTTGTCCACTTTGACAAAACTTCGGAGCTTGAGTTTGTATGGTAATGATTCGCTTACTTGGTTTACGGTGAAGCTCCCGAACTCGTTACCGGAGAATTTCTGGATGAATGGTTATACTACGATCATGGCCGGTACTCCGGTAGATGGCAATAACGCTTACGCCGCAGCAGGCACGGAGATCGATCTATCCGCTTACGCTACGGTGGGTGGCGTGAAATCGGTATATCAATGGTACCTTATTGATCGGGCTACTGGTAAACGGACGAAAGCGACTATGCAGGCGGTATCTGGCAAGGACGGTGCTTTCATATTTGAAGGAAAGCCGGGCGAATATTATAAGTGCGAGATCACAAACAATAATTACAGAGATTGGTGTATGGAGACACCAAGGATCAAGGTTGCTCGTGGCTCTGCAGACTACTCCCCTGCGGACATCGCCGGATTGAAGAAGTTGGCTGCCGATAACCCGAATATCACCCAATTGAAGGAGTTCGTGGATAGCAAGGGCTGGGAGCGCGAGAATTGGAACTCTTATCAAGACAATATCCGCACGGACTGGAGCACGGGTGAGGTAGGCCGGTTGACACATTTATATATCTGGTTCGAGTGGAACTCTACGGATACGATCTCTCAATTAGACCTAAGCGCTTTCACCGAGTTGAGGCATTTCGAGTGCGAGAATCACATGAATATCTCGAAACTGGATGTATCGAAGAACACGAAGCTGGAGCACTTGCATATATATAGTAAGAATCTGTCTTCTATTGACCTATCCAAATGTCCGGAACTGCGATATTTTAGATTCGGTACGAATCGCACGTTGGAGGGACGGTACCAAGATACGAAGCTGGCGGCACTGAACCTTACCGGTTGTTCGAAGCTGACGGAGCTTTACCTTGAGCATTCGCCTTTGGCTTCGCTGGATATCTCATCCTTCAAGCTATTGAGCCGTCTGGAGATTGAGTACTGCCCGAACTTGAAGTTGCAAGGTTTCGACAAGGTTACGAGCTTGACCTATTTGGCCTTGCCGCATACAGAACAGTTCGCGGATCTGGTAAAGAACCTGCCGGCATCTATCCGTCAGCTATATCTGCAAGATACGGAGTATGAGCTTCCTTCCTCACAAGTAGGGAAGAATTTGGAGTCGTTGGGATTGCCGGGATACGTGGAGAGTCTCGATCTGGCTCAGTACCCGAACTTGAGTAACTTGAATGCGGATGGATCTCTTTTGAGATATTCTACGGTGAAGAACTACCGGCAGATAAATTATGAGGGTTGGGGACGCATAACGCTTACTTCCCCCTCTCATCCGGGAGATCCATACTGGTTCGAGAACGGCGATACGATCGATCTCTCCTCGGAGGCCGTGATCGATGGCATAGAGACCGTATTCCTATGGGTAAACGCCAAATATAGGACAGAGGAGAAAGAGGCATTGAAGCCGGTGCCAAACCGTCCGGGCGTATTTGTGCTGAACAGCAAGGAGGAAAAGTATGGAGACTACTATTGTAAGCTGATGAACCCGAGGTTCTGTGAAATCACGGAGATCAATGTACGTTCCGGTTGGCAGATCGAGACCTCACGTATCCATGTGGAGACCACCGTCCCCCAAGTATTCGCCGAGAGCGACGTGGCTACCTTGGCACGTATCGTAGACGCTTCCAACAACAAGGCATTGAGCGAGTGGTGGAGCAGCGACGCATGGAAGACAAACGAGGGCTCACTGTATGCGCAAGCCGTTTGGAACGACGAGAACCCGCGCCGCTTGATACATTTATATATGTATGAGATGGGCGAAAGCTTTACGAAGAAGGTAGATCTCGCTGCCTTGGATAAGCTGGAGATCTTGTCGTTGACAGGCAATAGGGTGGAGGAACTGACCTTGCCGAAGAACAATACGGTATTGCGTTCTTTGATGCTGGGTGGAAACTATTCTTTGAAATCTTTGATCGTATCCGAGTATCCATCGCTGGAGTATCTGGATGTGTCTAGTACGGACTTGACGGCTCTCGACTTGTCTAAGAACAAAAACTTGAAGGAGTTGTTCTTGAATTGGACGATGCTTGACGGGGTAGAGAACAGCGCTTCGGCTTCGGGCCTTGCCGCTCAATTAACCGCATATGGCTTGCCTATACCCACTACCCGGATCGATTTGGCGGACTTCCCGGCCTTGATGTCTTTCAATGCCGATGGTTCGTGCTTGGAGTTCGCTAACGTGGAGAACCCGCGGCAATTGGAGGCTGCCTTCGGTGTTGTTAGGTTGCCGGTAGGTGAGGTTCGTCCGGGAGGTTTCGTGGCTTATGGGGAGACAATCGATCTTTCCTCACAAAAGATGGTAGGTACATCCGCCTCTCGCTTTACTTGGGTATTCGACGGCGATACGATCGACCATACGGACAGCCGCTATACGATTACCGAAGACTTGACCCCGAATTATCAAATTGCTGGTCTTGTAACCAATCCATTATTCCCCGGCTGGACGGTTCAGTACGATGCGTGGGTTTACACCTGCGATGGCGATGCGAACCTCGACATGCTGGTAAACGTACAAGACGTGACCGCTACCGTAAGCTACATCTTGCGGGACAAGGATAACATGATCCCCAACTTCGGTTTTGCCGAGGCGGATGTGAACTATAATAATAATGTAGAGATCGCTGACGTAATCGGTATCGTCAACCTCATCCACGGCAAGCCGGTTACCAAGGCCAGTGCACTGCGTTCTGAGGCCGAGGTTCCCGTACAAATGGAGCTCGACGCTGATAACTTCTTGACGATGAATAGCCAAGTACCGGTAGCCGGTATCTATCTGGAGTTGGTGGGAGCCATCGACGAGATCCCGTTGCTGGGCGATGCCGCCAAGTTCCTGCAGGCTTCCAGCTTGAACGGGGATACCTTGCGGGTGATCGGTTATAGCTTGGATGGCCGCACGATTCCTTCGGGCAAGAGCCGTATCCTGCGTATGCCGGCGGGCGTTACCTTGGTAGGAGCCTCCTTCTCCGACGCGAAGGCCAACAGCTTGAGGTCCGGTGGCGACGCGATCGTAACCTCCAATGCCCCGATCGAGGCGATCAGCCGCTTGGAGGCCGTCTCCAACTATCCGAACCCGTTCCGTGGCAGCACGACCTTCTCTTATCAACTGGAGGAACCCGCCCAGACGGTTATGATCCATGTATTCTCCGCGAGCGGTGCGTTGACCGCGGTACTGAACGGTTTGCCCGGCGAGGTAGGCGAGAACCGCTATACGGTTGCCCTTCCTTTACCGGCGGGCGTTTACTACTACCGCTTGACGGCGAAGACAGGCCATGGTGTGAAGGCAAGTAATACTAACATCTTTATCTGTAAGTAAATTATGAAAGTGAATCATATAAAACAATTATTCGTAGCCCTCTTCCTGCTGTTATCGGCGGGAACGGCTACCGCCGCCCAGTGGAAATTGGCGAAGACGAACCTGAACGCCGCTGGCAGCAAGGATACGCTCACCTTGAAGGTATCCGATAATACGGTAGATTTCTCCTCATTCCAAGTGGATTTCACCTTGCCGGCGGGCGTATTGCTGAGCGGTACGCCTATCCTCGGCGAGCTGGCGGACGATCATGCGCTCACGTGGAGCAAGCGCGCCGATGGCAGCTTCCGCTGCGTGGTATACAGCGTGAGGAATACCGAGATGAAGGCCCCGGGTGCCGTGCTACGCATTCCGGTAGAGCTGGCGGTCTCTTTCGTGGAAGGGACGTTCACGGCGAAGAACGGTCTCTTGTCCGACAAGGCATCCAAGGGACAGCCAGTCACGGATCTCACCGCTACCTTGACCTCTCATAAGGAAAAGGCCAAACTGGTCGTGAACGTATCGGGCTTGGAACAGGTGGTCAATACGGAGAAAGCCGCTGTATTGGACTGTAAGACCATCCCGGCGACCCTTCCTGATGGCAAGACCTTGACGATCGGGTACTATAAGGACGAGAAATGCACAGAAGTCGCAGGCGAATCAGACCGGAAGCAAGAAGGCATCTTCTTTGTCAAGGTATCCTATCCGGAAGACGCTGAATACGAGGCTTTCGAGCAAATCTATACCATGAGCCTGACAAGCAAGAAGGCTATCGCCGAGGGCGACATCACTCCCCCGACTGCCGCAAGCATCAAGGCGGGCCAATCGCTTTCAACCTCCTTGCTGTCCGGCGGTAGCGTTACAGATGAGGGATATCTGGTAGCCGGTACCTTCGCTTGGACATACGGAAACACCGTGGTGCCGGCAGGTACGCATGAGTACTCCGTGACGTTCTATCCGGATAACTCTTCTTATTACAATACGGCGGCGTTGTCCGTGGCGGTCAAGGTAGACACGACCTATAAGGTCACCGCTGTACAGACAACGGGTGGTGCCGTAAACGTATTAGGCAAGGCTGAGGATAACGTGTATGTAAAGGGTCAAAAGATCTCCTTGGTAGCGACCCCTCTACCCAACTATCAGCTTTCAAGCTGGTCGATCGCGGGCGAGAGCGTAGACTTGGGCAAGAAAGACACGCTCACGGTTACGGTAGGTGCGGATCGAACCTATAGCGCCAACTTTACCCCGATCCTGCATAAGGTATCTATCGAGACATTCGGCGATGCCAGCGGCGACCTTAAAGTGACCACGCCGGACGATCAGGCGGCGGATGGGCAGAAGCCGGTCTCAAATGGTGATGAATTGCAGCAAGGCTCGATCCTACAGATTGCGGCAATCCCGAGCGTGAACACCCAGCTGAAATCATTGCAGATAAACGGGGAGTCGCTCAAGGGCGACAAGGTAACGCTGACCGGGCCTTTGACGATCAAAGCCGTATTCGAGCCTAAACCGGTCAACATGGCCCTTGTCACCCTCGAAAAGAAGAACATGGAGCACGGCTCTATCTTATTATATAAGGAAGACGGTACGCTGATCACTTCCGGCTCTACCGTAGCGGTAGGCTCGAAGATTCGGGTAATCTCCCTTCCGGATGCCGGGTATAAGCTGGAGGGTAACGTCGGTCTGTCCGGCGTGACAGGACCCGGCACCGACAATCTATGCGCCGTGACCGGCGATATCACGTTGGTAAATGCCTCTTTCGTTGCGAAAGGATATGCTGTGACCGCCTCCGCCGTAAGCAGCAACCCGAGCCAGACCGCCTCCGGTACGATCACCTTGAGTAAAGAGGGTGAGGATGGTAGTTGGACTGAAGTAGGCAGTGGTGAAGAACTGGCATATGGAACGAGAGTGCGCATAGCTAAAGCGGAAGGGCAAGCCGGCGCAAGCTTGCTTACCATCTTGGCGAACAGCAAGGAAATATCCCAGAGTGATATCTTGACCGTAACCGGCCCCTTGACCGTGACGGCCGTGTTTGACCATCGGGTGAAGATCAAGAGGGAATACATCTTTTGTCCGTATCAAGAATACTACTACAGTGGCGTATCCCGCCCCTTCACGCCTTTCGCCTCGCAGACTTACGCAGGCTTCTCGTTCGATGTCAAGTATAAGATAAATGACGGTGAGGAAACTTCGACGGCTATTGATGCGGGCGATTATACGGTCGTATTGAGGCGTGCCGAGGATGGCTTGTATGAGGCGTTTGAAGAGATCTATCCGGATCCTAATAAGCCGGATGAAGGACGTGTAGGCTTGAAAATTAAAAAGTCTAAAGTGACGATAACGAAGGCTCCTACATCGCATGGAGCGAATCCTGGCACTCGACCGGGTACTGAGTTCGTGAATATTATATCAGAGACGAAGGATAATGTAACGACATACAAGATTACACCGAAAGGTGATGCTCTTAAGAATTACGAGGGTACGACTATTTACTATTATTCAACGAATCCTGTTGTGAACTTCTCTTTAGGTAATAGCACTCCTGTTTTACGTTCGAGTAATGGATCGCAACCGGAGGGTGTGAGGATTACGAATGGTGGTCTTCCTTGTGATTTGAATGATATTCGAGCAGGGGTAACGATCACATTGGAGGCTGTTGCGCCTGTAGGTCAGCACTTCGTTGAGTGGTCAGACAAAAATAGTGACAATCCAAGGGTATACCAAGTAACGGGAGATGTCGAGATTTATCCTATATATGCTCCTAAAGATGAATACCCAGCGTGTACATTGGCTAAGTCATCTGAATATAATGGCATGGCACAAACCGTGGAGGTAAAAGGTAGTGATACTTCTTGCGTGATCTCTTTCTACCAGAATGAAGAAGATTGTAATGCCGAGGTTAATAAAGTGCCATTGAAGAATCCGGGTACATATTATGTACGTGTTGATCGTCCGGAAGATAAAACTTATAAATCTTATACGAAGGTGTTTACTTATGAGATTACTTTGGGTACACCTACGGTTACATGGCCTGCGGCTTCCGATATATTGTCCGGTCAAAAACTATCCGAGTCTGTTTTACAAGGCGGTCACGCCGGTATCGTAGCCGGAACATTCGCTTGGAGCGATCCGGATAAGGAGATTACCGAAAAGGGAATGCAAGAGATTGCCTTCACGCCGACCGATCCGAATTATAAGCCGGTTAGTAGCAAGATAGAGGTGAAGGTTGTCTCCTCTACCTCTTCCTCCACCGATCCGGAAACCCCGGTCATTCCTGTGGATCCCGTAGACCCGGAGAACCCGGACGTGCCTACCGGCGTGGAGTCCATCGAGGAGGGTATGAGCCTGTATACGGCCAACCAATCCATCTTCGTGGATATGCCGCAGGAGGTTGCCTTGAAGGTGGTTGACGTAGCCGGTATCGTTATTTTCGAAGGAAAGGTTTGCGGCAAGATGGAGATTCCGGTAGGTCATGCCGGTGTCTATTTCTTGAAGTGTACCGCTCCAGATGCCTCGTTCGTGAAGAAGGTCGTGGTTCGTTAGTGCGAGCCGTTTTTATCGTATCATAACACTGCCCATCATAAGGTCTTTATGATGGGCATCGTAAGCAGCTTATACTGCCCATCGTTACGACCTAACGATGGGCAGTGTTATTTAGTAACAGATGTAATTGTTTATCTTACGTTTTATAAGAAATATCCTGTAAAAAACTTCGAATTATATTTGGTGGTATCAAAAAAGGCCGTATCTTTGCAACGTTCAAACAAAAACAATAAAGACAAGAACAATGACACGCAACTTGCAAAATAGTCTCATTATTTCTCTAAACATTATTCTACTCTGGGAACGGGATAGGAAGTGAGACTGTATGCTTTGCGAGCATTACGATAGATGAAAGAGCCTTTCTCACTTCCTTGTGAGAGAGGCTTTTTTAGTTAGTATAGGATATTAGTAAATTAAGAATATAAGATTATGTCAGACAGATTATTTATTTTCGACACCACCTTACGTGATGGTGAACAGGTTCCGGGATGCCAGTTGAATACAGTGGAAAAGATTCAAGTAGCTAAGGCATTGGAACAGCTAGGTGTTGATGTGATCGAGGCTGGTTTCCCTGTCTCCAGTCCCGGGGATTTTAAGAGTGTGGTTGAGATCTCAAAGGCCGTGACTTGGCCGACCATCTGTGCCTTGACCCGTGCGGTGGAGAAAGATATCGACGTGGCAGCCGAGGCGTTGAGATTCGCTAAGCGGGGACGTATACATACCGGAATCGGCACTTCTGATTCTCATATCAAATACAAGTTTAACTCCACGAGAGAGGAGATTATAGAGCGTGCGATCGCCGCCACGAAATACGCTAAAAAGTACGTGGAGGACGTAGAATTCTACTGTGAGGATGCCGGGCGTACGGATAATGAATATCTGGCCCGTGTCGTGGAGGCCGTGATCAAGGCCGGGGCTACCGTAGTGAATATCCCGGATACGACAGGATATTGCTTGCCGGATGAGTACGGGGCGAAGATTAAGTATCTGATGGAACATGTGGATGGCGTACATAACGCTATTCTTTCCACTCATTGCCATAATGACTTGGGCATGGCTACTGCGAATACCGTACAAGGCGTGTTGAACGGAGCCCGTCAGGTGGAGGTAACCGTAAACGGTATCGGTGAGCGTGCAGGTAACACGTCATTGGAAGAAGTCGCCATGATTTTCAAGAGCCATAAAGAACGTGATATCATCACCAATATCACGACGAATAAGATCTATAGTACGAGCCGTATGGTTTCTAGCTTGATGAATATGCCGGTACAACCGAATAAGGCTATTGTCGGACGTAACGCATTCGCTCACTCCTCCGGTATCCATCAAGATGGCGTTTTGAAGAATGCGCAAACCTACGAGATCATCGATCCGAAGGATGTGGGTATCGATGATAACGCGATCGTATTGACTGCTCGTAGCGGTCGTGCGGCGTTGAAGCATCGCCTGCATGTTTTAGGTGTGGATCTGGAGCAGGAGAAATTGGACAAGGTGTATGATGAGTTCTTGAAACTGGCCGATCGTAAGAAAGATATTAATGATGATGATGTTTTGATGTTGGTCGGAAAGGATCGTACGGCCACACACCGTATTAAATTGGAATATTTACAGGTAACTAGTGGTGTTGGAGTACAATCAGTCGCAAGTATTTGTTTAAATTTGTCGGGAGTAAGAAAATACGAGGCCGCGGCTGGTAACGGTCCGGTTGACGCAGGCATCAAGGCGGTGAAAAAAGCGATTAGTAATAGTGACATGACGATTCAGGAATTCTTGATTCAAGCCATTAATAAAGGTAGCGATGATACGGGCAAGGTACATATGCAGGTAGAGTATAACGGGGCTACCTATTATGGGTTCTCCGCGAATACCGATATTATCGCCGCTTCCGTGGAGGCTTTCGTGGACGCCATCAATAAGTTTATAGTAGACTAAAAATAGACAAGACAATGAGCAAGACATTATTTGAGAAAATCTGGGACAAACACGTGGTGGACACGTTGCCCGACGGAACCATACAATTGTATATCGACCGTCTGTATTGTCATGAGGTGACTAGCCCGCAGGCTTTCGCCGGATTACGTGCACGTGGATTGAAGCCCTTCCGTCCCGCGCAAATCACTTGTATGCCGGACCACAATATCCCGACATTGAACCAAGATAAGCCTATCGAGGACCCTATATCCAAGAATCAAGTGGATACCTTGGAAGAGAACGCGAAGTATTTCGGCTTGACGTATTACGGTCTTCAACATCCGAAGAATGGTATCATCCATGTGGTAGGTCCGGAGACAGGCTTGACGCAGCCGGGTATGACGATCGTTTGTGGCGACTCCCATACTTCTACGCACGGTGCCATGGGCGCTATCGCCTTCGGTATCGGTACGAGCGAGGTGGAGATGACCTTGGCTACCCAATGTATCATGCAGCGTAAGCCGAAAACGATGCGTATCACGATTGACGGTACGCTGGGAAAAGGGGTAACGGCTA